>OUNM010830252.1_pt1 | contig 19607 bp, 22 predicted proteins | sample 1769961 | NCBI WGS metagenome assembly OUNM01 (sample SAMEA3914820, study PRJEB12502) | metagenome | biome: forest; material: soil | place: USA | collected 2012-03-12 | depth 0.3 m
CGTCAACGGCGTCAACCGCATCGTCGAAAAGCGCGTGATGGGCGACCTCACCCGCCGCGACAAGGCACTGGCCAAGCAGATCGAGGACGAGATGTTCAAGTTCGAACACCTCTTCGTGCTCGATCCCAAGGCCATGGGCACGCTGCTGCGCGACGTTCCCAACGATGCGCTGATCGATGCGCTGAAGGGCATCGGCGAGGAAGAGCGCGACGTGTTCTTCCGCGCCATGTCCTCCCGCGCGGCGGAAGGCGTGAAGGACGAGATCGAGGCACGCGGCCGCACCAAGCTGGCCGACGTGGTCGCCGCGCAGAAGGAAGTGGTGACCATTGCCCGCAGGCTGGCGGCGGAAGGCGCGATCATCTTCGGTTCGGGCGACGACGAATATGTCTGATCTGGGCTTCTCGCTCGGCCGTTTCGGCCAGAAGCAGTGGGAGCGGGATGAGGACGATCGCGGCGAGCGCAGCCGGGCAGCCTCGACCCTGTTCGAGACATTGGCGCGTCCTGCCCGCTTCCAGCCGGATCTGCGCTTCACGGCAGCCACCGCCGCCCCTGAACCGACGCCGCAGGAACCGCTGGTGGAGGCCGCCCCCGAACCCGAAGCGCCGGATCCGATTGCCGAAGCCTATGCGCATGGGTTTGCCGAGGGGCACCGCCAGGCGGCCGAAGCTGCGGCCGAACGCGCCGCCGCCGATGCCGCCGCGCGCGAACGGCTGGCGCTGTCCTTCGCGCGGATCGACGAGCGGCTGGAGGAGGAACTGCGCCTGCGCCTGCGCGATACCGTCGCCGCCCTGTGCGAGGCGGCGATCGCCCCGCTCGCGCTCGATCCCGTGGCGCTGACGCGGCGGATAGAAACCGCCGTCTCCATGCTCGCCCGCGCCGATGACGACCGGGTGATCCAGCTCAATCCCCGCGATTTCGACCTGATTTCGCCGCGCTTGCGCAGCGAATGGAAGATCCTGCCCGACCGCACGCTGGAGCGCGGCTCCGTCCGGATCGAAACGGCCAATGGCGGCGTGGAGGACGGCCCGGCAAGCTGGCGCCGCGCCATTGCCGAAGCGCTTCAGAAGTGACCAAGCTTTACGGATCGATCCTCGACGACCTTGCTGCCGGTTCGCTCGATCTGGCACCCCGCCGCTTCGGGCTGGTCGCCGCGTGCGACGGCGGGCTACTGGAAGTGAGTGGCTTGTCCGTGCCGGTGGGCGCGATGTGCCGCATCGCCCATGGCCCGGAAAAGTCGCTCGCCGCCGAAGTGATCGGCTTCCGCAACGGCCGCACGATGATGATGTTGCTGGGCGACACGATCCTGCTGCGCCCCGGCGCGCGCGTCTGGGCGGAGGGCCGGCCCGGCCTGCTCCCAGTGGGCGAACCGTTCCTGGGCCGCGCCGTCGATGGCGAGGGGCTGCCGATCGACGGCGGCTTCCCGATCCACAGCCGCATGGAATGGCCCGCGGGCGGCGTGCGTACGTCGGCACTGGACCGCAGCCCAGTGCGGCTTCCCTTCGATACGGGCGTCCGTGCGCTGAATGCGCTCACCACGTTTGGCGTCGGCCAGCGCATCGGCGTGATGGCGGGATCGGGCGTCGGCAAGTCGGTGCTGATCGACATGATCGCGCGCGGGGCCTCGGCCGAAGTCATCGTCGTGGGCCTGATCGGCGAGCGCGCGCGCGAAGTGTCCGACTTTGTGGAGCGGCACATGCATGCCGACAAGAAGGACCGCACCGTGGTGGTCGCAGTGCCCGCCGACCATGCCCCCAACTTGCGCCTGCGCGGGGCGATGCTGGCCACCTCCATGGCCGAGCATTTCCGGTCCAAGGGCAAGCGGGTGCTGCTGATCATGGATAGCCTGACCCGCGTGGCCCACGCCGCGCGCGAGATCGGCCTGCTGCTGGGCGAACCCGGCGCGGCACGCGGCTATCCGCCATCGGCACTGGCGACGATTACCAAGCTGGTGGAGCGCGCGGGCAATTCGGCGGCATCCGGCGGATCGATTACCGGGCTCTACACCGTGCTGGCCGATGGCGACAATCAGGACGATCCGGTGGTGGACACCGCACGATCGATCCTGGACGGGCATATCGTGCTGTCGCGCGATCTGGCGCAGCGCGGGCAATATCCGGCGGTGGACATTGCCGCCTCTCTCAGCCGCGTGATGAACGACATCGTCCCGCCCGAACATGAGCAGCTGGCCCGCCAGTTCCGCGCGCTTTCCGCCAGTTACGAGGCGAACCGCGACCTTGTGCTGATGGGCGCCTATCGCGCCGGCGCCGATCCGCAACTGGACCGCGCCATCGCCATGCACCAGGCCCTTTCCGCCTTCCTCAGCCAGCCGGCGGGCGAAGTGGTGAACCTTGCGGATAGCACCGCGCGGCTGACGCAGCTTCTGTCCGGCTGAAGCGATGAACGCCGAACGCAAGCGCCTGATCCGGCTGCGGCGGCTCGAAAAAATCCGGGCCATCGCCAAGCAGACCGCCGCGCTGGAGGCCGCGCAGGCCGAAAGCACGCTGACCCAGCTGAAATCCCTGTCCGAACGCACTCGCGCGCTGGCGGCGGACTATGCCCGCCGCCGCGAGATGGCCGATGGTGCCGCGCTCTATCAGGTCGGCCGCTTCGTCAGCGGCTTGCAGGCAATCAGCCAGACCACCGAGGGCGATGCGCAGCGCGCCCAGTCCATCGCCGATGCCAAGCAACTCCAGCTTGCCGCCGCCGAACGCCGCCGCGCTGCGATCGAGGAACGCGCCGCCTTGCAGGAACGCATGATCGCCAAGGCCGGGGAAACGCCCGCGCTTACCGCGCGTCGTCCTGCCGGCTCCGGTTCTGGCACGGGTCTTGAATAGAGACGGGCATGATGATCCCGTCCTCCCCCTCCGCCGCTCCTTCCCCCGCCTCTGCTTCGTCCGGCAAGGCCGCTGGCGCGGCGTCCGTCACCGCGCCAAGCAGTGGCTTCGCGGCCATTCTGGGCGATGCAGCGGCGCCTGAAACCGATGCCGTTGCAGTTGTTTCGGCCGATGCGGCTGCCGAGAAGACGGCCCCTGCCAAGGCAGCGGCGACGGCCACACCCGGCAAGACACCCGGCAAAGCCCTGCCGGACATTGCCGCCGCTGCACTGAGCCCGGAGATCAGGATCGCCTCGGGCGAAAGCGACGAAACTACCGATACTTCGCCCGAAACCGACGCCGACGCGGATGCCGGGCAGGGTTCCGATACCACCGATGCCACCAGCCTCGATACCACCGACACACTGATGGCCGTGCTGGCCGTGCTAGCCCCGATGGCCCCGGTGGTCGCGGAAAAAAATCCGCCAACCGTCAGCGCCCAGCCGACGCCCGCCGCGATGCCCGCTGCCGTGGTGCCCGCTCCCAAGGCGGCCTCCACGCGGACCGCGCTTGCCGCGCTGGCGCAGTTGCCTGCCGCCGATGCCGGAAACGTCGGAAACGCCATCGCGACCCCCGCCACCCCGACATCGCCGCAACCTGCGCAGGTTGCTGCGTCGGTGGAACAGGTCCGTCTCGCCCCCATCCAGGTATCGCCGGCGGCAGGGTCCAAGGCCGAGCCGGCAAGCACCGCGCCTGCGCCCATCCCCGTGGCAGCCGTTCTCGACGCCCAGCCCAAAGCAACGCCCGCTACGCCGGGCACGCCCCCTGCGGCAGCCGCACCGGCTCAGCCTGCCCAGCCTGCCCCATCACCGCTGACCATCGATCCGGCCGCGACGACCCGCGCCGCCGCCACGGTCGCGCCCGCGCAAGTCGCCGCAAGCGACACCCCCACTCCGCCGACCGAACGGCAGGCGGAATTGCCCGCCCTCACCCGCGCGGCGACACTCGAAACCAGCCAGACGCTCACTCTGCCCCAGCAGACCGTCCAAGCTGCGGCGCCCCCGGCAAGCGTCGGCACCAGCGCCACGCCGCAGGATGTGCCGCAAGGCCCACAGGATTTCGCCACGCTCGTCAGCCGGATCGCCGAAGCGCGTGAGGCGGCGGGGACGCAAGTGGTCCGCACGGCCTTCAACCATGCGCAGTTCGGCTCCGTCTCGCTCCAGTTCCGACCGGAGGGCAGCGGCCTCTCGGTGACGATGGCCAGCGCCGATCCTTCGTTCAACACGGCGGTCCACACCGGCGTCGCCGCTTCGCTGGCGGGGCAGATGAGCAGCGATCAGGGCGATCCCGCACGCGGCGATGGCCGTCAGGGTTGGCAACCGTCCGGCAGCAATGGCGCGGCGCAGACCGGCAGCGGCAATTTCTCGCAGGATCAGCGGCAGGCGGCGGCCCAGACCGGCACTGCCGCCGGCGGGCAGGACGGCGAACGCCGCCACGCACAGGCCGCGCGCGGCGACAGCCCGGCCATGCCCCATGAAGACCGTCCCGCGCGGTCCACCCGTGCCGACCGTGGCGGCATCTACGCCTGATCCGCATCACCATTCGGGGGAACACGATGAGCGACAAGGCAGCCAAAGACGGCGCCAATGATGGCGGCGCGGAAAAGAAGTCCAAGGGCAAGCTCGGCCTGATCCTGATCGGCGTGGGCATGCTGGTGCTGGGCGGCGGCGGCGCGGCTTTCGCGCTGGTCGCCACCGGAATGCTGGGTGGCCATGCGAACAAGCAGGAAGACAACCGCCCCCAGCTTATCCGCAAGGGCGAAACCGATCCTTACGCGCCCAAGCAGGAGGGCGGCGAAGCCGATGCCGCCGCCAGCGATGTCGAAGGTGACGGCGGCGATCCGTACCGCACCGCCTACTACACCTTTTCGGACGATTTCACGTCGAACCTGAAGGATTCGGATTCGATGATCCAGCTCAGCCTGGCCTGCTCCACCCGGTACGACGGGCGCGTGCTGCAATGGCTGAAGAAGCATGAACTGGCGATCCGCTCCTCCATGCTGGAGATCCTGGCCGATACGCCGGAAAACGACGTCTACACCATCGACGGCAAGGCCCGCCTGCAAAAGCGGATGACCGATGCGATCAACCGCGTGCTGATCCAGAAGGAAGGCTTCGGCGGGGTCGACAACGTCTATTTCCGCAACTTCATCATCCAGTGAGCGCGGCGATGCCATCCTCCCCACCGCCCACGAAAGCGAAACATTCGCCCGAACTGCTGGGCAAAGTGCCGCAGCTGACGGACCTGGTCCCGACACTGTCGCTGATTGCAGAGCGGTTGAGCCGCACGCTTTCCGCCGCGCTGACCCACCTTTCGGGGGGCGAAGCGCCGCTGGTGCGCGTGGGCATGCCGATGGACGGCACGCTGGGATCGCTCCAATCCGAACTGGATGGGCCTGCGGCGCATACGCTGCTCGTGCTCGGCCCCGCCAGCCTGCCGCTGCTGGCGACGTTCGAGGCGGGATCCGTGCTGCGCATCGTCGATCGCGCCTTCGGTGGGCGGGGTGACGTGCCGGAAACGATCCCGGAAACCCTGCCGCTTTCCGCGCTACTGCTGCTGGAACGGATCGAGGCGGCTTTGGCAACGGCGCTGGGGCTGGCGTTCGGCGGACATGACGACCTTCGCGTGCGGCCAGTGCGGCACGATACCAGCCTGCGCCAGTTGGACCCGTTTCCAGCGAGTGCGGAGCTGTTGACGCTCTCTCTCGATATTGAGGATCCGGGCGTTGCGCCCTGGACGCTGCAACTGGCCTTCCCGGTTACCACTCTGGCCGCCGCCACGCTTCCACCGCGCCCGGCGCCCCCACGTCCACGTGCCGCGCGGCGCGGGCCCACCAGCGAGCCGTTCGCCTCGATCCCGATCGAAGTAACCGCCGTGCTGGTGGATATGCCCATCGCCATGTCGCGCCTGTCCGCGCTGCGGCCGGGCGACGTGCTGCCCGTCGCCGTCGCCCGCAGCGTGCCGTTGCAGGTGGACGGCCAGACCATCGCCACCGGCACCGTCGGCGAACTCGACGACCGCGTCGCGGTCCAGATCGGCCACGCTTTTTGATCACGCATTTTGACCACGCCTTCTAGCCCGCGCTTTTTTCCGAGGAACAGAACGTCCATGAGCATCCATCCCCGCAGCCTCGAATTCCTGCGCGACGTCGATGTGCGGCTGTCGGTCGAACTCGGCCGCACCCAGATGAAGCTGCGCGACGTGCTCTCGCTCGGCCCCGAAAGCCTGGTGGTGCTCGACCGCATGACCGACGAACTGCTGGACGTGCTGGTCAACGGCAAGCCGATCGCGCGGGGCGAAGTGGTGGCGCACAACGGCCGCTTCGGGCTGCGCATCGTCGAGATGACGGGCGACGAGGCTGCGAAGGAGCCCGCCGCGCTCCCTGAAACCGGGCCCGAAGCGGAAACGCAGGAGTAGGCGGCGATGGGCTGGTATCTGCTCAAGCTGGTGCTGCTGCTGCCGCTGATCGCGGCGATGATCTGGGCCTGCCTGTGGCTGGCGCGGCGCATGCAGGAGCGTGTGGGCGGCCCTGCCACCGGGCGCTCGGTGCGGATCGTGGAGACGCTGATGCTCTCCCCCACGATGAAGCTGGCGGTGATCGAGTTCCACGGGCGGGAGATCCTGGTCTCCGCCTCTCGTCAGGGCCTGACCCGCTTGGCCGAGGCGCCTGCCAGAAGCTTCGAACAGGACCTTGCTATCGAGGATGAAACGCGATGAAGCGCGCCCTCTCCTTGACGGCGGCGCTGGGTGCGGCGCTGCTGCCCCTGGCGGTCCACGCTCAATCTGCGATCCCCGGCGCGCTGGACCGGGCCTTGGGCTCGGTCGGCGGCACCGGATCCGGGCCGGGGGGACCGGGCATGAGCCTGTCGCTCCAGCTCCTGCTGATCATGGGGCTGCTGACGATCTTGCCCAGCCTGGTGCTGATGATGACCAGCTTCACCCGCATCCTGGTGGTGCTGGCGATCCTGCGGCAGGCGATCGGCCTGCAGCAATCGCCGCCCAATCAGGTGTTGATCGGGCTGGCGCTGTTCCTTTCGCTCTTCGTCATGTCCCCCACTCTGGAGCGGGTGAACGCCAATGCCATCGCCCCTTACGCGGCGGACAAGATCAATGCCCAGCAGGCGATCGAGGCGGGCGGGCGGGAGTTCCATGCCTTCATGATCCGCCAGACGCGCGAGCGGGACCTGACGATGTTCGCGGACATGGCCAAAGCTCCGCGCTTCGCCAACACGGTGGACGTGCCCTTCTCGATCCTGCTGCCCGCCTTCGTTACCAGCGAGTTGAAGACCGCGTTCCAGATCGGCTTCATGCTGTTCCTGCCGTTCCTGGTGATCGACCTTGTCGTCTCTTCCGTGCTGATGAGCCTGGGCATGATGATGATGAGCCCGATGGTGGTCTCGCTCCCCTTCAAGCTGCTGCTGTTCGTGATGGTGGACGGCTGGGCGCTGCTGATGGGATCGCTGGCGGCGAGCTTCGGGTAGAGCCATGGAAGACATCGGCGCTCTGCTGGAACTGGCGGACAAGATGCTGTGGGTGACTGCGCTGGTCGCCGCCCCCGTGCTGATCGCCTCGCTCGCGGTCGGTCTGGTGGTGGGCGTGGTTCAGGCGGCGACTTCGGTGAACGAACAGACGCTGACTTTCGTGCCCAAGCTGGCGGTGACGGCGCTGGTGCTGGTGGTGCTGGGCAGTTCGATGATGTCGCTGATCGGCGACTTCACGCAGGAGATTTTCGCGGAGATCGCCCGCACCGGGCAGGCCGTGCAGGTCGCGCCGTGAACGGCCTCGATTTCGGGTTCGGGCCGGTAGAGCATGAGTTCTGGCGGCTGCTTTTCGTCATGACCCGCATCGGCGCCGCGCTGCTGGCCGCGCCGATGTTCGGCATCGCCGGGGTGCCACCGCAGGCCCGCGTGATCCTGACCGGGGCCGTCGCCGTGATGGTCTGCGCCTGGACGCAAGTGCAAGCGCCCGCCGTGCTGTTTTCGCTGATGGGCATGCTCTCGGTTGCCGGGGAGGTCTGCATCGGCCTGGCGCTGGGCTTCGCGCTGCAACTGGCCTTTGCCGCGCCGATCCTGGCCGCCGAAGTCGTCGGCGGATCGATGGGCATGAACATGGCCGTCTCGGTCGATCCCAATTCCGGCGCGCAATCGCCCGCGCTGGGCCAGTATTTCACTGTGGTGCTGACCATGGTGTTCCTGGCCTTGGGCGCGCACCTGCAATGGTTCGCGCTGCTGGTGGAAAGCTACCGCACGTTCCCGCCGGGGCAGACCTGGCTGGGTGCCCAGCGTTTCGCACTGATCGCGTCCTTCGCCACGCGCACTTTCGCGACGGGTGCGGCGATCGCCCTGCCCGCCTGCCTCGTCCTGCTGGTGGTGCAAGTGGTGACCGGCGTCCTCAGCCGCTCCGCCCCCGCGCTCAACCTCTTCTCGCTGGGCCTGCCCGCCGGGGTGCTGGGCGGAATCGCTGCGCTTTTGGCCAGCGCGCCGGTGCTGACCGACCTTGTCACCCGCCTCTCCGCCGATGCGATCACGCAGGCGGCTGAGGTCATCAAACCCTAAGGCGCCGATATGAGCGAGCAGGAAGGCGAAAAGAGCTTCGCCCCCACCGCCAAGCGCAAGAAGGACGCTGCCGAGAAGGGCGACGTCATCCGCTCGCGCGAGATGGTAACCGCGGCGGGCGTGGCGATGGGCGGGGCGTGGCTGGCCTTTGCCGGGCCATGGGTGATGGACCGCCTGCTGCGCGCGCTGGCCACCGGCTTCACCTGGCGCCGCGCCGATATAGACGATTTCACCCCCGGCCAGCGCCTGCTGCAAGTGCTCGTCGAACTGCTGCCACCGATCCTGGTGCTGGGCCTTGCGGTGCTGCTGGTCTCGCTGGTGTCCCAACTCGGCTTTGGCGAGGGGCGTTGGCTTGGCAGTAACGTGCTGCCCAAGGGATCGCGCATCAATCCACTTTCCGGCCTGAAGCGGATGTTCGGCCCCAGCGGCTGGATCGAAATGGGCAAGGGCATCGCCAAGGTCACCCTGCTGCTCACGATCGGCTGGTACTGGGCGCGGGGAGAGATCGAGACGCTGGTGCAACTGGGCGGCGGCGACCTGATGGGGCAGGTCTCCGCCGCGTGGCACAGTATCACCACGCTGCTGTTCTGGCTGGCCGGCGGGCTGTTCCTGATCGCCATGTTCGACCTGCCGGTGCAGATCATTCGCCGCCTCTCCCGCCTGAAGATGACGCTTCAGGAAGTGCGAGACGAGAACAAGGATGCCGAAGGCGCGCCCGAGAAGAAGGCCGCGATCAAGCAGCGCCAGCGCCAGATCGCCATGGGTGCGCTGATCCCAGCGATGAAGGAAGCGCAGTTCGTGATCACCAACCCCACGCAGTTCTCGATCGCGCTGGCCTACGATCCCGCCAAGGCGCCCGCACCGATGGTGCTGGCCAAGGGGCGCGGCGACAAGGCCATGGCCATGCGCGAACTGGCCGCCGAATATGCGGTGCCGATGCTGGCCTATCCCGCCCTGGCCCGATCCGTCTTCTACACCACGCGCGAAAAGCAGATGATCCGCGAGGAACACTACGTCGCCATCGCCGCGATCCTGGCTTTCGTGCTCTCCCTGAAGCGCGGGGAAAAGCGCACCGCGCCCGAAGTGGCGGTTCCGGTCACGCTGCGCTTCGATGCCGACGGGCGGCTGGAGGGGACGGGAACGTAGGACAGCGCTTCCTGCCCCGGATACTCGGCAGCAATCCAGAGCGGATCAAAACGGCCAGCCACCAGCCGCACATCCTAACACGCCCTTAAAAAACACGCGCTGCCGCCGTCCTGCACCGCATGGCTACCACCACGTCCACCACTTCGACGACGAGCGCGACTTCGTCCCTGACCACATCCTCGCTGGTAACGGCGCTGGGCGGCGGCAGCGGCGTGGACATGGCCGCGCTGGCCAACAACCTTGCCATCGCCCAATTCGCCAGCCGGGCCGACCGGCTGACGGCGAAGTCGGACCAGCTCAACACCCAGATCTCCACTGCTTCCAACATCAAATCGATGCTGCTGGCGATGGATACCTCGCTGGGCACGCTGGTGCGCAGCGGCGATCTGGCGCGCACGCCGAAAGTGGCCAACAGCGCGGTGGCAAGCGGCGCCCTAACCGGATCGACCACGCCCACGGGTACGTATTCGCTGGAAGTGAGCACGCTCGCCTCCTCCCAACAGATCGCCAGCAAGGCCTATACGGCCAAGACCGACCTTGTCGGCGCTGGCACGTTGACGCTGCGCTTCGGCACCGTATCCGGCAGCAGTTTCGCGGAGGATTCCAGCCACACCGCGGTCAACATCACCATCGACAATGACGATACGCTGGCCGACGTCGCCACCAAGATCAACGCCAGCAATTCCGGCGTTACCGCCTATGTCGCGCAAACGGTGAACGGCGCACAGCTTGTGCTGAAGGGCGCGGAAGGGGCTAAGAACGGCTTCGTTCTGGAAGCGAGCGAGGATTCCACTGCGCCGGGCCTTTCCAATCTTGCCTGGAACCCCGCCTCCACCACCGGCACCGTGTTGAAAAGCGCCAGCGACGCTTCGTACAAAGTGGACGGTCTGGCGATGACCTCCACCTCCAACACGCTGACCGATGTAATTCCGGGCGTGAAGCTGACGCTGACCGGCACCAATGTCGGCGCCGCCACCACGGTCAGCTTCGCCGATCCCACCACCTCTATCGCATCGTCGATGCAGGATTTCATCGATGCACTGAACGAAGTGGTCGGCGCCTTGAACACGGCGACCGCAATCGGCGGCGATCTGGCCAACGACAGCGGCGCCCGCTCCCTGAAGCGCGCGCTTTCGGGGCTGGGCAGCACCACGATCATGCCCAATGCCACCGGCGTCGCCAAGACCCTGGCCGATCTTGGCCTCAAGACCCAGCGCGACGGCACCTTCGCCCTCGATACCGACCGGCTGAGCGCCACTATCGCCGCCGATCCGGACGGGGTGGCCGCGATGTTCACCAACGGTATCAACGGCGTATTCGGCACGTTCGACAAGATCTACCGCGCTGCCAGTTCCAGCACCAACACCGGGTCCCTGGGCGGTTCGATCAGCCGCTACACCAAACAATTGGCCCAAGTGGCCACGGACCAGAGCGACCTGGCAGACCAGCAGGAAAAGCTGCGGGCCCGCCTCGCTTCGCAATTCACCGTTTCCGAAACGCGGATCGGCATATCCAAATCCACACTGAGCATGCTGCAAAGCCAGATCGCCCAGTGGAACAAGTCGAGCAGCTGACATGTTACGCCAACAGAACCCCAACGAAGCCTATCGCCGCGTCGACTTCGACGCTCGGGTTAGCGGTGCTAAACCCGCCGATCTCGTCCACTTGTGCTACGAACATCTGGTAGCAGCGCTGGGCACTGCGCTCCATGCGGACAAGATCAGCGACAACGGCCTGCGCAGCCGCTCGCTCACCCGCGCGCTTACCGCGATCACGGCGCTGCAACTGGGCGTTTCCGGCGATAACAGCATGGCCGGCGCGCTCAACCACCTCTACACCGCCGCCCGGCGCACATTGCTGGACTGCGCGATCACTTTCGATTCGCGCCGTATTGGGACACTTCGCAAGGATTTCGAAGAAATCGGCCGCGCACTGCAGGGTGAATAAGTACACGTTCAGAAGATAGGTAATTCCGATTCGGTTCTCGGTTTCTACTGAATGTGCGCGGTCTTTTCCCCTAATCGTAAATCGGTGCTTCGGTTTCGGATCAGGTCTTCCGGCAGGTTTTCACGGGACTGAGATATCTCCCTTAGGGCAGATGCCGAATAAGGAGGATACCCGTGGAGCGGATTTCAAACCTCATCCTCATTGATAACGATATGCGTCGCCGAGCTTCCATCAGCCACGCTTTGTCCAGCGGCAATATCCATGTCGAACCGTTCGAGAACATATCCGAACTATCCAGTACCTGGCCGCGATCGGGCGTGATCCTGATCCATGACGAAGCCGGTGCGATCGACGATCTGATCGAATCCATGGCGCATCACGGGGAATGGTTCCCGATCATCGCCTTCAGCGAAGCCCCCTCGGCCAACCGTATCGTCGAAGCCATTCTGGATGGCGCGATCGACTACATTGCCTGGCCGATCACCGCTGCCGAACTGAACGATACCCTGTCCCGGGCGATCGATCGGGCGGAGAGCGTGGGCAATGCCAAGCTGCGTGAAGTCATGGCCCGCGCCAGGGTTGAGCGACTGACCCGGCGTGAGCGCGAAGTTCTGGGGGGCGTCGCCAGCGGCCTTTCCAACCGGCTGATCGGCGAAAAACTCTCGATCAGTCCGCGCACGGTGGAAATCCACCGTGCCAACATGCTCAACAAGTTGGGCGCCAATCACACCTCGGACGCCATCCGCATCGCGATCGAGGCTGCGCTGGTCAATTGAACAAGAATGGGGGAGAAAGTTGGGATGGGGCGGAGCAAATCCGACTCATCCCTTCCTCCCATTCCCGGACTAGGCCGTAAACTCACAAACGGCACTGTCGAGGCGCCCAAATGGCGAACAGCTCGTGCCGAAGCGGCCGCCGAACGGGCTGGTTGCCCGTCCAAGGTCGCTTCGGTGCGAGATGGAAGCCATTTGGGCGTCCCTTCGGGATTTGACCAAAATGGTCTATCGCGGGGTCAGGAAGTCTTGAAATATCGGCATATTCCTACGCCTTCCTTCCTTGCGCTGAACCATTTTGCTTCAAACCTCGACGGCGCCGTTTATGAGTTTACGGCCTAGAACCTAACGCACTGCGCACGAAGGATTAGTGGGCACGACGCTATACAGTCAGAGCCGGCTGCCACCCATTACCTGCCGGCATTCGGTTTTTCGCATTTTCCGGTACGCAAGAACCGGGAAGACGGCACGGTCAGTCACCCTCCCGGCCGAAGCTGTCGCGAAATCCCTGATGAACTGACTGGCGACGCATCCGATCTTCGTGCGACCCCTCGGATGCGTCGTCCCGTTTAAGATGGCCCCATTTCAGGCGCCTCAACTCCAGCCGCAAAAAGCCAGCTTTTCAGCCAGCCTCAGTGCAATCGCGCGCCAGCAGGCAGGGTCATCGGCGCCGATATGCCGTCATCGCGCTCAAGCCCGGCCAGCAGCATCGACACGTAAGCTGCCAGCAGTGCCAGGGCGAGCGTTGCCCCTTCGCAGATCACTTCTTCCGAACCATCGGGAAGCACCAGCGTAGCCAGGCACGTACCCGCGCTCCCGCGTGAGACCATGCAGTTGACGTCCGGCCCCAGAATCACCAGCACCGCGCTTTCGCTCGCCCCGCAAGCCAGCATCGCCTCGATCGTGGCAGGATCGAATGTCGATCCCGCATTGCCATCGGGCGCATGAAGCAGCAGCACGGCTTCGCGAATACGGTCGTGCTCCTCCACCGGCGCGCTGCCGGCACAGTCGTGCAGGAAATCACGCAGACGGGCTGTCCAGACATCGGATTCGGATAGGTGATCGGTCAAAGCACTCGCCATCGTTAGCAACCCGTTCGAGCGGATAGCGCCAAAGTCCCCATGTGGCCCCGGCTGTCAATCCGCACAAACAACGTGGCTTATCACCCCGTTTCAGGTTGCTACAGACTATCCGCATTTGGTGAAGCACGCATTCACCAAACCGATCGTCATTTTTCGACGACAAGTAACTCCATAATCGAGCTATTTTCAGCTTCTGCCGATGACATCCAGTCGTTCAGCCACCCAATCGGGCTCTGTCAGCACCAGATCATGCCCAGTGTCGATATCCCACACGCGTCCTTCGGAACGCGCATTCAGAAGGTCCATATCGCGTCCCGGAATGGTTGATGTGCAGATGAGATGGCTCTCGGGAATCGCCCGCATTGCCGATTCGTTAGCCAACGCGATCTTCTGCGCGAAGCATTTCCAGGGCTGCCGGGTCAGCCGTGCATCGGTCCATGCACCTAGGTCTGGATCGGTCACGCCGAAGAAGGCGGCGAAGCCGGGCATGGGTTCCAGCACCACTTCCACACCATCGACCACCTGCATCGTCTGACGGGCCTGATCGATCATCTCGAAGGCATGTTCGTGCAGCGATTCCCCGTCGCGCGGGTAAGCGGCATCCAGATAGACGCGGTGGCCGACGCGCCCCGGTTGACGATCCGCCGCGCCGGTGATCACCATGCCGCCATAGCTGTGGCCGACAAGGATCGCATCGGCTAGATCCTCATACTCCAGCAATTGCGCGATATCGTCGATATGCGTGTCCAGATCGATATCCGGGCTCAACAGATGCTTGCGATCGCCCAGCCCGCTCAGCGACGGCGCATGGACCTCATGCCCCATCGCGCGCAGCCGCTGTGCCACCGGCTTGTAGCACCAGCCACCGTGGCCGCCGCCGTGAACGAGAACGAAAGTCGCCATCCGATCCATCTCCGCAATTATGTTATCGACTGGTAACTTCGTTCGCACTTGCCCTTCTGTCAATCCCGACGATAGCCTTGCCGCGATGGAAAACGCCCAGCCCAGAACGCGAAACGCCGAAGCGACACGCGCGCGCATCCTCGACGCGGCCAAGCACCTGTTCTCCACCAGCGGCTATTCGCACACCGGTATCCGCGAGATTGCCGCGCGCGCCGGGATCAGCTCGCCCTTGCTGCTGCGCTATTACGGATCGAAGGCCGGCCTGTTCGAAGCGGCGCTGGACCACGCGATGACGGTCGATCCGCTGCTGGCCGTCGCGCCGGAGGACTTTGCCCGCCACATCACCGACGAACTTCTGCAAAGCGCGGAATCGGTGCAGCCGATGTTGATGATCGCCATGGCATCTGGCGCGCCGGAAGCGGCGGAGATTGCCGCCGATGTCTTCGCCCGGCGCTGCATCGCGCCGCTGTCGGAGGCGATCGGCGGAGAGAGCGGCCCCGTCCGCGCATTGCAGATCTCGATCCTGTCGATCGGCTTCGTGTTCTTCCTGCGCCACTTGCCGCTGACAGGATTCGGCGAAAACGAACGCGGGCAAGTGGCGGACTGGTTTACCCGCTGCCTGCAGGACTTGCGCGGCTAACGCCCCTGTCAGACCACGGTTTCGCGGCGGATCATACCGAAACCATAGAGCAGATGCTCCAACTGCCCGTCCGGAACCGGCGGAAACGCCAGCGTATCCCCACCATCGCGGATCGCGCCGATCTCGGCCGCGACCTGCTCCAGCGACCAGTCTTTGCGGAACGCCCCCTCGTTCTCGACGATCTTCGCGCGCGCCAGACGGCCACCCATGGCGACGAACATCTCGCCCGAAGCCTCGCAATCCTCATGGCAGAGGTAGCCGACCATCGGCGCCACTTGCTCCGGCTCCATCGGCGGGAACTGGCTGGTGTCGATCCCTTCGGACATGCGGGTGACGGCGGCCGGCACAATCAGGTTGGACTTCACATTGGCGTGCTGGCCCTCAATCGCGGCGGTGTTGGACAGGCCCATGAAACCGGCCTTGCACAGCGAATAAGTCACATTGTCCGACTTGCCGTAGAGGCCATTGATCGAACTGGTCAGCACGATGCGGCCGTAGCCCTGCGCCATCATGTGCGGAAACGCCTCGCGCACGACGTGGTAGGCGCCCTTCAGGTGGACATCGAGAACGGCGGTGAAATCCTCATAGGCAAGATCGGTCAGCTTGCCGCGCCGCACATTGCCCGCCGAGTGGATCAGAATGTCGATCCGCCCGAAGGCATCGAGCGCCGACTGGATGATGGCCTTGCCGCCCTCCGGCGTCGCGACGCTATCCGTATTTGCGACGGCCTCTCCGCCCATGGCGCGAATCTCGGCGGCCAGCGCTTCGGCGGGGCCTTCCTCGGTGGCATCGCCCGCCATCGACACGCCCGGATCGTTGACCACGATCTTACAGCCCCGGCTCGCCAGCAGCAGCGCATGGGCCCGGCCCAGCCCGCGCCCGCCGCCGGTGATCACGGCGACTCTATTGTCGAAGCGCAGGTCGGCCATTGGAAATCCTCTCAAGTTCTTTCGGCCAGCCTTGCCCGATGCGCAGCTTCAGGCAACCACTCCGGCGCTGCGGAGCTGCGCAATTCGCTCGGGCGAAAGATCGAGCACGTCTTCCAGAATGAAATCGGTGTGCTCGCCCAGCACCGGCGGCGCGGTCGGCACCGGCTGCGGGGCATCGGTAAAGCGGATCGGGCGGCCCACGATCGGGATCGCCCCCAGTGTCTTGTGCTGCGTTTCCACCACCATCCCGCGCTCCACCGCCTGCGGCTGCGCCAGCGCTTCGGAGACGCCCAGGATCGGCGCATGCGGCACTTCGTGCGCGGTGAAGATCGCCACCAGCTCGTCCACCGTATGCCGCTCGGTGAAGGCGCTGAGGATCGCATTCACGTCAGCCCGCGCATCGCGGCGCTTTTCCAGCGTGTCGTAGCGCGGATCCTCGATCAGTTCGGGCCGCTCGATGGAGCGGCAGATGCGGCTCCAGAACCCCGGAGTCAGGCAGGCGACGACGATCGAACCCTCTCGCGCCGGGAAGATGCCATAGGGAACGAGGTTGGGATGCTGCGACCCCACCCGGCTCGGGTCGGTGCCGTTGAAGAAGGCCAGTTGCGCGATGTAGCCGAGCATGCCAATCAGCCCGTCCATCAGGCTGACGTCGATATGCCGCCCCACGCCGGTCCGCTCACGCTCGTAAAGCGCCGAGAGGATGCCGATCGGCCCGTTGATGCCGCCGACCAGATCGCCCAGCGGAATGCCCAGCTTGGTCGGCAGTCCGTCCGGCTCTCCATTCATCGACAGCGCGCCGGACATGGCCTGGAGCACGATATCGAAGCTGGGCCGATCCTTCAGCGGGCCGGTCTGGCCATAGCCGGAGATCGAGCAATAGATCAGGCGCGGGTTGATCGCCTTCATCGCCTCGTAGCCAAGGCCCAACCGGTCCATCACACCGGGGCGATAGTTCTCCACCAGCACGTCGCACTTCGCCGCCAGATCGCGGACGAGCGCCAGCCCTTCCTCGCTCTTGAGGTCGACGACGATGGACTTCTTGCCGCGATTGACCGCGAGGTAATAGTGGCTCTCCCCGTCGCGGACTGGCGGGAAAGTGCGCGTCTCGTCCCCGGTGCCGGGCGGTTCGATCTTGAACACTTCCGCCCCCATGTCGGCCAGCGCGAGGCTGGCGGCGGGGCCGGCAAGCACGCGAGTAAAATCGATCACCCGCACGCCGGCGAGAGGACCCGCCCAAGGTTCATTTGCATTCATCGGGACAAGTTCTCGCGAAAGAAGGAGAGGATCGCCGCCACGGCATCGCGCCCTTCAGGCATGTGCAGCCCGTAGTGATAGCAGTGCCCCATCCCCTCGCCCACGATCAGCGTGGAGCGCACGCCGGCCTTCAGCAATTGCGAATTGGTGAAGATCGCCGGGCTGAGGTCCATGGCGCGGGTGCCGGTGATGATCAGCGTGGGGGGAAATGTCGCCATGACGTCAAGGTGATAGCCCGGCCAGGCGCTGGGATCGCGCGGGTCGCAGTCGGCGAAATAGCCGCAGGTAATGTCGTGCCCCTCGCTGCCATCGGCCGGCGGCGGCGGAAACGATCCGTCGATATAGCCGGCGACATAGGCTGACTCTCCTGCGCCGAACGGCACACCCCCGGCGCCGAAAATGCCGACCGCAGCGGCCTGCGGCAGCCCGTGCGCGGGAAGCCATGCCGCCGCCTGTGCGGTGAGCGCGCCGCCCGCCGATCCGCCGTAGATGCCGATCCGGCCGGGTGCGTAGTCTTCCAGCAATGCGGCATAGACTGCCGCGACATCCTCAACCCCGGCCGGGTGGCGATGCTCTGGCGCCATGCGGTAGTTGACGCTGACGACCCGGTACTTGCCGAGCGCGGCGATGGGGATCGCCTCCATCAGCGCAATACCGTCCCACCCCACGGTGAAAGCCCCGCCGTGCAGGTTGATCAGGACGCGGTCGGGATCGTGGCCGCCATCGGCGGGGGGGACGTCCAGCACTTCCACGCCGCCAATCGCCTTGGCCACGATCTCCACCGCGAAGTTCTCACGCAGTCGGGCGACGCCAGCGGCGGCATAGGCGTTGATCTGCTCGCGCCGGGCGGCAATGTCGGGTTGATCCCGGCCCGCAGCATCGAACATCGGCGTCGTCGCGCGGGCACGCTGGAAGGCGGCCGCCTCCTCGCTCAACAGGCCGGACACGGGCAGGACGAAGGCGGGCACGCGCACATCGCCATTGGCATCGAACTGCGGCTTGGCCGCCTGATCCTGTCCCATATCCACTCCGCTCATCGTTTATCCGGCGGACCATACGACACGGCCCGAACCTTCTGCAAAGGTCCGGGCCGAAATCGCCGTGCCGGTATGCGACCCGGGCTCGCTTAGCGATCAGGCCTTGCTGGGCAGTTCCGCGACGGCGGTGCCGAAAGCCGAAAGCTCACCGCGATGGGTGGTCGCCTTCTGGGCCACTTCGACGAACTTCTTGCCGCCTTCCTCGAACTTGCGCGTCACTTCGCCGGTGATGATGATCGCGTCACCGTCCGGGTTGTGGCGGCGGATCTGGCAGTCGGACTTGGTGAGGAAGCCGTCGTCGCCGATCCAGTTGGTCATGTGGTGCGTCAGCCACGAGCAGCGCTCCGGACCGTAATCGTAAGCGCCCGGCGCGCCCACTTCGAGAGCGAAAGCTTCGTCCCAGTGCACGCGCTCGGGGCAGTCCGGCACGTTGAAGCGGTTGCGGATGCCCAGGCCCGGGTGGGCCTTCTGCATCTTGTACGCCAGCTTGTTGGCGCGGATGTAGAGGCCGCCCCAACCCTGCGCGTAGCAGATGAAGCCGGTGACGGTCATCGGGCCCTTCATCATCGGCGGCAGCTTGTCGCCGACGTTCACGTCCTCGAAGTAGCGCGGGGTGGCGCCGCGGATCTCTTCCTGGTCGTAGATGTCGTAGAATTCGTCCAGCTGTTCCTGCGTGAACGGCTCCACGCGGCCGCGTGCCTCGGTGTACTTGGTGCCACGCTCACGCGCCTCGTCACGGTCGGTGCGGAACACCCAGCTGTCCGCGCCAGCAACCTGCTCGCCGTTCTGGTTGAAGAAGTCGACGTGGTAGATCTGCTGGAACGAGCGGCCGGCGAACTTGGTCTGATGCTCGACCAGATCCTTCAGATAGGCGACCGTGGTGATGGTGTCGTTGCGCAGCACCGGCTTATGCCAGGTCCAGTCGGCACCCGCCCACATGGCGTGCACGCCCGACAGACCACCGCAGTAGCCCGAGACGATGCGGCTGGTGGTGAACAGGAACGAAGGCAGCGCAACGATCGAGCCGTACTTGGTCTTCGCGGCATATTCCGGATCGCACCACAGCGGATTGTCGTCGCCGATGCCGTGGGCATAGTGGCGGATCGCGTCGCGGGTGGCTTCATAGTTCCACGGCTCAACGGTGTTCTCGATCTTCACGCCGATGCGGGCGCGCAGATCGTCGAGGCCGGCCTCGGTGATCTTGGGAAACTTGGATTGGGGCTCTGCTGTGGTTGCCATTTCGGTACTCCTCAAATTCGATTCTGTGATTTGTTTTCGTCGCCCCCGCGAAGGCGGGGGTCCCGCTTCCTTCTCGCCGCGCCCGCCAGGAAAAGCGGGGTCCCCGCCTTCGCGGGGACGACGGTAAGGGTCAGTTCACGGTTGCAACGGCCTCAGCAGCCTTCGCCGCCTCGCGATCGCGCAGCATCTTGCGGTGGACCTTGCCGGCCGGGTTCTTGGGAAGCTC
>OUNM010260854.1_pt1 | contig 19583 bp, 12 predicted proteins | sample 1769961 | NCBI WGS metagenome assembly OUNM01 (sample SAMEA3914820, study PRJEB12502) | metagenome | biome: forest; material: soil | place: USA | collected 2012-03-12 | depth 0.3 m
AGGCAAGCTCGCGGGGCAGGCGATTGTGCCCGGCGTCGGCGGCACCTGGAAGGATTTGACGGACAATGTTAACTCCATGGCATCTAACCTTACGGCGCAGGTGCGTAACATCGCCGACGTGGCTACGGCTATCGCCAAGGGCGACCTTTCACGCAAGATCACCGTCGATGTGAAGGGCGAAATTTTGCAGCTCAAGGAAACCATGAACACCATGGTCGATCAGCTAAACGCCTTCGCCGCGGAAGTAACGCGCGTGGCGCGTGAAGTCGGTACGGAAGGCAAGCTCGGCGGTCAGGCGGAAGTGCAAGGTGTCGCGGGCACTTGGAAGGACCTCACGGATAACGTCAACCTCATGGCCTCGAATCTCACGGCGCAGGTGCGTAACATCGCGGATGTAACGACCGCCGTGGCACGCGGTGACTTGTCTCGCAAGATTACGGTGGACGTGAAAGGAGAAATCCTGGAGTTGAAGAATACCATCAATACGATGGTCGATCAGCTTAACGCTTTCGCCTCGGAGGTAAGCCGTGTGGCACGTGAAGTCGGTACGGAAGGCAAGTTGGGTGGTCAGGCGCAAGTGCCTGGTGTCGGCGGTACGTGGAAAGATTTGACGGACAATGTTAACTCGATGGCGTCTAACCTGACGGCTCAGGTCCGCAACATCGCTGAGGTGACGATCGCCGTGGCGAATGGTGACTTGTCAAAGAAAATCACGGTGGACGTGCGCGGGGAAATTCTGGAGCTGAAAGAAACGATCAACACCATGGTCGATCAGCTCCGCTCGTTTGCGGCGGAAGTGACGCGTGTGGCGCGCGAAGTCGGCACGGAAGGCAAGCTGGGCGGCCAGGCCCAGGTTCCTGGCGTGGCCGGTACTTGGAAGGATCTGACGGACAATGTTAACTCGATGGCGTCCAACCTCACCGGCCAGGTTCGCAACATTGCCGACGTGGCCACGGCCATCGCTCGTGGTGACTTGTCTCGCAAAATCACGGTCGATGTGAAAGGCGAGATTTTGCAGCTCAAGGAAACGATCAATACCATGGTCGATCAGTTGAGCGCGTTTGCTTCGGAGGTAACGCGCGTGGCACGTGAAGTGGGCACCGAAGGCAAGCTCGGCGGCCAGGCGCAGGTATCCGGTGTAGCCGGCACGTGGAAGGATTTGACGGACAATGTTAACTCGATGGCCTCTAACCTCACGGCGCAGGTGCGTAACATCGCCGATGTAACCATCGCGGTGGCCAACGGTGACTTGTCAAAGAAGATTACGGTGGACGTGCGCGGCGAGATTTTGCAGTTGAAAGAAACGATTAACACGATGGTGGATCAGCTCCGCTCGTTTGCTTCGGAAGTGACGCGCGTCGCTCGTGAAGTGGGCACGGAAGGGCGTCTTGGTGGACAGGCTGTCGTGCCCGGCGTGGCCGGTACGTGGAAGGATTTGACGGACAATGTTAACTCCATGGCGTCGAACCTCACTTCGCAGGTGCGCAACATCGCTGACGTGGCCACGGCCATCGCGAAAGGTGACCTTTCCCGTAAAATCACCGTGGAGGTGAAGGGTGAAATTCTCGAGCTGAAAAACACGATCAATACGATGGTGGATCAGCTCAACGCTTTTGCCTCCGAAGTGAGCCGCGTGGCGCGCGAAGTCGGCACCGAAGGCAAGCTCGGTGGCCAGGCACAAGTATCCGGTGTGGCCGGCACGTGGAAGGATTTGACGGACAACGTTAACTCGATGGCGTCGAACCTCACTGCGCAGGTGCGTAACATCGCGGAAGTGACGATTGCCGTGGCCAATGGAGACCTTTCCCGCAAAATCACCGTGGACGTGCGCGGCGAAATCATGCAGCTCAAGGAAACCATCAATACGATGGTAGAGCAGCTTCGTTCCTTCGCTTCGGAAGTGACGCGTGTGGCGCGCGAAGTCGGTACGGAAGGACGTCTCGGTGTGCAAGCCGTGGTGCCCGGCGTGGCGGGCACGTGGAAAGATCTTACCGACTCTGTGAATGCCATGGGAGCCAACCTCACGGCACAGGTGCGTAACATCGCAGAAGTAACGACTGCGGTCGCGCGTGGTGACTTGTCCCGCAAGATCACGGTCGATGTGAAGGGTGAAATTCTGGAGCTGAAAAACACCATCAATACGATGGTGGACCAGCTCAACGCTTTCGCGGCGGAAGTCACGCGCGTGGCGCGCGAAGTCGGCACCGAAGGCAAGCTCGGCGGCCAGGCCCAGGTGCCCGGTGTAGCCGGCACGTGGAAAGACCTCACCGACTCGGTCAACGTCATGGCGGCCAATCTCACCGACCAGGTGCGCGGCATTGTGAAAGTGGTGACGGCGGTGGCGAATGGCAACCTGCGGCAGAAGCTCACCGTGCAAGCGAAGGGTGAAGTCGCGGCGCTCGCGGAAACGATCAATAACATGACGGACACGCTGGCGACTTTCGCGGATCAAGTAACAAACGTTGCTCGCGAAGTCGGCGTCGAAGGACGTCTCGGCGGACAAGCCAACGTGCCTGGCGCCGCTGGTACGTGGAAGGATCTTACGGGTAACGTGAACTTGCTGGCCGCCAATCTCACGACGCAAGTGCGCGCTATCGCCGAGGTGGCCACGGCGGTGACCAAGGGCGACCTGACACGTTCGATCCAGGTTGAGACGCGTGGCGAGGTGGCGGAGCTGAAGGATAACATCAACACGATGATCGATAACTTGCGCGTCACCACGGAGCGCAACCAGGAGCAAGACTGGCTCAAGACAAACCTCGCGAAATTCACGCGCATGCTCCAGGGTCAGCGCGACCTTTTTGCCGTTGGCCAGAGTTTGCTTTCCGAACTCGCGCCGCTCGTCGATTCCCAGCAAGGCACTGTCTATCAAATGACCAAGAGTGATGATGGCGAGGTGTTTCTGCGCATGCTCGCCGCTTACGCCAATCGCCCGGATCATCCTGAAAAAATCAGCGTTGGCGAAGGGTTGGTGGGGCAATGCGCCCGCGAGCAGCAGCGCATCCTTCTCTCAGACGTTCCGCCGAATTATACGCCGGTAAATTCCAGCCTCGGTGAGGCAATGCCAGTGAACATCGTGGTGCTGCCGGTGCTCTTTGAAGGTGAAACCAAAGCCGTCATCGAACTCGCTTCGCTGCATCCGTTCACCGTTGGTCACCTCAACTTCCTCGAGCAGCTTACGCAATCCATCGGTGTCGTGCTCAATACGATTGAGGCCACGATGCGTACGGAAAACCTGCTGCAACAAAGCCAGCAGCTCACCGCGGAATTGCAATCGGGCCAGAAAGAATTGCAGCAGACCAACGAGGAGCTGGAGCAGAAAGCCAAGCAGCTTGCGGAACAAAACGCTGAGGTGGAACGCAAGAACAAAGAGATCGAACAGGCTCGCCGCGCTCTCGAGGAAAAGGCCGCGGAACTCGCGCTCACCTCGAAATACAAGTCCGAGTTCCTGGCAAACATGTCCCACGAGCTGCGCACGCCCCTGAACTCGATCCTCATTCTCGGCCAGCAGTTGTCAGAAAATAACGGCGGCAATCTCACTGGCCGCCAGGTCGATTTTGCACGCAATATCTATTCCGCCGGTTCCGACCTGCTGAACCTGATCAACGACATTCTCGACCTCTCGAAGATCGAGTCGGGAACGGTTGCAGTCGAAGCTGAGGAAATCACCTTTAGTTCTTTGCGCGACGCCGTGGAGCGCAATTTCCAGCACATCGCGGAAAATAAGAATCTTCCCTTCCACATCGAATTCGACAACACACTGCCGCGGTCCTTCACGACCGATCCGAAACGCCTCCAACAAATCATCAAGAACCTGCTCTCGAATGCCTTCAAATTCACCGCACACGGCCACGTGGCCATCGCGGTCAAGCCGGTATCCGGAGGATGGACACTGGATCACCCGGTGCTGAAACGTGCAGGGAGTGTGATCTGCCTGGCCATCAGCGACACGGGCATCGGTATTGCCCCGGAAAAGCAGCGCCTGATTTTTGAGGCGTTCCAGCAAGCGGATGCAGGCACATCGCGCAAGTACGGCGGCACTGGCCTGGGCCTCGCGATTTCGCGTGAGCTGGCCACCTTACTCGGTGGTGAAATCCGGCTGGTCAGCGTCCCGGGCGAAGGCAGCACTTTCACGCTCTATTTGCCGCTTCATTATACCGGACCGGCCAGTTCCACCACCGCACCTGTGATGGCGCGTCAGCAGCCCGGAAATGCAACCTCTCCGGCGTTACCGGTCCTTCCTGTGGCTCGAGATGAGCAGATCGACGACGACCGCGATACCATCGTGGAAAATGATCCGGTGCTGCTCATTGTAGAGGACGAGCCACACTATGCCCGCATCCTGCTGGGCCTGGCGCGAGACAAAGGATTCAAAGGCCTGGTTACGATGCGCGGGCATCAGGCTCTTTCGCTCGCCCGTCAGTATCTGCCCACGGCGATCACGCTCGACATTTTCCTGCCCGACATGCTCGGCTGGACCGTGCTGAACAATCTCAAACTCGATCCGGCGACGCGGCACATCCCGGTGCAGATCATTTCCATGGAAGAGGAGCGCCAGCACGGTCTTTCGCACGGCGCGTTCTCCTATATGGTGAAGCCGGCCACGACCGAGGACATCGAGGTTGCTCTGGATAAGATCAAGACGTTTGCCAATCCGCGTGTGAAACGGCTGCTAGTGGTGGAAGACAACGAGATCGAAAGCAAGGGCATCGTCGAGCTGCTGGGGCACGACGATATCGAGATCGAGACTGCGCATACCGGAAAGGACGCGTTGCAAAAGCTGCTCGATACACCGTTTGATTGCTGCGTGCTCGATCTGCGGCTCCCGGATATGTCCGGCTTTGAGTTACTTGATGAAATTCAGGGCGAACCGAGCCTGCGCGAGGTTCCGATTGTCGTCTTTACTGGCAAGGAATTGTCGGGTGACGAGGAAAAGCACCTCAAGGCGGTGGCCAAGAGCATCGTCCTCAAAGATGTTCAGTCGCCGGAGCGGTTACTTGATGAGACCGCGCTCTTCCTGCATCGGGTCGTGGGCAATCTGCCGGAATCCAAGCAGGCCATGCTGGAAAAGCTGCACTCCTCCAATGAAGCGCTGCACGGACGAAAGGTCCTCGTGGTCGATGATGATGCGCGGAATATCTTCGCGCTTTCCATCGTCCTGGAGAACCAGGAAATGGAAGTCATCAGCGCCACCAATGGACGGCAGGCCATTGAGATTATCGAAAATACGCCGGACCTCTCCATGGTGCTCATGGACATCATGATGCCGGAGATGGATGGATACCAAACCATGCGTGAAATCCGCAGACACGGCGAATTCCGGTCTTTGCCGATCCTGGCCCTCACGGCGAAAGCGATGAAAGGCGACCGTGAAAAATGCCTCGAAGCCGGAGCGAGTGATTACATCGCCAAGCCCGTGAATACCGATCAACTTCTTTCCCTCCTGCGAGTCTGGCTGCATCGATAAAGAGTTGAAATTCCGAATGACGAATAACGAATAACGAATGACGAAAGCCGAAGTCCGAAAGCACAACCGACTGGAGCGCGAAAGCCGCGACCTTCGGGCTTTGCCTTGCCCCACCGTTTCGCGGTTCGGAGTTCGAGCATCGTTCGTTTGCTAACGATGGCCAAATCCGTCTCCATTCTGCTAGTTGACGACGAGGCTAAAAACCTCGTGGCGCTCGAGAGCATTCTCGAATCCCCTGAATACCGGCTGGTGAAAGCGCAGACGGCGGACGAGGCGCTGATGGCTCTCATGCAGGATGAATTTGCGGCCATTGTTCTCGATGTGCAGATGCCCGACCTCAGCGGCATCGAACTGGCGAAGCTCATCAAGCAACGCAAAAAAACGCAGCACATTCCCATCCTCTTCCTCACGGCATACTATCAGGAAGATGAGCACATCGTGCTGGGCTACGACGTCGGCGCGGTGGATTACCTCACCAAGCCTGTGAACCCTTCGGTGCTGCGTTCGAAGGTCGGTGTTTTTGTTGATCTGTTCCGCAAAACCCGGGCTCTTGCGGAAATCAATTCCGCGATGGCCGATGAGATCATCGAGCGGCAGCGCGCGGAAGATCGGTTCCGGCTCGTCGTGGAATCCGCACCCAACGCGATGGTGGTGGTCAGCAGGGAAGGAATGATCACGCTGGTCAATTCCCAGACGGAAACGCTTTTTGGTTACGAACGCGGTGAGTTACTTGATAAGCAGGCGGATATCCTGCTTCCCTCGGAGTTCTCCGTGACGGCGTCGGGCTTCACCGGCGTGCTCGAGGGCATTTCCAATGATCCCGCCCGGCGCAGCCGCGAAATCGTGGGCCGCCGCAAGGACGGCTCGGAGATTTCCATCGAGATCGGGCTCAATCCGATCAATTCTCCGGATGGGCGGTCCGTACTCGCTTCCATCGTCGATATTACGGAACGCAAGCGCTCCGAAGCGGCGTTGCGCGCGGCCAATGCTGAACTTGAAGCGAAGAATACCGAGCTCCAGCGGCAGGCGAAAGAACGTGCCCGCCGCATCCGCGCAGAGGCGGCCCAGGCCGAAGCTGAAGCGGCTCGCGAGCGTTCGGCCTTTCTGGCCGAAGCGAGCAGCGTGCTCGCCGTTTCCTTTGACTATCACCAGACGCTGGAAGCCCTCGCGCGGCTGGTCGTGCCAAAGCTGGCTGATTGCTGCGTCATCGACATCGTCGAGGATGACGGGACGTTAAATCCGCTGGTGATCGCCGATAGCACCGGCATGGAGGAAGCTGTGTTAGCATTTTGGCAAACCCTGGATGCGGAGTCGGATCTCGAGGGAGAAGCGCTTACCCGATTGAAAATCGGCAGTTTCTCGACTGGAGCAAAGATGCGCCCACGAGAAACGGCTGCCAGCGAGGAAAAGCCTGATAAGGAGAAGAGTACTCCCGTGACGGTGCGCTCCTACATGATGATCCCGCTCCAGGCGCGCGGGCGTATCCTGGGCCGCCTTTGCCTGATCAGCGCCGGCGAGCGCGAGTATGGCGGGTCGGATTTGCCTTTGGGGGAAGAGCTGGCGCAACGGGCCGGCCTGGCGCTGGACAATTCACGCTTATATAACGAAGCCCGCGCCGCTCGCGAAGCTGCTGAGGCAGCAAACGCCGCGAAGGACCGCTTTCTCGCCATGCTCTCTCACGAGCTGCGCACGCCGCTCTCCCCCGTCTTGCATTCCGTTACTTTATTGGAAAGCGATGCCGATGTGGCGCCTCACATTCGAGAGGCGCTCGGCACCATTCGCCGCAACGTTCAACTCGAGGCGCGCCTGATTGATGACCTGCTCGACCTTGCCCGCATCCGCAACGGCAAGCTGCAGCTTCATCGTGAAATCGTCGATGCCCACGACTTGCTCCATCGCACCGTGGAAATCTGTCACGCGGAAATTTCCGCGCGCGATCTCCGTGTCCATTTTGACTTCCACGCCGAGCGTTCCCGCCTGAACGCTGACCCGGCGCGGCTTCAACAGATTTTTTGGAACCTTGTCACCAACGCGCTTAAATTCAGCCCGACAGGCGGTTTGCTGACCATTCTGACTTCGAACAATGAGGACGGAGCATTGCGCATCGAGATGAAGGATCGCGGACGCGGCATCGCGGCCGAAAAACTCGAACGCATCTTCGATGCTTTCGAGCAGGCCGAAGGTCCGCGCTCCAGCGGACTGGGTCTCGGACTCGCGATCTGCCGCGCGCTGGTGAGCCTGCACGGCGGCACCATCGAAGCCCGCAGCGAAGGCATCGGGTGCGGGGCGACGTTCACGATCATTTTGCCGGCGGCCGCCGGCGCCGAAGTCGATACTCCTGTGGCTCCGGTGATCCCGGGCTCCACCGATTTGTTGCCGCTTCGTCTTTTGGTGGTGGAAGATCACGCGGACACGGCCACTGCGTTAAAAAAATTGCTCATGCGTCGCGGTTACGAAGTACGCTCGGCGGAATCGGTGGCGGAAGCGCTGGCGATTGCGGAAAACTTCGATTTCGATGTGCTCGTGAGCGACATTGGTTTGCCCGATGGAACGGGTGTGGATCTGATGATGCAGCTCACGGCTTCGGGCAAACGCTCCTTCCGCGGCATTGCGCTCAGCGGCTACGGCATGCAGGAGGACCTTGAGCGCAGCAGCGCGGCGGGTTTTGTGCACCACCTGACCAAGCCGGTGGATTTTCCGTTACTTGATCGGACGTTATTGAGCATTGGGCAGGATTTGGCGCGGAATGGCGGGAGCGTTCCGGAGGCGGTGGGGAAAGGTGGTTAGTAGGTGGGTGGCGGAGGCTCTTTAAACCTAATCTTTAAAGATTAGGTTTAAAGAGCCTCCGCCATCCACCTCCGCTGCCTACCTCCCGCCCCGCAATCCTGCCAGAAACTCCGCCACCGTCTCCGCCCTTATCAATTCCTCACGTACCGTTACTTGTTTGACGCGCCGCACCAGGTCCCCCACCAGGCTCAGATACTCCCGCACCATGTTTTTCGGTGTCCCGATGATGAAAACAAAGTGCACCCTTTCCTCCCCATTCTTGAACGCAATTCCCTCGCGGCTGCGCCCGGCGGACATGACGATCTGCCCCACGCAATCTGTGCGCGCGTGCGGAAACGCCACTCCATTGCCAACCGCAGTAGATGTTACTTGCTCGCGGGCCAGGATATCCCGCTCAAAGCCGGGCAGGTCCAGAACATGCGGGCATGGCGCGAGCAAAGCCGTCGTCGCCGATATGGCTTCGTCCTGGCTCTGGGAAGCGAGGAAAAGATTGATCCGGTCAGCGGTTAGCAGATCGAATACGGAGAGTGCCATGGAGATAGGAGCGGGATCATAGACGCTCCGCGGCGAACTTGGAAATCCCAATCCATGCTCTCCGCGCACTACGCGTCTTTCTTCACCTTCCCGCCCCAGGAAAGAATTCGCGCTTTTCCCCCGGCGGCTTCCGCGTCGGCGATTTGCCCGTTGCGCACATAGAAAAGCGAGAGACTCGACCAAGCCAGTTGATCGTTGGGGCGCAACTCGATGGTTTTCAACCCCGCTTCAATGGCTTCGGGATAGCGCCCGATTTTCATGAGCGTCATGCCGAGAGCGTGCCAGCCGTCGAAGAACTCAGGTTCCAGTTCGACGCAGCGCCGGTATTTTTCCTGAGCGGCATCAAGCTCTCCGACGGCCAGATCTCCGCTCGCATCGTCAAAGAGCTGTTCCGCTTCAGGATTCATCGTGAATTTCTGCCGGCGGCCAGCGCCGAACTAACCTGTTAACCTTGGGCGGTCTGCACATTTGCCGCTTTGCGCCGCTGTTTCATCCATTCATCGAAGAGGGCGGCGCTTTGCCGCTGCTCAAGATTCTTGGCCACCGTCGCCTTTTGTTTGGCAAAATCCGCCTCATCGATGGGCAGGCGCTTGTCCACATGCAAAATGAAGCCGCCAGCTGAGGTCGCGACGAAAGTGCTCAGTTCGCCATCACGCAATTCAGAGGCGGTACTCATGATTTCGTTGCCGTCAGGACTGTCGTTCTTCCGCTCTGCCATGGAAAAGGTCGGAAACGGATCGGCTTTTACTCCCGCTGCTTGCGCGGCATCGGCCATCGATTTCCCCGCTTTGATCTCGGTATCGAGCTTCTGCCGGATCTCCGACGCCTTGAGATTCATCGCTTCCGTGGAGCGCTCCTGCTTGAGCGTGTCCGTGAGCTGAGTTTTTGCTTCGTCGAACGTCAATGGCCGCGGCTCCGCGATATCCGCGAGTTGCATTACATAGTAGCCGTCCCTCTTTCCGGAGACGATGGCATCACTGTTCGGGTCGGCCTTCGTCAAGCTGAACGCCGCTTGCGCGGCACGGGTATCAAAACCGGCCGGTGGTTCGCTTTCAGCGAACTCCGGAGTCTCTTGAACGCTGGCGCCCACCTTTGCGGCCACCTCATCGAATTTTGCGTCCTTCTCCGTCATTTTGGTGGAGAAATCACCAGCCTGTTCCGCGAGCTTTTCCATCGCAGCTTTGCGTTCGTCGGGCGGCAGAGTCTTTTTCGGATCCAACTGGAAGGCCACATATTTCACTTTCCGCTTTTCCGGAGTCTTAAACGTGTCTTTGCGCTCATCGAAGGCCTTCTTCAAATCATCGTCGGTCAAATTCACCGCCGCCTTGAAATCATCCAGCTTCAGCCGCACGACCGAGACGTCGGTTTTGCGATATTGCTCTTCGTAAGCCGCGCGCACTTCGGAATCTGCAGGCCGGACCGTGCCGCCTACCAGTTCCTTGAGTTTGCGGAGACGCACCTGATCGCGCACAACCTGATCGAGCGAATCCCCGCTCATTCCGAGAGGAGGCAGCCTGGTGGAAACGAATTCATTGAATTTCTGAGAGTCAAAGGTGCCGCCCGGGTGATCGAGAAACACCGGAATAGTCTTTACCACCTCATCCACCTCTGCGTCGTTCGGTTCCACTCCCAGAGCAGCCGCTTCGTGCCGGAGGATCAGCGAATTAAGAGCGTACGCATCGGCAGCGCGATCTTCGGATACCTGGCGGAACATCAGGCCCATCCACATGTCGCGACCGAGCAAGCCCTGGAGCAGATCATTTAATTGAAGACCTGCGGCCAATTCGAACATGCGCCCCTCGCGCTGGTATTGAAAAACAGAGACTGGCCGGCCGTAGATGATCGCCACCGTTCCGCTGTTCGTACGGTCGGTGATGTTCGTCTTGTTGAAGAACCAGATGAAAGAAACGATCGTGAAGGCCGTGATGCCAATCATCAGCGGCTTTTGAAAACGGCGAATAACGTTGACCATGGGAAATGGGGATTGATTTCTCGCCGGGGCGTTACTAACTTCCCGCCCCGCCTGAGAAAAAGCGCATGAAGCTACGTTCCTCCCTTCGCCTCCAGCAACTCCTTTTTGTGATCGGTTTTTGCGTGCTGGGGATTTTCTCGAAAAATGCCTGGGCGCAACAGGAGGCGGATATCACTCTCAAATCGGACCCGCAGCACCCTTTCAAGGCCAAGGTCGCAAGCGTCACAGGGACATCGGTGATGGTGCTCGATCAGTTTGGCCAGCGGGGAATTCAGATCGCACAGATCCAGAATATTCGCATGGCAGAGCCGCCCGACGTGCGCATTGCGCTTACGGCTTTTCAGGCAAAAGATTATGCGAAGGCCATGGCGGCGGCGAAGGCGGTTGCTGATAAATACAAGGGTTTGCCGGCGAGTTGGGCCATTTCCACGTCTTCGCTGATCGGCGACATTTACCTGGAGCAGGGTGATCTGGCGAAAGCCGCAACCGCCTACGACGATTTCGCCAAGGCATATCCCGGAAATACCAGCGCCGATCTCGGCCGCGCCCGCATCGCGGTGGCGAAAAAGGATTTCGACGCGGCGAAAAGGACCGCCGAACCTCTGTGTGAACAAGCGCTCAAGAAAACGAATGTCCTCCAGGCGGAGGGGCAGATTTACGGTCAGGCCTTTCTGGTCATGGGCCAGGTGAAGGAAGCGCAGGGGGATTATGAAGGCGCGCTGGAAGAGTATTTACGAACAGTCACTTTGTTCTATCATGATCCCACGGCCACCGCTCTCGCCCAGGAGCGGGCCGACGCGCTCCGCAAGGGGCGCGACGCGTTTGTTCCCTGATTTGCCTTAATTTTGTAATGCCCCTGCTATGACCAAGTCCCACCTCCGCCGTTACCTGCCAGCCGCTCTGCTCCTGCTCGCGCTTTTCCTCACTGCTTCCGTGGGTTTTGCCCAGGATGCTGCTGCACCTGCCGCCGCCCCTGAAGAGCAGAAAAACATTCTGCGCGTCATTTGGGAGGGCAACTGGTTGATCAAGGTGGTGTGGCTCGCGATTCTTGTTACCTCCATCACCATGGTGACCTTTATCGTTCAAGGTCTCCTTACGCTTCGCAAAGATAAACTCGCTCCGCCGCCCCTCGTGGAATCGCTACGCCAGACGCTGGCCGCGGGCAACTACCAGGAAGCTTGGGAGGTTTGCAATGCGAACCGGAACTACCTTTCCAATGTGCTCAAGGCGGCGCTTTCCCGCATCGGACGAGGCAAGGAGTCCGTCGAAGAAGCCATCATCGAGCATGGCCAACGGGAGCACACCGTGCTGCGCACCCGTAATTCCTATCTGTCGGTGATCGGGGTTATTTCTCCGATGATCGGGCTGCTCGGTACGGTCATCGGCATGATCGGGGCCTTCTCTGTTTTGGGTTCGGCTGGTATCTCCGATCCCCGTGCGCTCGCCGCGCGAATCGGTGAAGTGCTTCTGGCCACGGCCAGCGGTCTTTTCATCGCTATCCCGGCTTTTGTTTTCTACTATGTCTTCCGCAATCTCACGCAGGCTTGCGTGGTGCATGGGGACGACATTGTGAGCGAACTCGTCCAGGATATCCCCTACGCCGAGTTGGAAGGGATGCGCATCGGCCAGAATTTCGATGCGGGCGCTGGGGCTGTGCTGGGCGGTTCTCGCACGGTTTCCATGGCGCTCACGACCAATTGCCCGGTGTGCAATGGTCCGGTGACGCCGGGCGTGAATCCTTGTCCGCACTGCGGCGCGACGCTCGACTGGGCTGCTTAGTCACGCGTCATGACCCAGCGCAACTCCATTGCGAAAAAGCGCGCAGCGATGCGGCTGGCGCCTGAGGAGGATCCGGAATTTCAGATCGCGCCAATGATCGATATTCTTCTGGTCCTGCTGGTGTTCTTCATGTCGATCGCATCGACTGAGGTGCTGCAATCGAATGACCAGGTGAAGCTGCCCGTGGCGAAAGATTCGAAGGAGAAGCAGAAAGGGGTGAAGAACGGGCAATCGATCATTAACGTTCTTTGGAATCCACTCAACAACGCCGGCAGTATCGAGGTCGATGAGCAAAAATATTCGGCTGCGCCTGACATCATTCCAGTGCTGCAAAAGAAGATCGTGGCCAATCCAGACATGCGCATCTTCATGCGTGTCGATAAGAACGTGCGCTACGAATACCTGCGTGCATTGCTTGTGGCCGCTGCCTCCGCGGGTGTGACCAACGTTACTTTTGCAGTGGTTGACAAAGAATCCGGTGCTCCGGCTCCCGCTCCCGCCAGCCCTTAACCCTTAACTTTTAAAGAAAAATAACTCTATGGCCGGTTCCGTAGGCTCCGAAGATGGCGATATGGGATTTCAGATCGCTCCCATGGTCGATGTCGTATTCGTGCTGCTCCTCTTTTTCATGGCAAGTGCCGGTTCGCAGATCGTGGAGAAAGAGCTCGCGATCAATCTGCCGAGCGGGAAAACCGCCACGGCAGGTGCGGCGGTGGTTCCGCTCATCATCGACATCTCTCCGGACGGCCAGGTGAGTATGAACAACGACGCGTATGGCACACCCGCGGATCGCAATCTTCTTCAACTCAAGGAGAAGCTGAAAACACTCGTGGGTGAATTTGGTGGAGAGGATCCGGTGATCATTCGCCCCGCCGGCGACACGCGGCACGAGCGGATCGTCGACGTCCTCAACGCCTGCGCTTACGCGCACGTGAAGAACCTCACGTTCGGTTAGGCGGAGCGCAGAAGTTGGCGGTGGCCATTTGGCCATTTGGCCAATAGGTTGATTTAGACTCGATCTCGCTCGCAGCGGCGCGCGGACCTGCTAAATTGTCCTCCCCTAAAAACTGGAGGCAGCCCCATGATCCCCCGCCGTACTTTTCTCACGAGCGCCGCATCGGCAGGTGCTCTGGCCGCCTTGGGCGACCTTTCCTTTCTCTCAAGGCTTCCCCGCGTTTCTGCGGCGGAAGCCTCCGTCGATCCACGGATGGTGAAATTGCATCCCGATATCGAGCCGCTCGTGCGCTTGCTCGAGGATACTCCGCGGGAGCGCGTGTTGGAAGAAGTGGCAGCACGCATTCATAAAGGCCTCAGCTACCGAGAAATCCTCGCGGCGCTGATGCTCGCGGGAGTGCGCAATATCAACCCGCAGCCGGTGGGATTTAAGTTTCACGCCGTGCTCGTTGTTAACTCCGCGCATCTGGCGAGTCTCGCTTCTCCGGATACCGATCGCTGGCTGCCGATTTTCTGGGCCATTGATGAGTTCAAATCCTCGCAGGCTGCTGATGCGAAGCAGGGCGATTGGATGATGGAGCCGGTCGATGAAAATGCGGTGCCGGGCAGCGATAAAGCCAAGGCCGCCTTCATGGCGGCCATGGATGCCTGGGACGAAAGCGCGGCCGACGCCGCCGTCGCGGGGTTGGTTCGCACCGCCGGCGCCGATGAGTTGTTTGAGCTTTTCGCGCGGTACGGCTGCCGTGATTTTCGCGAGATCGGGCACAAGGCGATCTACGTGGCCAATAGCTTTCGCTGTCTCGAAGTCATCGGCTGGCACCACGCCGAGCCGGTGCTGCGCTCGCTGACCAGAGCGTTACTTGATCGAATGGGTGCCAAGGAAAACCCGGCTAAAGCTGATCTCGCTGAAGACCGTCCCTATCGCCATAATCTCTCCAGTGCGAAAAAACTTCGGGAAGACTGGCGGGATGGAAAAGCGGGACCGGAACAAGCCATTGACCTGCTGAGCGCTATCCGCAGCGGCTCGCCGGAGGATGCCAGTGAGCTAGCGATTAAGCTGCTGAACCAGGGCGTCGCGCCTCAGTCGCTCTTTGCTGGGCTATTCAATGGAGCGGGGGAACTCGTGATGAAAGCGCCGGGCATCCTTTCGATCCATGCGATGACGTTTACCAACGCGACTCACTATACATGGCATCGTGTTCGGAGTGATGAGACCCGCCGCTTGCTGCTTCTGCAGAATGCGGCATTTATGCCGCTTTTCCGCGGCGGTGCGTCGCCCGACAAAGGCCCGCGCATTGACGAACTCGAGCCGGTTGCTCCCACTGCCACCGGCGAAGAAGCCGTTGCGGAAATATTCGCGGAGGCGAGCAAGGACCGCCTCAGCGCAGCGCGCAAGACGATTGCGTGGCTCAAAGATAATCCGAATCCCTCGGCCTTTGCTCAGGCTGCGCGCCGGCTCGTCTTTCTCAAGGGGCGCGATGCTCATGACTACAAATTCAGCTCCGCCGTGCTGGAGGATTATCAGCAGATTCCTTCGCCGTGGAGGGATCGGCTTCTCGCAGCCAGCTTGTTTTATCTGCACGGTTCCGGTGATCCGGATAACAAGCTAGTGCAGCGGGCTCGCTCGGCGCTGAGCGCCTGAACTATCCTAAATCGGAGATGGAAACTTCACCCCGGTAGGGGTGATCGGAGAGTAGCCGGGGATAACATCCCCGGTTTCGCATCATAAAAAAAGCAGCACCCCTGCGGGGTGTTAGAAACATAGTGTCGGCAAAAGTTCCAGCACCTCTGCCGGGGTGCCTTGCTTGAGGAGATCGCGATTCGGGGATGTTATCCCCGGCTACTTTCCCTCAGCCCTCCGGGCTGCAACGTGAGCCAAACATAATAGATTGCGAAACGCAAATAGCTCCAAAAGCAGACACGTTTTCTCGGCGAATCTTTCTCACCGAACGGTGAGAGGCACGTCCCATGGAAAGTGATCATTTTGTTTATATCTCCTGAACATCCTATTCCCATTTTTAAGACTATCGGGCTCGCTGTGAATTCAACCACACCGCTTGATCTTCCAAAGCAGCGCGTCCAAGTGTGCGGAGTATCTCCCTTACTTGTGAAATCTCACTGGCGTTGATTCGCCGCTCCAATTCCGATTCACCATCGGCAAAAATTTGTGCCAGCCTCCGGTATCGCGCTGCCAGCGGACGGTGCTGTTTGCATTTGGCGATCATTGACAGCAATCCGCCGGCGCCAATGCAAAGTGCCGAAAAGGCAATGGCCCAATTCCGTGCGCCGCCTCCGGGTGTGAAGTCCTTCGCTTCAATATCAAGTAACTGTGCAATCACCAACAAGACCGCGCCTGCCCCTGCCAGGGCCATTCCGCCGAACAGAAGGCCCGCCCCCCACAACTGATGTTCCGCTGCCCGCCGTCCGTGAGTTTCCTTGCGTTCGCTGACCCAACGCTGGGAGGCGATTTTCATCCGCCGCCACGATTCCTCCTCCGACAGGGCGTCAAACTCCGTGCGCCAACTCCGCGGCGGGGGACAAATGCTGCGCAATGCCTGGCGGGTCCACGCAATTTCATTTTGCCCTTCGTTGAGATAGCTTTCCGCCACGGAATCTTTCAAGCCGGCCAGCGCCCAGAAACAACGCACGCGCAGAATCTCTGCCAGCGCTGAATAGTCCTGGCTTCGCTGGTCTTGCCTGTGCCAGAGGCTGCCGATGGTCATGAATAGCCAAGCCAGGATGGCAGTCCCAAAGCCCGCCAGCCAATAGTCCCATTGAATTACCAAGTAAAACACGAGACAAAGAAGCCCCGCAAATGCTGTGGCGCGCGCTGTCCATTCTTTGCCTTTGGTTTGCCGGCTCACAATCTTCGAGAGAATATCTGCGGCATCATGTGCGCGAGCCACTTGCATGAGCAGGGCGGAAAGCGTTGCGTTCCCGTGTTCGTCTTCGGCGAGGGTATTGAGGGTCTCCTGTAGTCGCGGACGAATCTCTGCCTCGTGCAGAGCCGCATCTGCATTGAAATCGTCGAGCGCCGCGCACTGGGCGTGAAAGCGCCGAATTTCTGCAACCGCTGGTCCGCCACCATCTGTGCCAAGTAACATGGTTTCGAAAGAGCGTACCAGGCGTCCCAGAGGCTGTTCTTCACCGACGTCTGTCAATCCAAAACTGCTCGCGAGCCTTCCGAGGAAATGCTGCAGGTTTCCGGCACGCTTGGCCAGGACTTCTCCGGGCTGCGGCTCGCGCTCACCTGGCAGGCGCGCGATTCGCATCCCGGGCGGGTTTGTTGAAGGCGCATTTTCTCTGGGAGTTTGAATCACTAGCACAGGGCCGCAATCGCCCCGATACCCCAGTGGCTCCGAGCGCGGATAAGCTTCGGGTGGGGCGCCTGTTAATTTAAAGACCACATAATCCGCGGTGCCCGCACTTTTTCGCCTTCCGAGCGCGTCCAGGGGATCTGTCTCTCCGTCCCATAGCGCAATCAATACATGGCAATGCCTCGCGATATAACCACCCGCATTGGCATAGCAGGCCAGGCAATCCTCCCGGTCTTCGCATTTCTCACGCCATCTATCTAACCGCGCCGGGTCGCCGAAGCGCGGCAGAGGCACGACAAAACAATCGACGGCGCCTTCTTGCGTCCAGCGTTCGAGGCGCTCGACGGCGATGCGGCCGGTCTCGGTTAGCTTTCCTTTTTCGTTGCGGCTGAAAGTGCTGCTCTCCCGGTACACTTCCACCGGAAACGGAAGCGGGGCGCGTACGGCTACTCCACAGGCCATGGCCACTTCGGCGGCTAATTGGTCCGCCCCTTCGGCCAGTGCCGAGAGCAACACCAGCGGAGTATAGGGAAAGGCCTCCTGAAATTCCCGGAACGTTTTCTTCAGCGCCTCCCTCAATACCGGTTCATCTTCCTTCCGCAATACGCGATGCCCGACGACGCCCAACACCAATGGAATGCGTGGCGGCAGATCCGAAGTCCCGGGATGGATGCGGTAATTCATGGCGCAATCAAGCGCCTTGCAGTAAGCCGCATTGCCTCGTCAATGGCAATCCCCGGGAACGCCAATCTCTCGATTGGCGAGCTTCACTTCGGTATCCGCCGCCGTTCTGGACGACCAAAGCGGATCGGCAGCGACCGGTTAACCTTCTCCGAAAACAAGCAACGGCAGTTCGGATGAGCAGGTAAAGCGAAATCTCCGCGCTCAGTTTGCTCCTTCATCCTCTTCCGAATCCGATAGCGAATCGCCGGATTTGATTTTCGATCCTTCCGTTATCCATCGATAGGTGGGCGGCGCCTTTTCTTTTTGAATCGCGCGAAAGAGGCCGGGATCATCCCGCTTTTGCAGGGTTAAGTCCCGGACGCCATCCGCCTGGCAGCTCAGGATTTTACAATAGCCCTTGTATTCTCGGGGGCGCCCGATGATTCGCGAAAAGCCAGGCAGCGCGTCTGGTGGCTCATCCGCGCGTTCCATTGCCAGAAAGCTATACGGAAGAGCTCTGAGATCGATCCCCAGCTCCCGAGAGAACTCCGCCCACCACGCGCTTTGAAATGCTTCGGAGGGTACCGGCGCAAACGAGTGACACCAGTGACGGGTATTTTCCGCGGATAGCATTCCGCATGGCTGCGAATGGGTGCAAGGGGCCACGATATGGTGTGTTTTATCCACAAGTAATGTTTTCCGGATTTCTGCAATCAAGCGGCGGCTTTCCGCGTGTGCCCCGGCCTCCACCCACAATACTTCACCGGCCTGTCGCGCCAGATTCACGAGCCGGCCCAGAGCATCTCCCGGTAATTCATTTAGCACGTGGCTCACCACCAAAAGTGTGTCCTTGGGCAGCGACTCAATCGTCGGCATCGTTTGCACCTTGAGCGATCGGTCTTCACTGCGCGCCCGCTCAGAAGCATAAGCCATGGCCATTGCGGATCGATCATGAAGCGTCAGCGTTTCAAATTGTCCCGGCCACGCCTTCAGCACTCGACGGCTCGCGATTCCGCTGCCACAGCCAAAATCCACGATGTGCCGGCTCCGTGGCCGCCATTGTCGCAAAGTCAGTTCGCGCAGTACGGCATCCCACTTCCACCCGATCCGCTCAGCGAAAGTTTCGTCGTAAAGCGCGAGATCACTGGCCGACGTCCAATAGTCGCCTGCCGAGGAATCTGCTGCCAGGAACCGCTGGCGCAGCCGGCGCAAAACGGCGAGATCCGCAGAGGTCCAATGTTTCACGGGATCGTAAAGTTACTTGTTTGCAAAAAATTCCTGCTCGCCCAGCAACCTGGCCAGCCGCTGGTCGCGGATTCCGTAAAACTGCAGCAGTTCATGCAATTGTCTTCGTAAAGCCGTGGGATCCTTGGGTTCCATCCGTTTTTGCGCCGCGATCATCAGATTCTTTCCTGTATGCTCCTGCGAGATAAACTCGAAGACATTCGCCTGGTATCCGTGAATTTCCAGGAGGAGCGCGCGGATGCCGTCGGTCAGAATCTCCGCATCCCGTTCACAAAGAATTCCGTGACGCAGGACCGGCTCCAACACTGGAGGCGCTTCAATCTGCGGCCGCAGCTCCTGATGACAGCACGGCGCAACGATGATCAGCGAAGCGCCCGCCTTGATTCCTTTAAATATAGCATCATCCGTCGCCGTATTGCAGGCGTGCAGGGCGATGACTATATCGATAGTGCGCTGTGGATTGAAATCGCCGATGTTTCCCCGCACGAACTGCAGCTCTTCATATCCACATTCTTTCGCGATGCGATTTGTGAGATCCACCAAATCGGCCCGTGTCTCTAACCCGAGAACATCCGCTTTCACTCCGCGCTGCCGGAGCAATTCGGCGGTCGCAAAAGTTAAATAACCTTTGCCCGCGCCCATATCCACCACCTGCATTTCTTTCCGATCCCGGGGCGGCGATCCATCGAGCAAATGGCCGAGGATTTCGCCGAATCTTTGGATTTGGCGAAATTTGTCTGCCATACCCGGTCGCGGTTTTCCTTCCGGGGTTGTCACGTCGAGCGCCCGCAGAAATGGCGCGCTGGCGCCGCCGAACGCCGCTGTCTTTGCATGATCATGGACTGGCTCGGGTGCAATCGTGAAC
>OUNM010826706.1_pt1 | contig 19561 bp, 18 predicted proteins | sample 1769961 | NCBI WGS metagenome assembly OUNM01 (sample SAMEA3914820, study PRJEB12502) | metagenome | biome: forest; material: soil | place: USA | collected 2012-03-12 | depth 0.3 m
CATGAGCATCTGGGATGGAGCCGCTGGTTCTATGGTGGCGACAATTTTGAATGCTGGCAACTGATCTGGCCTGACAAGGTGGGCATTTTCCCATGGCAACCAGAGTACGAAAAGCGTTTTTTGACGTTGCAGCCGGATTTGTCGGGCGGAAACTGGAACGGTATGAAGGCATAGAAGGCCTTCTTGAGCGACTTCCGACTCTTGACATTTCCACAACAAAACGCCTTTTACTGCGTTGCGGTGAGATTTCGTCTATCTGGCGTATTTTTCCGGCGTAGCCCGACAGCTTAGAGACCTTCATGAACCGTATTATCCGGCAGGCGTTCGGCACCACACGGCCCGGCGAGATTTATAATTCCCTGCTGACCTTCGACCGGCTGGTCACCAAGCCCATCGTCCACATCGTCTACTGGGCGGGCCTTTGCCTGTTCTTTCTGGGCGCGTGCGGTGTCGCCGGCGTGTCCGTCGGATCGGCCTTGCACGACAGCGATCCCATGGCGTGGCTGCTGGCCTTCGGCCTGACCGTCGGGGGGTGGCTGCTGATCCTGGTCGGTGTGCTGGTGTGGCGCTCGGCCTGCGAATTCTACATGGCGGTCTTAAGCATCGCCGAAGACCTGCGGACGCTTCGCCAGTACCAGGAGAAGCTTGAAATGCCGCAGACGTCGCCTGTCCGGGCGCCCCAGCCCCAGCCCCAGGCCCAGGCCCAGGCCCAGGGCGTGGCGGAAACCTTCGCCCCCAAGATCGACCCGCTGAAGTTCGAGCCGCCGTCGGAAGAGTCCGAACCGGTCGCGCCGACGCCCGAAACCGGGAACATCCTGGAAGACCCCTTCTTCCGTCCGCGCTTCCGCCAGGATTAAGTCGGTCTCGAAGTCGCAAGCGTTTATGGCGCAATGCCCCTTCCGTCATCTGCGGCCGCAAGCGGCCTTGATGGCTGGATCGGCGTCAAGCCGAGCCAGACGGAAGGGGCAATCTTCAGATCGTCTTCAACGCCTCTGCAAAGGTCCTGGCTACGGGCTTCGGGCGGCCCATCCTGTCGAACAGCAACGGATCGTCCGCGCCGTTGAACTCTTTCTCGCTGTTCAGCCACGAGTCGCTGTCGCGTACGCCCCAGATCGTGATGCCGTAGCGCTGCGCCTCGGGCAGGCGATGATACGCTTCGACGATCTCGTTGATCGCGCGGATCTGGCCTTCGCGCGGTTCGGCGCGGTTAAGACCGGCGCGCGCCCCGGCCACCGAGATGTCGATTTCCGAAACATGGACCTTCAGCCCCAGCGACGCGATGTCCTTCATCGCGGTGGTGATCAGGCCGGGCTGGATATCGGCCATGAGGTGGGTCTGCGTGCCGACACCATGCAGCGGCGCGCCGTTTTTCAGCAGCGTTTCGCACATCTTCAGGAAGGTTAAGCGCTTCTTCGGCTTTGTCTCGAGGAAATAGTCGTTGACCAGCAGGGTGGCCGACGGATCGGCCTCGTGCGCCGCGGTCAGCGCCAGGCCGATATAGTCCTGGCCCAGCACCTGGCTCCACAGGCAGTCGCGTAACGCTTCGCCTTCCTCCATGACCGGTTCGTTGACCACGTCCCAGCCGCCGATACGGCCTTTATAACGGCCGACCACGTCCTGGATATATTTGACGTAGGCATTGAGGAAGGCGTCGGGCTTTGTCTTGAGCTTCTGGAATATCTCGCTGTCCTCGGCGTACCAGACCAGGGTGTGGCCGTGGAAGGCCATGCCGTGTTTTTGCGCGAAGTCGACCAGGTTGTCGGGGCGGTCGAACTGGTAGCTGCCGTCCGCCTGGAGGATGTATTCCATCTTCATTTCCCACTCGGGCGTCAGGCGCGAAAAGTGGGTAGCGACAAGACCGGCATATGGCGCGTCGTCGCTCAGCATGGGCGCGCGCACGGCGACGCCGATGGGGAAGCGGGCGCAGGATTTCAGCGGCGGGATTGCGCCGTACGGCGCCGCGCAGGCAGCCGGTGCGATGGCCGCGGCGCTCAGACCGGCCAGGACGGTACGGCGATTTTTCATTCAATCCCCAGATTACATCTCCCCGTGCGAAGCATGGGGAGGGGGACCGCACGACTGAGCCGTAGGCGAAGGAGATGTGGTGGTGGGGTTTCTTGCTTTCTTCGCTAGCGCCGGTGGTTTGAAAACAAGTAAGAAGCCCCACCACCACTCTGCGCCAGAGGCTTCGGGCGGTCCCCCCCAATTCGTTCCGAACGGGGAGGTATAAATATTACGCCCGGCGCTGGGCCTTGGCGTTATTGGCGGTGATGCGCAGGGCGGCTTCGTCGAGAGCGGCGTCTTCGACGCGCTTCTGGGCGGCAATGCGCTTCAACTGGGTGACCTCGGCGACGTGCTCGAACTTCTTCAGTTCTTCGAAGGCCAGCGACAGCTGGTCGCGGATGCCGTCTTCCTCGGCGACGATGACGTCGAGCTCGCCGACGGCGGTGTCGCGGCGCAGTTTGAAGCCGTGCTTGTACGACGACATCATGTGGGCGATGGCGGCGTCGGCCGCGGCGCGCGTGCATTCCAGCTCGTATTCGGCGTCGAGCGTGGCGATCTTCATTTCGAAGTGAGTACGGCGGGTGACCACTTCGGCCAGGCGCTTTTGCAGGGTTTCGACCTCATAGGTCGACAGGCGTATCAGCGACTTGGCCCACTTGGTCATGGTATTCTTCCTTTAACGGCTTGTTTTCAGAGATTAAGCCTGAGAAAGAATTTCCCCCAAAAGGGTAAAGGACTCGTCAAGAGGTGTGTACTCATCCTTGCCCTGGCGAAGAAATTCCTCGACCGAAGGGTTAAGGATGATGGCGCGGTCGACGTCGGGGTCCGAGCCCTGGCGATAGGCGCCGATGCGGATCAGTTCTTCCATGTTGGAGAAGGACGACAGGACCTTGCGTGCCTGGCGCACGATGTCGCGTTCCGGCAGGGTCTGGCAGTCCGGCATGGTCCGGCTGATGCTCTTCAGCACGTCGATCGCCGGGAAGCGGCCGCGCTCGGCGATGCCGCGGCTCATGACGATATGGCCGTCGAGGATACCGCGCACGGCGTCGGCGATCGGCTCGTTATGGTCGTCGCCGTCGACCAGCACGGTGAACAGGCCGGTGATCGGACCGGTCGCCGTACCATCGGGGCGCACAGGCCCCGGGCCGGCGCGTTCCAGAAGCTTTGGCAGCTCGGCGAAACAGGTAGGGGTATAGCCCTTGGTCGTCGGCGGCTCGCCCGTCGCCAGCCCGATTTCGCGCTGGGCCATGGCGAAACGCGTCACCGAGTCCATGAGGCACAGGACCTCAAGGCCCTGGTCGCGCAGGAATTCCGAGAGGGCCAGGGTCATATAGGCCGCCTGGCGGCGCTTCAGCGCCGGCTCGTCCGACGTTGCGACCACGACGATGGCGCGCCTCAGGCCTTCGGGGCCGAGCGTTTCTTCGACGAATTCGCGCACTTCGCGGCCCCGTTCGCCGATCAGGCCGACGACGACGGCATCGCACGTCGCTTCGCGCGCCAGCATGGACAGCAGGACCGACTTGCCGACGCCCGACCCAGCAAAGACGCCCAGGCGCTGGCCGCGGCAGCAGGTGGTGAAGACGTCCATGGCGCGCACGCCCAGGTTCAAGCGTTCGCCGACGCGCTGGCGGGTATGGGCAGACGGCGGCGCCGCCTTGAGGAGATAGCCTTCGGGGCCCTGCGGCAGCGGCCCGAAACCGTCGATCGGCTCGCCGAAGCTGTCGACGATGCGGCCCAGCCATCCGGTCGTCGGATAGACCTTGGCGCCTTCGGATGACACGCGGATCTCGGCGCCGGGGCTGACGCCTTCGACGGGGCCGAAGGGCATCATCAGGGCGCGGTCTTCGCGGAAGCCGACGACCTCGACGGGCAGGGGATCCTCGTGGCGGCGGATGATTTCGCAGCGCGCGCCGACCTGCATGTAGGACAGCCCCCCCTTGGCCTCGATCAGCAGGCCGTTGACCACGGCCACGCGCCCGAAGACGCGTAAGGGGTCAATATTGCGAGCGATTTGAACGAGGTCCTGCATGGCCGACGAGCCTAACGCAACGCGGTTAACAAAGGTTAACGGGCCCCGCCTATAATTTTGCTGTGCCGCAGCAAATTCCTCATTGCCAACCACATTCCGGCCTGTATAGGTCTCGGGCGTGTAAAGTGTGCATCTGCTAAAGCCGGCCCGGATATCCCGAAAAAGTGAGGCGCGAGTGATGCTCGTATTTCTGATCATTCTGTTGTGTGGGACGCTGTATACCGTGCCGGGCCTGATCGCTCTGGCGCGCCGCCACTCGGCATGGCAACGCGTCTGGCTGGTCGATGTCCTTTTCGGGTTTACCGTCGTGGGCTGGCTGTGGGCATTGCGCGACGCCTTGCGGCGCGACGCCGTGCCGGGCCATAAGGCCTATTACCGCTACAGCTATTACGGGGAAGAAACGCGCAAGACACGGTTCCATCTGCACCAGCTGCCGGGTACCGGAGACGTCGGCCTTGCGGTCGGCGGGCTGGCCGTGGTGGCGCTGGTGGGAACGCTGGCCTGGCCGTATCTGGCGCCGAAGCCCGCGACGGCGATCGCCGCCGCTGCCGCCGCCGTGTCGACCCCGCAGCGCTGGACCTATAGCCAGGAAGGCGACGACCGGGGCGCTGTACGCGTCTCGACCTTGATGAGCGACGACGCCGATGCCGCCGAAGACCGCATTCCGGCGGCCCTTATCGTCCGCCAGGGGCCGGGCGGCGTATCGGCGGCGATCAGGATCGACGGCCAGTTCACGTGCAGCGCGGCATCGGGCGGGATGATCGCGGCGCAGTTCGACGGCGGCAAGGTCGAAAGCCTGGCCTGCGCCCGGCGTCCGGATGACGAACCGCAACTGACCGCCAGCGGCGAGGATACATTGTTCATTGCCGACCCGGAGGCCTTTGTCGCCCGCGTCAGGTCGGCGCATTCGCTGGTCCTGTCGGCCGATGTCCTGAACGAGGGCGTGCGCCATGTGCAGTTTTCGCCGCAGGGTCTTGACCCGGCCCTGGCCGGATTGACCGCGATCCCGGCGGCGACAGCCAGGGCCGCCACTGTGGAAGCGGCCGAGCCCGCCGCGACGGAAGGGGAGGCAAGGCCTGTCCTGGCAACGCTGCACAAGCCGTCCCGTCCGGCTCACCCGGCGCGTTACAAGAGCTGGCACGAATAGGCCTTGCCAGGGCGGCCGCGGCGCGCCACTCTCTCCGAGGTTTAGGGGAGGGCGATCATGGCCCAGGGACAATCGCAGCGTATCGACCTGTTGACCGTCGCGGCCTTGTCCGCCACGGCCTTCGTTGTCAGCACCTTTTGCCACGAAGCGCTGGGCCACGGCGGCACCTGCCTGGGCGTAGGCGGACACCTGCTCGATCTCGGCGCCTATTATGCCAATTGCGACACCGATAACGGACCGGCCTGGAAATGGCAGGCGGTGGCCGCCGCCGGCAACGCGGTCAACCTGATCCTGATGGCCGTCTTTTACCTCTTGCTAAAGGCGCGGCTGTCGTCGGCCGGCCCCCGCGGCTCAGGCAGCCTCTTCCTGTGGCTGATGTTCGCGTTGAACGGCTTTACCTGGGCAGGCTATTTCCTGTTTTCGGGCGTGGCGGGGATCGGCGACTGGGGAACGGGACACGGAGCGGTCCTGTATAATATGCCGAACGCACTCGCTTTACGCGCCGTCATGGCGGTCGTCGGCGGCGCGCTCTATTTCCTGATCGGACGTGGAGCCGGCCGTTTGCTCGGTCGCGTCGCCGGCAGCCAGAAGACCGGACGCAACCTATCGTGGACGGCCTATGTCACCGGCGGCTTGATCGCCATTCCGGTCGGTATCCTCAATCCGCTTGGGCTTTATGTGCTGCTGGCCTCGGCGGTCGCGTCGAGCTTTGGCGGCGCGTCGGGCCTGTTATGGTGCGCCCGCTTTGCGCGCGACGATGACGCCGTCGCGTTTTCGATAGGCCGCAACTGGCTGTGGCTTGCGACAGGCGTGGCCATCGTCGCGGCCTATGCCTTCGTGCTCGGGCCGACGCTCCATTTCGGCGGAAGCGACTGATCGTATGATCCGGACACTTTCCTAATCGCATGCGCGCCTACTACAGCGCCTCCAAGGCGGAATTCGACAGTCATTCCGACGCGCATGTCTTGGGCGAACTGGCACGCTGGCACAGCTTCGCGCTCGAACAGGCGCAGAAGGGCGCGTGGCTGGCCCAGATATACGTCCTGCGCGTGGCGCTGAAAGACATACCGGAATTCACGCTCTTTCTTGAGTTCGCCATTCCGCGCATGGGCAAGCGCGCCGACGCCGTGGTGCTGATCGGCGACTGCGTTTTCGTCATCGAGTTCAAGGTCGGCAGCGAGACCTTCGACCGCCACGCCCTGGAGCAGGTCGAGGACTACGCGCTCGACCTCAAGAACTTCCACCGGGGCAGCCACGACCTGTCGATCGTGCCGATCCTGGTGCCGACGCGCGCCGGGGCTTCGCGCGACGTCCAGATGGAACTGGCCTTCGACCTGGTGTCGCAGCCGCTTTGTGTCGCCAGCCACGATCTCGGCGACGTCCTAAAATGCATTTCGGCCAACCACCGCGCGGCGTTCGACGCCGATGCCTGGGTGAACAGCGGCTATCGGCCCACCCCGACCATCGTTGAAGCGGCGCGTGCGCTTTATTCGCGCCACGACGTAAAGGAGATCACGCGGTCCGACGCCGACGCGCTCAACCTCGGCCGTACCCAGGACGCCATTTCGCGCGTAATCGACGCGTCTCGCGCGCACGGGCTGAAGTCGGTGTGTTTCGTCACAGGCGTACCTGGCGCCGGCAAGACCTTGGCCGGACTGACCGTCGCCACGCGCCGCCAGGACGCCGATGCCCAGGAACACGCCACCTACCTGACCGGCAACGGGCCGCTGGTCGAGGTGCTGCGCGAAGCCCTGGCGCGCGACACCTGCGAACGGACGGGTGTGAAGAAGGCGACGGCGGCGCGTCACGTGGCGGCCTTCATCCAGAACATCCATAACTTCCGCGACGACTACGCCGGCAACGACACCGTGCCGTCGGACCACGTGGTCGTCTTCGACGAGGCCCAGTGCGCCTGGACGCGGGCACAGGCGTCGAAATTCATGCAGGCCAAGCGCAATATCCCGGACTTCGACATGTCCGAACCCGAATTCCTGCTCAGCGTCATGGACCGGCACGCCGACTGGTGCACCGTCGTCTGCCTGATCGGCGGCGGCCAGGAGATCAATACGGGAGAGGCCGGCCTGTCGGAATGGATGGCGGCGATCCGTGGCCGTTTTCCGCACTGGCGCGTCCACGTCTCCGACCAGATCGAGCATCCGGACTACGATCTCAACCACGATGCTCGCGCCTTTATCGCCTCGGAGCAGGTCACGCCCAGCCCGGATCTGCACCTCGGCGTATCGATGCGGTCGTTTCGCGCCGAGACCCTGTCGGATTTTATCTCGCACGTGCTGAACGGTGATGCGCGCGCCGCGCGGGGCGCGGTCGCGAAGCTCGACAAATATCCGTTGATGCTGACGCGTGATCTCGGCGCGGCGCGAGCGTGGCTGCGATCGACGGCGCGCGGCTCGGAACGCAGCGGACTTGTCGCCTCTTCGGGCGCCCATCGTCTGCGGCCGGAAGGCTTGCACGTCAAGGCGGCCATCGATCCGGCCAACTGGTTCCTCAACGGCCGCGAAGACGTGCGTTCGTCCTTCGCGCTCGAGGAAGCAGCCAGCGAGTTCGATATCCAGGGGCTCGAGCTCGACTGGACCGGCGTGTGCTGGGACGCGGACCTGCGTTATGATGAGGGCTGGCTGACCTTCGATTTCAAGGGCACGCGCTGGCAGTCGATCAACGATCGTTTCCGCAAGCTCTATCTGAAGAATGCCTATCGCGTCATCCTGACCCGGGCGCGCCAGGGCATGGTGGTCTTCGTGCCCAGGGGCGACGCAGCCGACGCCACACGCCCGCCGCACTTCTATGATGGAACCTACGATTACTTGCGAGACTGCGGTTTCGAACCATTGTGAGGGGACAATGAAGCGTTTGGGGAAAAAGTGGGGGCGATGGGCGGCGGTGGCCGCCCTCACGGCGGTGGTCGCGGGTTCGGCGTGGATCTGGCACGGCCACGGCGCCTATGGCTTCGGCGTCATCGCGCACACCGGCGGCAATTACTGGATCGATGTGCCGAAGGACGACCCTTCGCTCGATCCGTCGGTCAGGGCCGCCATCCGCCCGGACGCCGACCAGGCGACGGCCGGGGGTTTTGCCTGGAAAACGGTGGCGCCGGGCTATGAGACCGCCGAGATTCCGGTCCTGCTCGGCGGCGCCGAGGTCGACCGCCTTATCCTCAGCCGCATCGCGCCGGCGCGCTACCGCTTCACGGTACGCAATGCCCCGGAAGGCCGCGACATCAAGCAATGGCACAAGGCGCTGCCCAAGGCGGTGCTGATCGTCAACGGCAGCTACTTCGACAAGAAGGGCCTGCCCGATACGCCGTTCGTCAGCGAAGGCCAGGTCCTGGGGCCCCAGAGCTACGATGCCAAGGCCGGCGCCTTCGTCGCCAATGACGCCGGTGCGTCGGTGGTCGACCTGGCGCATCGCCCGTGGCAGGAAGCGTTGAAGGGCAGCGCAAACGCCATGGTATCCTATCCCATGCTGGTCGGCGAAGACGGCCAGACGCGCGTGACGGTTGCCAGCAACTGGCTGGCCAACCGCACCTTTGTCGCCGAAGACGCAGGCGGACATATTATTGTCGGGTCAACGAAGGCCGGCTTTTTCTCGCTCTCGCGCCTGGCGGCTTTCCTGAAAGCCTCGCCGCTCGACATCCGCACGGCGCTCAATCTCGACGGCGGGCCTATCGCCTGCCGCATGGAGCGCGTCGGCGCCTTCCGTCGCGAAGTCCATGCTTCGGTCGAGGCCCAGCCGCACGACGCGACCATCGCCGTGTTACGCTGGCCGCTCGACCACGACTGGGGGCTGCCCGTTGTGCTGGTCGCCGAGCCCAAATCCTGACGGCAGATCTTAACCGGCAGGCTTAAGAAGAGGCTGCTTACAATTTTTTGGTAAGTCCTGAGGCCAAACCATGGCGGAAATTTTCGCTAAAAAGCAGCACATTGACGGTTTGATCGGGCCGTCATTTTCGCTTTTCAGGCGAGGCGGCGACAGAATTTTTGCGCCGGGTCGCTCACACAACTGTGTGATTCAAAAGACTCATTGTCAAAAAATGGCCGTAAAAATCCTGTGAGTAAGCAAATTCGTTGACTCGAGACTCTTGCCCCCGATTCGCAAATCACCTTACGCCGGACACTCAGGTGTTAAGCTTAACGAATCTTAAGTGATTTCCTGTTTAGCATGACGGGGAACGGACGGAGGTATCTCGCCTCCTGCTTATCCTGTTACCCACGAAGCCGGGAGGGGCTTATATGCGCGTACTACTTATCGAAGACGACAGCGCCACGGCGCAAAGCATCGAGCTGATGCTCAAGTCGGAAGGTTTTAACGTCTACACGACCGACCTGGGCGAAGAAGGCGTGGATCTGGGCAAGATCTACGACTACGATCTGATCCTGCTCGATCTCTCGTTGCCGGACATGTCGGGCCTCGAAGTCCTGCGCCAGCTGCGCGTCGGCAAGGTCAACACCCCGGTGATGATCCTGTCGGGTACGGCGGAAATCGAAACCAAGGTCAAGACGCTCGGCGGCGGCGCCGACGACTACATGACCAAGCCCTTCCACAAGGACGAGCTGATCGCCCGCATCCACGCGGTCGTCCGTCGCTCCAAGGGCCACGCCCAGTCGATCATCAAGACCGGTGACATCGTCGTCAACCTCGACGCCAAGACCGTCGAAGTCTGCGACAACCGCGTCCACCTGACGGGCAAGGAATACGAGATGCTTGAGCTGTTGTCCCTGCGCAAGGGCACGACGCTCACCAAGGAAATGTTCCTCAACCACCTCTATGGCGGCATGGACGAGCCGGAACTGAAGATCATCGACGTGTTCATCTGCAAGCTTCGCAAGAAGCTGGCCGTGGCCGCCGATGGCAACCATTACATCGAAACGGTCTGGGGCCGCGGCTACGTCCTGCGCGACCCGCACGATCAGTCGGGCACCGTCGCCGCCTAAACGCGACAAAATCATACGAAGAAGCCCGCCATCCTCTCATGGCGGGCTTTTTTATTGGACGGTGCAGGCTTTTTTTTTCGAGCGCGTGTGTCTCCGACCCCTTGCGGAAATCCGATATGCGTGCGTTTATATATCGAGATATATAACGCGTTATGTTTAGTGAGGTCGGCGACATGGACGTCATCAGCGATATGGGACCGGTCTTCCTGGGCAGCCGCCTGAAGCGCCTGGCCGAACGTCTCCAGACCGATGCGGCGCGCATCGTCGGCGAAGCCGGACTGCCGGTCCAGCCGACGCATATGCCGCTGCTGGTGGCACTCGACCGCGAACCCATGACGATAGGACAGTTGGTCGATGTCGTGGGCACCAGCCAGCCCGGCATTACGCGCGGTATCGGCCAGTTGGTCGAAATGGGCCTCGTCCAGTCGGAACGCGGCGAAGACCAGCGTCAGCGCCTGATTTCCCTTACCGGCGAAGGACAGGCGGCGATGGCACGGGCGAAGCACATGGCCATGCCGCGGATCGCGACCGGAGTGAACAGTCTCTTCGAAGCCATCGACGGCGACTTCCTGGGGCAGGTCGCCGAACTCGAAGCGGCGCTGGATGCGCGCTCGCTCTATGCCCGCGCGGGCGAGGCGGCGCGGCCAGCCCTGACCATCCGCGAATATACGCCCGAACGGGCTCAGGACTTCCACGACATCAATGCCGAATGGATCAGCACCATGTTCCGGCTGGAAGACACCGATCTCGACGTCCTGCGCAATCCCGACACGCGCATCCTCGAGCCCGGCGGCGTCATCCTGTTCGTCGAGGCGGAAGGCTTGGGCGTTGTCGGCACTTGTGCGCTCCAGAAGACAGGGCCCGGCGCGTTCGAGCTGACCAAGATGGGCGTGCGGTCGCAGGCGCGGGGACTCAAGGCCGGGGAATTCCTGCTCGACGCCGTGATCGAACGCGCCCGCGCCATGCAGGTCGAGACGTTGTACCTCTTGACCAATTCCCGTTGCCAGGCGGCGATCCACCTTTACGAAAAGCTGGGCTTCCGGCACGATGCCGACATCATGGCGCGCTACGGCGCCCGCTACGAGCGGTGCAATGTTGCCATGCGTTATCATCTGGACTGATCGGTGGGGCGGAATGAAAGCCTTTGTATTGACCTTGCTGCTGGCCAATGCGGCGTCGGCGGCTCAGGCAGAGGACGTACCGGCGTGTTACGACGCCGTGGTCGACGCCCGCATCGTCCGGCAGTTGCCTATCAAGATCGGCAACTGCGAAGACTGTATCATCATGCAGTGGCCGTGGTTCCTCGATCTCGACGTGACGCATGTCGTGAGGGGGGACGCCCATAAGGGCGCCATCACCGTACTGGCGCTCCAGCATACGTGGTTCAACGGACGTTACAGGGGGCCGTGGCAGTTGCGGCACAACGCCGCCGGGGGCTACAATCTGGTTGCCCTGGCCGATACTGGCCGCTCCGGATTGTGCCCGGCCGACACCCCGCCCATGAAGGCCTATATAACGCCCGGCGATGGCAGGACGCTCGACAGCCTGTATGAAAAGACGAAACAGGACGCGCTCAAGACACCGGCGAATTAGGCCGCCTTGGGCGCCGCCGTGCCGCGCAGGCGTACGCGGTTGCGGCCCTCCGCCTTGGCGCCATAGAGCGCGATATCGGCCTGGGCGACCAGTTGCGTCAGGTCGGGTTCGGCCATGTTCGACCAGTTGACGCCCAGGCTGGCGGTGACGCCGCCCGGAATGCCGAAATCGAAGGCTTCGATGCGTTCGCGGATCTTTTCGGCGATCTTCTGCGCACCGCGCCGGTCGACATCGGCGCAGACAACGATGAATTCTTCACCGCCCCAGCGCGCCGCCAGGTCGCCCGAGCGCACATTGCCGTTGATGACCTGGGCCACCGAGGTCAGGACGCGGTCGCCCTGGTCGTGACCATGGGTGTCGTTGAGCGCCTTGAAGTGGTCGAGGTCGATCAGGATGACCGCCAGGTTGAAAGCGCCGCGGCGGTGGCCGGCCAGCTCGTTGAAGCGTTCCATCAGGCCGCGGCGGTTGAGGATGCCGGTCAGGTGGTCGCGGCGCGCGGCCTCCTGGGCTTCGCGCAGGGCCAGGGCTTCGAGCGCCAGCCGCTCGGCCTGGGCGCGGCGCAGATTGCCGACGCGGTAGCCGAGATAGATGACGATCATGACGATCCAGATACCGAGCAGCAGCGAATAATACTGCGCGTCCGACAGGATCGCCGTCTTGATCGTGACGTCGCGGATATCGAAGCTGTGGCGGCCCATCGGCGCTTCGGAACCCGTCTCGACGTTGAACGAGGTGATGTTGTCGAATTGCGGGCGGCCGTATTCGGGCGCCAGCTTGCGCTTGCGCAGCCACCAGTCGGCGACGCCGAAATCGGTCGGGACGAATTCGATGTGCTGCACCTTGCCGGGCGTGGTGTCGGCCTCGACGCGCAGGAATTTGGGCGACTCTATGTCGGCGACGGTCGAATAGCGCGGGTCGAAATTCTTCAGGTGGACACGGAAGGACGTTGCCGCACCCTTGTACACAAGGGTCATGGCGAACGAGCGCATATTGCTCAGGTTCAGGCCGTGGGTGCCCTTGTTGCCGTCGGTGAACAGCTCGTAGCCGCAATAGGGATAGGCGTTGCCGGTGCGCAACTCGCACGCCCACGACATATTGCCGGTGCTCCACACGGTGCTCTTGCCGGCATTGTCGCTGTCGGAGAACAAGGTACTGGTCGCGGAGGCGACACCGGCCGGCGTATAGCGGATGGTCCGTTCGAGCAGTGGCTTTTGCCAGATGACGGCGCCGGCGGTGAGCAGCAGCAGGCACAGCAACGCCATTTCGAACCGCGCATTGGCCATCAGGCGCAGAGTGCGGCCGGTAAATCCGGAGATATTGCCGGAAGCTTGGTTGTGAGCGCTATCATTACGCAACGCGATACACCCCTGAAAAGGCACTGGTTGCGATCGATATTACCGGCCATCCCTAAGCGGACGGTGAAGCTTTAGTGTTAACGGCGGCGCGAAAAATGACTAATCGGCGTTAACCCATTTCATAAATGCCGGAATAAAACCTTTGCCCTTACGCTTGGGCCGAATGAGCGAGTCCCGGGTCATCAATATCCTGTTCGTCGATACCGGCAATTCGGCACGGTCGATCCTGGCCGAGGCCCTGCTCAACCGTCTGGGCGCCGGCCGGTTCGAAGCCTTTTCAGCGGGCTTCGACCCTGCGCCGGTCATCAGCCCCTACGTTTTGGGGCTGCTGCACCGCATGCACTACAATACGGGCTGGCTGGCGACCAAACCTGTCGAGGCGATGATCAGCCGGTATATTCCTGCGTTCGACGCCATAGTGCGCCTGTCTCCAGGCCTGCCGCCGGGCGGACGCTGGCCGCCGTGCCGGCAAGGCGCCGTCATTGTCGACTGGTGCCTGGACGACCCGCGCGAACGCTTCGACGGCAAGGCGATGATCGCCCAGGCGTACGAGGGGATGCTGGCGACGCTGACAGCGCGGATCGAAGCCGTGGCGCGCCTGACGCCCGAAGCCTTCGGCGATCCGGACATCTGCCTGCGCCTCGATCAGCTGGCCATGCCGCATCCGCGCATGACGGGCTGAGGTCCACATAAAGTAGGCAAAAATCAAGCCGGGAAACCAGACGCGGCAATAACAAAAAAGTTTTTTGCACTGCGCGACTGCTTGCTTTTCATTTCCGGGGCCCGGGTATAAAAACCCCGGCCATAGGATCGTATAAATTTCCAATAAGGTTGAATTGATGACGAATGATGATGCGGTGGTAAATCTGTTCGCCCTGGCACATCCGGGCCGCCTGAATGTGTTCCGCACCATCGTCAAGGCCGGCCCGGGCGGCATCGCCGCGGGCAAGATCGCCGAAAGCGTCGGCATTCCGGCCAATACGGCCTCGACCCACCTCAGCATCCTGACGGGCGCCGGTCTGCTGACGGCGTATCGCGACGGGCGCTCGATCATCTATCGTGCCAACTTTTCGCATTTTTCCGAATTGGTCGGTTTCCTCGTCGAGGACTGCTGCGAGGGCGAGGCCGAGGCGGCCCAGGCGCTGCGCGCCTTCTTCAAAGGCAAGCCGGCCATGGCCGACGCCAAATAGGGCGATTACGGCCCGCTTATAAATCGCCGCTGTTTTGAGGGTCTTTTCCTTATGGAAAAGGCCCTTTTGCGTCACACTGGTACCGTTTGCGGCCGGTAGGATTTCTTTTCTGTCGTTCTCCCTAAACGAAAGGAAGCCCTATGACGACCCGCAAGGCCCATAAGATCACCGGAATTCTGGCTGCCGTTCTGGCGGCCTCGGCTCTTGGTACCCTGCCTCTCGCCGCTTCGGCCCAGAGCGCTACCAACACATTGCCGGCCAGCCAGCAGCCCGTGCCGACCCTGCCGCAGACAACCCCGCCCGACTCGACCAAGGCGCCCGACCAGGTGCAGACCCCGCCGGCGACGGGCGATGCTTCAGCAACCGCAGCCGTTGATCCGGCTGCCTCCGCGTCCGGCCCGGCGGCCAAGGACTTCATGCGCCAGGCTTATCTGTCCAACGAATTCGGCATCGCCGCTGCCCAGATCGCGCTGCAGACCAGCGCCAATACCGACGTGAAGGCGGCGGCGCAAGGCGTCCTGACGGATGGCCTGAAGGTTCGCCAGGATATGGTGGCCGCGGTTCAAAACGCGACGACCGATATGCACTTCGACCAGAACTGGGACGACGACTACAAGCAGAAGCTGGCCGACCTGAAATCGGCGACCGGCAAGGACTTCGACCAGAAATACCTGGCAACCCAGGGCGACATCACGAAGTCGGCCTCCGGCGCCTATAGCGGCTATGCCAATGCGGGCACCGATGCGCCCGTGAAGAGTTTCGCGCAGTCGACCCTGCCGCGCCTGCAAGCGGACTGGGCCAAGCTCGACGCGGCCAGGAGCAGCGTCACCGCGGAACCCGACAGGGCCGCGGCGACGACCCCGATTGCGTCGAAAGCAACGAAGGCGACCAAGCATACCAAGAAAAGGTAACACCGCCTGAAAAGACCCCCTCTTCCTCGTCATGCGATGGGGAGGAGGGGGCTTCGCGGGGCTAGAGGTTCGTCATTGCCAGCGATGCCTCTCCGTACCGCGCGCCGGCAAAGCCGGTGGCGGCAATGGTGTCCTCGATCAATTTGAGATCAGTGGCGTTTAGCTGGATATCGGCGGCCCGAAGATTCTCCGTCAGGCGGCCAAGCTTGCGCGTTCCCGGAATAGGCACGAGCCACGGCTTCTGCGCCAAAAGCCAGGCCAGCGCCAGTTGTGCCGGCGTAACGCCGCGCGCCCTTGCCACCCCTTCGAGCGCGTCGACGGCGCGCAGGTTCTGCTCCCGCGCCTCGCCGTTGAAACGCGGCTGCGTCTTGCGGCGGAAGTCGTCGGGCGGCAGCGACTCCACCTCCTTATAGGCGCCGGTCAGGAAGCCGCGGCCGAGCGGAGAATAGGGCACGAACCCTATGCCCAGCGCTTCGAGCGTCGGCAGGATTTCCGTCTCGGGATCGCGCGTCCATAGCGAATATTCGCTTTGCAGCGCGGTCACAGGCTGGACGGCGTGGGCGCGTCGAATGGTGGCGGCGGAGGCTTCGGACAAGCCGAAATGCAGGACCTTGCCTTCGCCGATCAGGTCGCGAACCGTGCCGGCGACGTCCTCGATCGGCACGGCAGGATCGACGCGGTGCTGATAGAGCAGGTCGATGCGGTCGGTACGCAGGCGCTTCAGCGAAGCCTCGACGACCTCGCGGATATGTTCGGGGCGCGAATTGACGCCGGACAGCGAGCCGGCGATGCCGCCGCCGATCCGGAACCCGAACTTGGTGGCGATGACCACCTTGTCGCGGATGCCCTGGAAGGCCTCGCCCAGTAATTCCTCGTTGGTGAAAGGACCGTAGACCTCGGCCGTGTCGAAGAAGGTGACGCCCAGGTCGACCGCCTGGCGCAGGAGTGTCAGGCATTCGTCGCGGTCCGACGGCCCGTAGGCCCAGCTCATGCCCATGCAGCCCAGGCCGAGCGCCGACACTTCAAGCCCGCTTTTACCGAGTACGCGTGTTTTCATGGATTTGCCCTCTCAAAGCGCATCCCGAAAAGTGTGATGCACTTTTCGGATAAAGGTGCGCGACAAACCAAGATCTGAAGCGTCGCCCGGCTAAATTGGCCGGGCGACGCTTCAGATTCCGGCATTGCCCATATGGGCGCTCGCCCTTGAGAGGGGAAGGCGGCGAGCCGGTTTTTCCTGTCAGTAAAGATCGATGCGGCCGTAGACGCCGTGCGCGCCGGTGCCGGCGGCGTAGAACAGAATGTTGGTGTTGAAAGCGATGCCGTGCAGGCCTGGAATGACGACGGGCGCGCCGTCGATCTTGCTGACGGTGCCGAGCATGGCGCCGGTCGATACGTCATAGGCATTGATCTTGCCGTCGCCGGCATTGCCGACCAGCAGGGCATTGCTGAACGGGCCGAAATTGGCGGGCGCCAGGGCGAGACCGAACGGTGCGTTCAGCGCGCCCCCGCTGACGAGGCGCTTCAGCAATGTGCCGCCGGTATCGAAAACGTCGACATAGCCGAGCCCCGCGCCGGCGACCTCGGTATTGGCCGCTGCCGCTTTGCGGGCATAGGTGACATAGAGCTGACCGTTCAGCGCCTGAACGTTGAACGGGGCGAAGTCGGCCGGTATGGCGCCGTCGGTGAACTTTCCGGGAAGTGCAACACGGTTGAAGGCGGCGTCGAAGACGTCGATGCGCTGGTTGTGGAAGTCGGTGGCGTACAAGGCATTGACGGTCCCCGTTACCGCGGTCAGGCCCTTGTAGTCGGCGCCGCCCGCGCTGCCGTCGAACACCTGGACCGCAGCGGGAACGCCGACGGTCGACGGCAGGACGCTGAGCTTGCCGGTATCGGTGGCGAAGATGAAGACGGTGCGGTCGTTGACGCCGGCGACCGTCCAGGAAAAGGCCGTGGTATTGTTGTAGACGACGCCCGTCGGGAGCCCGGGGACGGGAAGGCCGCCCGACTGCACGGTGCCGACGTCGTTGTAGGTGGTGGCCTTGTCGATGGCGTTGTCGGTCACCATGACCACGCCGGTCGGCGTGATGGCGATGCCCCAGGCGTTTTGCAGGTTGGCATCGACATTGACCCCGGGCGCGGCCTGATCCGCGGCCAGGTCGCGCGACTTATAGGCCGCACCCGGGACGCTGCTGGAGGAGCTGTACCCGCCGCCGCCCTTGCTGCCATATCCCCCTCCGCACGCCGCCAGGGACAGGGCCGTTGCGACGAAAGCCGTGACGACGGCTGCGGAAATGAGATGTGTCTTTGCCATGGAGCCCCTGCCGGAATGAATGACCGATGCAGCGTGGATTCCCGCGGGCGTCGCGAAGGTTCAGGAAATTGTACGATTTAAAGAAAGCGCGCGGTTCCCCTCTGTCGCACCAAAAGAAAAAGCCCCCGTTTCCGGGGGCTTTGAAATCTTGCGTCTCGAAGACATCAGGCCGTGCGGCGCGCCTCGGTCTTGACGGCCTGGTTCTTGATGTACAGGCCGCGCATACCCGGCATCGGCTTGAAGGCGTCGGTGATGCCGAGCACGGTCTCGGCCGCGCCGAGGAACAGGTAGCCGTCGTCCGGCAGCAGCTGGGCCATCTGCTCCAGCACCTTCTTCTTGGTTTCAAGGTCGAAATAGATCAGCACGTTGCGGCAGTAGATGACGTCCATGCGCCCCATGCCGCGCAGGTCGTCGAGCAGGTTCAGCTTCTTGAAGCGGATCGACTGGCGTATCTTCGGCGAGATGCGCCACATTTCGTCGACCTTTTCGAAGTTCTTGACCATCATGGTGATCGGCAGACCGCGCTGGACCTCGAACTGGGTGTACAGGCCCGACTGCGCCTTTTCAAGGCAGCGGTCCGAGATATCGGTCGCCAGGATGTCGAGATTGACGCGCGGGAACTGGGCGCGGCTCTCTTCCATCAGCATGGTCAGGCTGTACGGCTCCTGGCCGGTCGAACACGCGGCGCACCAGATCTTGATTTCGCCGTTCAGGCGCGTCTTGGCGAGCGCCGGCAGCACATCCGATTTGAACTGGTCGAACGGCACCTTGTCGCGGAAGAAGAAGGTCTCGTTGGTCGTCATGGCGTCGGTGACCATGGCCATGAGTTTTTCGTCGCGCTTGGTGCGCAGCGCCGTGAGCAGCGCCGCCACCGAGGAAAAGCCCTCTCGGCGCGCCACCGGCGCCAGGCGGCTTTCGATAAGGTAGGTCTTGTCCGAGCCCAGGATCAGACCCGAGCGGGTCTTGAGCATTGCCGAGAGGTGTTCGATGTCTTCGGTGGTCATTTTTATATCTCTCTTTACGGACGTTCGCCGCGGGCGAAGGCGCGGCATGCCGCCGACAGGCCCTCGATCGGCTTGATGATTTCAGCAAGGCCGGCTTCGGCCACGGCACCCGGCATGCCCCAGACGACGCTCGTGGCTTCGTCCTGGACCATGACCGAGGCGTTGACATTGACCAGCGCCTGGGCGCCGTCGCGGCCGTCGTGGCCCATGCCCGTCAGCACGACGGCCAGCGCATGGTTGCCGTAGACCTCGGCCGCGGATTTGAACAAGGGATCGACCGCCGGGCGGCACCAGTTGACCTGCGGGCCCTGGTCGAGTTTGAGCTGCTTGCAGATCGGATCGTTCTTTACCGTCATGTGCCAGTCGCCGGGCGCGATATAGACGTTGCGCGATTCGATCAGCATGCCGTCCTTTGCCTCCTGCACCTTCATGGGCAGGGCCTTGTCGAGGTGTTCGGCCAGGATGGTGGTGAAGGTCGCCGGCATGTGCTGGACGATAAGAATGGGAAGCTTCCAGTCGTTGCCGAGGCCCAGCAGGAAGGCGCGCAGGGCCGGCGGACCGCCGGTCGAGGCGCCGACCACCAGGCAGTCGATGCGCTTGGGCACCGTGCCGCGCGGGCGCAGGGTCGGGGCCTGTGGTGTCAGGACGGGCTTGTGCGACGGCGTGAAGCTCGAAGCGGGCGCAGGGGCCGGACCGTGGGCCGTGGGCGCGGACGGCGCGGGCCGCTCCGGCGTCTTCGTTTCGGAAGGCCTGAGCTCGGGCGTCGGCCATTGACGCGTACGGCCGCACAGGGCGCGGATCTTGGTGAGAAGTTCGGTGCGGAAGCCGTCGGCGCCGCCGATACGCGTCGAATCCGGTTTCGGAATATAGTCGGCCGCGCCCAGTTCCAGGGCGCGGATGGTGACATTGGCGCCGCGTGTCGTCAGGGTCGACGCCATCAGAACCTTGAGGCCCGGCTTGGCGGCCAAAAGCTTGGGCAGGGCTTCCAGCCCGCCCATGTTCGGCATTTCGATGTCGAGGATCAGGACGTCCGGCTGGATTTCCCGGACCTTCTCGATGGCCTTGAGA
>OUNM011210034.1_pt1 | contig 19547 bp, 13 predicted proteins | sample 1769961 | NCBI WGS metagenome assembly OUNM01 (sample SAMEA3914820, study PRJEB12502) | metagenome | biome: forest; material: soil | place: USA | collected 2012-03-12 | depth 0.3 m
ACGCCGAGCAGATCGCCGCCGTGGTCAGCCGCTGGACCGGCGTGCCGGTCGAGAAGATGCTGGAAGGCGAGCGCGAGAAGCTGCTCCAGATGGAGGATCAATTGCGCGGTCGCGTGGTCGGCCAGGACGAGGCGCTGACCGCCGTGTCCGACGCCGTCCGTCGCGCGCGGGCCGGCCTGCACGACCCGACCAAGCCGATCGGCAGCTTCCTGTTCCTGGGCCCGACGGGCGTGGGCAAGACCGAGCTGACCAAGAGCCTGGCCGAGTTCCTGTTCGCCGACGAGCACGCCATCACCCGGATGGACATGTCCGAGTACATGGAGAAGCACTCGGTCAGCCGCCTGATCGGCGCGCCTCCCGGCTATGTCGGCTACGACGAGGGCGGGGCGCTGACGGAAGCTGTCCGTCGCCGCCCGTACCAGGTCGTCCTGTTCGATGAGATCGAGAAGGCCCACCCGGACGTCTTCAACGTGCTGCTGCAGGTGCTGGACGATGGTCGCCTGACCGACGGCCAGGGCCGCACGGTCGACTTCCGCAACACGCTGATCATCATGACCAGCAACCTCGGCGCCGAATTCCTGGCCAACCAGGAAGAGGGCGAGGACGTGGAAGCCGTCCGGCCGATGGTGATGAACACGGTCCGCGGCCATTTCCGCCCCGAGTTCCTCAACCGGATCGACGAGATCATCCTGTTCAAGCGGCTGAGCCGCGCGCACATGGGCGACATCGTCAGAATCCAGCTGCAGCGCGTCGAGAAGCTGTTGGCCGACCGCCGCATGACGCTGTCGATCGACGCCGAGGCCCTGAACTGGATCGCCGACAAGGGCTACGACCCCGTCTACGGCGCGCGCCCCCTGAAGCGCGTGATCCAGAAGGAACTGATCGACCCGATCGCCCGCAAACTGCTGGCCGGCGAGATCGAAGACGGCGGCGTCATCGCCGTCGGGGTCGCGGATGGCGGGCTGTCGTTCGGACGGGCGACGCTGCAGTAACAAGGTAAGGGGCCGCTCCGAAAGGAGCGGCCTTTTTCTGAGTTCTACGGCGCTGACGGAAGCTTGTCTTCGAGGGCGTAGGCCAAGTCCAGGCCCATGACGACGTGGGCCTGGAAGGTCGGGTGGAACGAGCCGGCAAACGAGGCCAGCAGGGCGCGGCCATGGTCGTCGATCAGGCTGTCGCCAGGAAACCCTAGCGGTCGCGGCGCTTCCGGCCGCTGGGTCAGGGCCGCGTCGTTCGGCGTGCGAAAGAACCGCGCCCGGCGCAAATAGGGATCCCAGTCGTTGGGACGCCAGGGCGACCACGTCGCCGTGTCCGCATTGTAGTCGGGCAGGTCCGCGGTCTCGGCGATCGCATCGCCCGCGCACCAGCCATGTCCCCCGACCTTGTCCGCGCCGCTTTTCACGAACACCCAGTGATTGGTATCGGAGGTTAACTTGAGCTTGTTGTTCAGGGACTCGACCACGACGGGTTCGACCTGCTCCTCATCATCCTGATCGATGACCGCTCGCCAGGTCTGCAGGTTCAGAAACTTGAGTGGAATCGCCGCGCTGACGGCGATCAGCCGTGCGTTGGCGGGGTTCTTGTCGGCGTCTCTCTGGGTCTTCATTGGCGGCCCGCAATACTTGTCCCCGGAGACCCGCACGGGAGAGGGATAGGCGCCCACGATCACCGGCGCCGTGGGCGCGAATTCCTTGAGGCGGGCGCTCAGGGTCTGCAAGTTCGCGCCCAGGGCCTGGCCGACGATTTTCGTCGCCGACGGCGGCGAAAGCGCGATCGACTCGTCGTTGCGCAGGTACTGCAACAGCACCATGCCGCCGGGGTCCGGCACGGCCTTGGGCAGAAGCGTCCACATGATGACCGACGAGAAGCCCGCGTCGTTGCCGCCGTCGCTGAGCAGGACCGCGTCGACGGGCCGCTTCACACCGGCGCCGGCGCACCCGAAGGCTGGCGCGGACACGGTGTCCTCGTCTGGACTCCACAGCCAATTCTTCACCAGGCGGCGCTTGTAGTTTCGCGCGGCGATCTCCTGCGCCGTCGAGGCGCCGTTGGCGTCGGGCGGGCAAAGGTCGCGCACCGCCATCTCCACCTGGGAGACATCCTGCTTCGTGACGCTTTGGCTGTCCTTGTAGCCGGGCGGCTCGCGCTGGGGCGTCAGAAGTCCGTTGAAGATCGCCGCGCCCGAACAGGCGTAGCTGAGGAAGGTCACCGCCTCGTGGGGCCGATCGGCCGCATATTTCAGCGCCGCCACCATGTGCTGGTTGAGCGACGAGCGGTGGCAGCCGAGATCGATCCAGGAAGGGCTCTTGACGCCGTTCATGGCGTCGCGCCCCACCCACACCTGACGATAGGCGGCCGAGCCGTTGACGCCCCAGCCGCCCGTCAGCGCGCTGAGGTTGGCGGGAATGTCGGGATTGCCCTCGCCCGAAGCGAAGGAATCCCCGAACGAGACGATGAGGCGATCGTGGACGCGGATCGTCTCGGCGTGGGCCGCGCCGTTGATCGGCGTGACCGTCACGGTCGCGGGCGGCGCGCCATCGCCTCTGCCTGAAGCGGGAAGGGTGATGGCGACGCTGTTGCCGCAGGGCGCGGTCGCGAGGTCCAGCTTGCCCACGGTGGTCGACCAGGCGCAGGTCTGGCCGGGAAAGTCTGCGCCGTTGGCCAGGCCGATGCGGACCACATAGCTCTTGGGATAGACGAAGCTGATCTTGAAGGTCCGGGTCTGCGCGTTCCAGAAGCCCTTGGCCTGCAGAGCGCGGTGGGTCTTCACGAAGGCGACGACCTTGTCATGAACGTCGTCGGGGGAAGGCGCGCCGCCCAAGGCCTGGTAGAGGGCCTCGGCGTCCGCTCGATCCTGGTCCGAGAAGGCGGGAATATCCCAGAGACGAAAGCGTCTCTCGACTCTCCAGGCGATGACCGGCGTCGGCGCCGGCGCCGGGATCGCGTCCTGAGTCGGAGGGACGGCTGGGGCTGGCGCAGCCGCTGCTGGAGCTGCGCCCGCTGCCGGTTCGGTGGTCTGGGCCATGGCGGTTGAAGCCAGCCAGGCGGCGATGAAGCCTAGAAACGCACGCTTCATGGATGCCCCTCCATCAATGAACGGTGTTCTTTGAGTGACAATCCTTGGGTGTTATTCTGTCAAGAGCACCTTTGACTTGTTGTTGGTGTTTTGGGGAGTGAAGCGGCGGCGCCATCGCCGCTACTGCGCCTATGGCGATAAATTGACAAAATTATTGTCTAGGTTGTTTTTTTGCCGTGCCCATAGGTGACGCGGCTAAAAAGGGGGAAATCGACATGCCGTTGCCGGGTTACGGGCTGCTGGTTGGCAAGCCCATCGCGTCGCGTCCGCAGAGCGGCGGGCATCCGCACTGGCTGGTGATGGTCCAGCCGGCCATCGCCAACCACCCGCCCTATCGCGTGGCGGTGAACCTTGAGTCCAGCGATCCGAACGGGCCGCCCGAGGTCGAGTACCAGGTGATCGATGTCGAGACGCAGGGGACCGACGGGCTGAAGGCCCTGGTCGCCCAACTGCGTGCTCAAGGCGCGACCCAGAGCTTCCTGACCGGCCCGGACCTGCCCAAGCTGGACTTCGTGCATGGGGGTCTCGTCGACGTCGGCGCGTTCGAGACCGTCCCGGCCGGCTCCAATCCGTTGAAGGACGCGTTCGAGGACGCGCTGCAGGCGGCGATCGCCCAGGCCGAGCAGGACGGCGCGCTGCTGGCGGTGTTCGGCACGGGCTATCCGATCCAGAAGGGCACCAGCCGCTCGCCGGCCACCGGCTATACCGGCGTCGACAACATCCACATGAATCAGGGCGCGCCCAACCAGGTGGGGGCCGGGAGCCACTATCGCGAGAACGGCGCCAACCAGGACGGCGGGCTGATCTTCATCGGGCCGGACGGGGCCAAGGCGTTCTTCGTCAAGTTCCAGAGCCAGGCCCTCGACACCGACGCCGACGGCAATCCGACGACCGCCGGCAATCCGGCCATCGACGACCACATGGCCGCCGCGCGCGAGGCGCTGCACGCGCCGACCGTCCAGGCCGTGCTGGCCCAGCTCGCGACGCCGGTGGCCGCCCCGACCGGCTTCATCTTCGCCGACCCGGACGAGGACGCGGTCGAAAAGTTCGAGCCCGATGTCGACGACCACTTCAAGACGCCGTTCGTCCAGAAGATCGCCAGCGGCCAGGTGCGCACCGAAGTGCCCGATCCCCGGCCGGGCGTTCCGGTCAACATGGATCTGAAGACCGTCGTCGGCGCCGCCGTGCCCGGCTACGCCAACGCCGGCGGGGTCGAGACCCTGCAGTTCGACATGATCGGCGACAGCGGCGCGGTGACCACGGCCAAGCTAGTGGGCGCGATGTCGGTGGGCGAGCTGATGAGCGGCATGGCCAAGACCAGCCCGCCGGCCTTCCTCTACCACGTCGGCGACGTCGTTTATTATTACGGCGAGAAGCAGTTCTATTACGGCCAGTTCGCCGAGGTCTTCAAGGACTACCCCGCGCCGATCTTCGCCATTCCGGGCAATCACGACGCCCTGACCTTCGACCCCTCCCAGGTTCCGCTGCAGGCCTTCATGCAGGCGTTCTGCGCCCCGACGCCGGGGGTGTGGGACGGCTTTGGCGGGGTGCGGCGCACCACCATGACCCAGCCGGGGATCTACTTCACCCTGGACGCGCCGCTGGTCTCGATCATCGGCCTCTATAGCAACGCCGGCGAGTCCGGCGGCTGGGTGAACGACAAGCAGTACGCCTTCCTGACCGGCGAGCTGCAGCGGCTGCAGAAGGTGCGTCAGACCGAGCAGCGGGCGGTGATCCTGACGATCCACCACCTGCCGCGCTGGTTTCCGACCCACCGGGACGCCACCAGCGCCGCCCTGGACGCCATCTTCGAGAAGGTCGGCCTGTGGCCCGATGCGGTGGTGGTCGGCCACGCCCACCTCTATCAGCGCGTCGTGCGGCCCAAGGGCGTAGGCAACGCGCCGGTCGACATCCCGTACTTCGTCAACGGCGGGGGCGGGTACGGCATCGTCGCCACCCAGAAGAGCGGCGGCGCCTATCTGGACACCCTGCCCAACGGCTACCAGACCATGATCCCGGAGGAGGGCTTCCTGCGGGTGACGGTCACGCGCGGGGCGGGCGGCAACAGCCTGAAGTTCGACTACTACAGCGCCAAGCGCGGCGCGGGCGCGCACGCGGCGGATACGTATACCGTGCCGTTCTAGGGGCGGAGGAGCGCCCCCTCCGTCACGATGCTTCGCATCGCGCCACCTCCCCCGTTTCACGGGTGAGGAGGGCAGCTTCTCCTCCCTTGCGCAGCGGGGGAGGTGGATCGCTGCGGATACGCAGCGAGACGGAGGGGGCGCTGTCGCCCGAACTCACCGCCCCGACCGCAGCCCCGTCATCATCACGTCCAGCAGCCGGCGGGCGCCTACTTCCCAGCCCGGCTGCTCGTAGCCCTGGCTGACGCCGATCATGATCCGGCGCACGTCGTCGAAGCCGATGTCGGCGCGGATGTCGCCGGACGCGTGGGCGGCGGCGACCATGCGTTGCAAGGTTTCCAGCACGCTGGCGCCCGAGGTGGCGTAGAGGCGCGAGCCTTCGCCCGGATCGGCCTGCAGGGCCGGGGCGACCACGCGCTTGGTGGCCATGTAGTCGATCATCAGGTCGAGCCACGCCTCCAGCGCCGCGCCCGCCGAGCGTTCGGCCAGCAAGGCGTCGGCGGCCTGGGTCAGCTGCTCGACCTCGCGGGCGTAGACGGCGCTGACCAGCGCGTCGCGGGCGGGGAAGTGGCGATAGAGCGTGCCGATGCCCACCCCGGCGCGGCGGGCGATGTCCTCCAGCGGCGCGTCGGCGCCCGTTTCAGCGAACGCGGCCTTGGCCGCCGCCAGCAGCAGGTCGCGGTTGCGCAGGCTGTCGGCGCGGGGCTTTCGGCCAGAAGCGGGGACGGGGGCGGCGGAATCTTCGGGCATGGCTCTTGAAAAGCGGAGGTGGCCTCCGAATATGTATCCGGAGCCTTCCTCCATTTAAGCATCGAGGCGGGCGCGGACAACAACCCTCTCAGAGGAACTGCGTCATGACGCAACAATTCGGCGCCAAATCCACCACCGACGAGGTCCTGACGGGCCTGGATCTCACCGGCAAGCGCGTGCTGGTCACCGGCGTCTCGGCCGGCCTGGGCGTCGAGACCGCCCGCGCCCTGGCCGCCCACGGCGCGGACGTGGTCGGCGCGGCCCGCGACCTCGACAAGGCGCAGGGCGCGACGGCCGTCGTGCGCGAGGCGGCCGCCCAGAGCGGCGGCTCGCTGGAGTTGGTCCAGCTGGATCTCGCCGACCTCGCGAGCGTCCGCGCCTGCGCCGATGCGCTAGTGGCCGACGGCCGCTCCTTCGACCTGATCATCGCCAATGCCGGCGTGATGGCCCCGCCGTTCGGCAAGACCGCCGACGGCTTCGAGACCCAGTTCGGCACCAACCATCTGGGCCACTTCGTGCTGATCAACCGCCTGGCCAGCCTGCTGAAGGCCGGGTCGCGGGTGGTGTCGCTGGCCTCGTCCGGCCACCGCTTCTCGGACGTGAACCTGGAAGACCCCAACTTCGAGACCACCGAATACACGCCGTTCGGCGCCTATGGCCGCAGCAAGACCGCCAACATCCTGTTCGCCGTCGAGTTCGACCGTCGCCACAAGGACCGCGGCGTGCGCGCCGTGGCCGTGCATCCTGGCGGCATCCAGACCGAGCTGGGCCGCCACCTGGACCCGTCGGTGATCGCCGGCATGCTGGAGAGCATCAACGCCCAGGCCAAGGCCGAGGGCGGCGCGGCCTTCGAATGGAAGACCATTCCGCAGGGCGCGGCCACCAGCGTCTGGGCCGGGGTCAAGGCCCCGGTCGAAGAGGTGGCCGGTCGCTATTGCGAGGACTGCCACGTCGCCGAACCGGCCGAGGACGCCTCGCAACTGCGCGCCGGCGTGCGCGGCTATGCGCTCAACCCGGCCCACGCCCAGGCCCTGTGGGCGCTGAGCGAGAAGATGGTCGGCGAGACGTTTTAGAGACTTCCGGTTTCCCTCTCCCCTTGCGGGAGAGGGTGGCCGCGAAGCGGTCGGGTGAGGGGTCGCGCAGGACCTTCCGACAGGCCTTTCGACCCCTCATCCGTCATCCTTTGGATGACACCTTCTCCCGCAAGGGGAGAAGGAAAATCACCCGTAGTGAATATCATACGAGCCCGCGCCCGTGCCGACGGTCAGGCCCGTGACGCCGGTCAGCTTGATCAGGCCGTCGCCGATCATGCCCGCGTTGCTGCCCGCCGTATTGACCCCCACCACGCCGTCCTGGGCATAGATGTAGGTGTCGCCGTTCCAGGTGAAGACGGCCGCCGTATTGACCGCCACGTGGGCTGAAACCGCGATCAGCGCATCCTGCAGGCTGGCCTTGCCATCGGCATAGGTCTGCACGCCGGTGGTCAGCGTGTGGATCATCGTGTCCATCACCAGATGGTCGACGCCCTTCTGGAAGCCGATGAACTCCGGCGCCGGACCCAGCGTCGTTCCGTTCTTGATCACCAGATTGTCCAGGAACCCCTGGATCGCACCGCCCGAATAGATGTCCGTCCCCGCGATGACCGTGTCCGCGCCGGCGCCCAGATAGATCTTGGCCGTCGCCAGGTCGGTCGAGACGCCGCCGTCCGTGCCTGCGAAGTAGATGTGCAGGGTGTTCGTCCCGTCGCCCAGGCGCAGGGTCTGCCCCGTCGTCGAATTGTTCAGCGCATAGCTGATGTTCAGGTCGCCGGCCTGGGAGGCGTCGACATTGGTGAAGGTGTTGGCGATCTGGGCCGTCAGCGCGCCGGGGCCGCTGATCGTCAGGTTCGGCACGGAGCCGCGATAGCCCGGACCCAACGCGACATTGGTGGTCCAGCCGTAGATCAGGCCCGCGGTGCTGTCGCTGTCGACGTGCAGCAGGAGCGTGCCGTGCTCATCCAGCGGTCCGTCGGCGTTGACGTAGAAGCCGATCGAGCCGCCGTCGGCGTAGTAGTAGTTGTAGCTGGCATTCACGGTGGTGGTCGGCGCGCCGTGATAGTTCTGAAGATGGACCTCGAGCTTGGCCCCGAGAGTCGGGACCGCCGGCGTGGAGAGCACCGCGCCGTTCGAGGTGTCCTTCAGGATGATCACCTCGTGGTTCGTGGCCCGATAGTAGAACTGTCCCGTGTCCGTCGGGTCGCTGATCACGTCATAGATCACCGACGCGCCGCTGACCGCCGGGCCGCGCGAGGAATGGTAGTAGACGGTCTGGAAGCCGCTGACCGTTCCCTGGAATGTCGGCGTGGTCCCCGCGTCGACATGCAGGACGTTGTTGGTCCCCGTCGCCGTCAGGCTGGTCCCCGCGGCCAAGTCGCCTTTCAGCGTGACGACGTCGTTGCCCCCGGTCAGCATGACCGAGCCGGCCACCGCCGGCACGCCCAGGGTCGGGGTCGAGACGCCCAGCGCGCCCAGGGTGATGGTGTCGTAGCCGTCGCTGGTCAACACTTGGCCGTAGATCGTCCCGGTCAGGCTGATCGTGTCGTGGCCGGCGCCGGCGTCGACGCTGTAGGCCGCGCCCAGGCCGGCGGTCCCGGTGATGGTGTCGTCGCCGGCCGTCGACTTCAGCGTCGCGTCCGTGGCCGTCGGCGAGATCGAATGGTCGGCGGTCGCCGTCAGGGTCACGCCCGCCGAGCCGGCCGGATGGGATCCATAGGCGGTCACCAGATCGCTGCGGAAGGCGGCGATCCCGTCCTGGGCCAGGTCGGCCAGGAAGGCGTCGTTGGCCTGGGCGTAGACGCCGGTGTCGGCCTTCATCGCCTCGCTCATCAGCCAGCCGATCATGGCGGCCTTGGTGCCCTGGCCCGTCAGGCCGTCGCCGCCATAGCTGGCGAAGTACTGGGCGCGCGTATAGGTCCCGCCCTGGCCGTCGGGCACCTGGCCGTTGAGCAGGGCGTCCACCTTGGCCGCGTCGGGCGCGAAGCCGAAGATCGTCGTATAGGCCTTGACCAGGGCGTCCGAGAGGCTGAGCGACCCGTAGTTGGTCGTGAACCAGGCCTGGCCCTCGCCGTACTTGCCCAGGTTCATCGCGAAGGCGATGTAGCGGTTCTCGGTGCTGTACGACTGGTAGTAGGCCGAGTTCAGGTTGTTGGGATTGTCCCAGTTGGGCGAGACCAGATAGTTCAGCCCGCCGGCGTTGGGCGTTCCGCCCGCGAAGAAGCTGTAGGCCACGCTGGCCACCGACGTCGTGCCCAGCGCCAGCTTCAGGATCTGCTGCTGGGCGGCCGAGGTCGTCAGCGTCCCGGCGTCCACCTGGCTCGACAGCGAGGTCAGCAGGGTCTGGTCGGTCGTCGGGATGTGGGCGAAATCCGTCCGCATCAGGTTGCTGTAATAGCTCTTCAGCGTCAGCAGGGTCGTGGCCATGAGCGTGCTCCATCCCAGGTGGTTGGCTGGACTATATGGAGTTTACTAAACACCCTCAAGCTGAGCTTTGGATATTTCTGCTCCAAAGGTGGAGCAACGTTGTTTTTGCAAGGGAAAGGGGAGGGCGGAGCGCCCCTTTTAGTCAAGCGCGCGCTCCGCGTCGCGGGCAGCGCTCAAGGAGAAGCAGCACATCCGCGTGTCATCCCGGCCGCAGCGTAGCGGAGAGCCGGGACCCAGGGGCCACCGCTCTACGCTTGGTCCCTGGGTCCCGGATAGCCTCTGCGAGGCTTCCGGGATGACACGGCTTTGTAGCCTCGAGATCCATCAAGGACTTCTAGGGGGGCGTGATGCCTACCGCCCTACCGTCACCGTCGCCGCCACGCCGGCCGTCTTCGTCAGCCCCGCCCGCGCCACCGGCTGGCCGCCGCCGATCCACAGTTCGGCCGCGCCGGGGGCGAGGACCTTGGTCCCCTCCGGCGTCACCGTGCCGAAGGCCGCCGCGTCGAGGGCGAAGGTGACCTTGCGGGTCTCGCCGGCCTTCAGGGTCACGCGCTGGAAGCCCTTCAGCGCCCGGATCGGGGCGCCGGCCACGCCGGGGCGGGTGACGTAGAGCTGGGCCACCTCGTCGCCGTCGCGGCCACCGGTGTTGGTGACGTCGACCGAGACGCTGAGCGGCTGGCCGGCCTTCACCGTCGTCGCGCTAAGCACCGGCTTGCCGTAGCTGAAGCGGGTGTACGACAGGCCATAGCCGAACGGATACAGCGCCTCGCCGCCGAAATAGCGATAGGTGCGGCCGGCCATGCCGTAGTCCTTGAACGGCGGCAGTTGGTCGGCCGAGCGGTAGAAGGTGACCGGCAGGCGGCCGGCCGGGCTGAAGTCGCCGGCCAGCAGGCCCGCCACCGCCTGGCCGCCTTCGCCGCCGGGATACCAGGCCTCGACAATGGCCGGGACGTGCTGGTCGGCCCAGTTCACCGCCATGGCCGAGCCGTTGACCAGCACCAGCACCACGGGCTTGCCGGTCGCCGACAGGCCCTCCAGCAGCCGCTCCTGCGGGGCGGGCAAGTCGAGGCTGGTGCGGTCGCCGCCCGCGAAGCCTGGGGCGTGGACCGGCATCTCCTCGCCCTCGACGCGGCTGGACAGGCCGGCGACATAGACGATCAGGTCCGCGCCCTTGGCCGCGGCCAGAGCGGTGTCGGCGTTATCGGAGGGCTGGCTCCAGGTCAGGCGCTGCTCGCCGCGATCGCCGTCCTGGCGGGCCTCGACCACGATGGCGTGCGGCTTGCCGGCGGTCAGGGTCACCGTCTTGGCCTGGCCGGGATCCAGCGGACCGTCCCAGGCGTCGGCGACCACCTGGCCGTCGACCTTGATGCGCCAGCCGCTCTCGCTGGTCATCGCGAAGCCGTGGGCCCCGCTCTCCTTGGGCGTGACGACGCCGCTCCAGCGGATCGAGGTCTTGCGGGCTTCGCGCGTCGGGCGGCCCCAACTGAACTTGGCGTTGGCGTCGACGCGCGTGGCGGTCGGCGCGCCGGTGAGGTCGAGATTGTCGAAGGTCTCGGCCTTCAGGCCCTTGGTGGCGCAGGCGGCGTCGGCGCAGAACACCGCGTCCGGCGTCGCGGCGCTAGGCGGACCGATCAGGCCCGAGCCCTGCACATAGGTCACCTGGGCGTCCGGGAAGCGGGCGCGGATCCCGGCCAGCACGGTGATCGGCTTGGAGGGCGTGCCGTTGTAGTTGCCGACCAAGGCGTCGACGCTGTCGGCGTTCGGCCCGATGACGGCGATCGATTTCGGCGCGGTCTTCAGCGGCAGCAGGCCGTCGTTCTTAAGCAGCACCATGGCCTTCTGCGCGGCCTGCAGGGCCAGGGCGCGGTGGGCGGGGGTGTCGTTGTCGGCGGCGGTGATCTTGGCGTACGGCCCGGTCCCCGGCGGATCGAACAGGCCCAGGCGCATGCGGGCCTCGAACAGGCGGCGGGCGGCCTGGTCGACCTCGGCTTCGGTCACCAGGCCCTCGCGAACGGCCTGGACGATGGCGCTGGCCTCCACGCCCTTGGCGCCGCCGAAGTCGCACAGCAGGTCCGTGCCGGCCTTCAGGCTGACGGCGAAGGCTTCAGCCGCCGTCTTGCGATAGGCGTGAGCATCACCCTGATAGACGTCGGCGATGGCCCCGCAGTCCGAGACCACGTGGCCGTCGAACTTCCAGGTTCCGCGCAGGCGGTCCTTCAGCAGTTCGTCGCTGGCGCAGGCCGGCTGGCCGTCGACGGCGTTGTAGGCGCACATCACCGCTTGAGCCTTGGCCTTGGTGATCAGCGCCTGGAAGGCCGGCAGGTAGGTGTCTTCCAGGTCGTGGCGCGAGGGATGGACGTCGTCGCGATGGCGGTCGGCCTCGGGGCCGCTGTGCACCGCGAAGTGCTTGGCGGTGGCCAGGGTCTTCAGGTGGTTCAGGTCCGGTCCCTGCAGGCCCTCGACGAAGGCGCTGCCCATGGCGGCGGTCAGGGTCGGGTCCTCGCCCCAGGTCTCCTGGCCCCGGCCCCAGCGCGGGTCGCGGAAGATGTTGATGTTGGGCGACCAGACCGTCAGGCCTCGGTACTGGGCGGCGTCGCCGGTCGGGCCGACCGTCTCGACATATTTTGCGCGGAACTCGGTGGCGATGGTGTCGGCGACCTGGTGGACGAACGGCGCGTCGAAGGTGGCGGCCATGCCGATCGCCTGCGGGAAGACCGTGGCCTCGCCGGCCCGCGCCACGCCGTGCAGGCCTTCGCTCCACCAGTTGTAGGCCGGCACCGACAGGCGCGGGATGGCCGGGGCGGCGTGGCGCAGCTGGCCAGCCTTCTCCTCCAGCGTCATGCGCGCGACCAGGTCGGCGGCGCGCTGAGGAGCGGGGAGGTTGGGGTCCTTGTAGGCGGGAGCCTGGGCGAACGCGGGCGCAGAGAGCGCGGTGGCGGCCAGCAGAGCGGCCAGGATCGTCTTGGGCATGGTCGTTTCTTCCCCTTGAACCGCGCTCCCGGCTTGCCGCCGATGTCGTCACGAAAGTTACCGGTAACAAATGCCGTGGATTTTCCCCGACGGCAACCGGCTCGACCATTGATAGCGCTATCATGAACCGCTAGGCCTACAGTGGATCGACCGGCATCAGAGGGCGATATCAATCCGCTGCCTTCCTGGGCCCTGTGCCCAGGACCCATGGCTGAGACTAGCTCGGACGTTCTGGCTTCGCGCGACCGGAAGAGCGTGAACTCGGTCTGGCTTCCGGTCGAGCTGAACCATGGGTCCTGGGCACAAGGCCCAGGAAGGCGAGGGTGTTCGCGCGATGAATATCGGTCCGTCCCAGATCGTCCCAAGGCCAGGAGAAGCCGCATGACCCCGTCCCGCCGCGCGATCCTCGCCGCGCTGTCTAGCCTGCCGGGGTTGTCGGCGGCTCGTCTGGCGCAAGCGGCGACGCCGGTCCGGACGATCGCCCTGGACGCCTCAAAGCCCGGCGCGCCGGTCGACCGGTTCTTCGACCTCTCGATCGGCTCGGACTATCCCGGCACGCTGATCCGCCCCGACAGCCAGGCCCAGCTGAAGACCGCCGTCGACGAGCTGGGTTTCCGCTACATCCGCTTCCACGCGATCTTCCACGATGTGCTGGGCACGGTGAAGATCGTGGACGGCAAGACGGTCTATGACTGGACCGGCATCGACCGCCTGTACGACACCCTGCTGGCCAAGGGGATCAAGCCGTTCGTCGAGTTGGGCTTCACGCCCGACGCGCTGAAGACCTCGGACCAGACGATCTTCTACTGGAAAGGCAACAGCTCGCACCCGCGCCTGGACGGCTGGCGCGACCTGATCGACGCCTTCGTCCGCCACATCCGCCAGCGCTATGGCGACGCCGAGGTGCGCACCTGGTTCTTCGAGGTCTGGAACGAGCCCAATCTCGACGGCTTCTGGGAAAAGGCCGACCAGGCGGCCTATTTCGAGCTCTATGACGTCACCGCCCGGGCCATCAAGGCGATCGACCCGGCCCTGCGCGTCGGCGGCCCCTCGACCGCCGGCGCGGCCTGGGTTCCGGAGTTCCTGGAGCACGTGAAGAAGAGCGGCGCGGGCGTCGACTTCGTCACCACCCACACCTACGGCGTCGACGGCGGGTTCCTGGACGAGAAGGGCGAGCAGGACACCAAGCTGTCGGCCTCGCCGGACGCCATCGTCGGCGACGTGCGCAAGGTGCGCGGAGAGATCGCCGCCTCGGCCTTCCCGAACCTGCCGCTCTACTTCACCGAATGGAGCACCAGCTACACCCCGCGCGACAGCGTCCACGACAGCTATGTCAGCGCCGCCTACATCCTGGAGAAGCTGAAGCGCGTGCAGGGGCTGGTCCAGGGCATGAGCTACTGGACCTATAGCGACCTCTTCGAGGAGCCCGGCCCGCCGACCGCGCCGTTCCAGGGCGGCTTCGGCCTGATGAACCCGCAGGGGATCAGGAAGCCGGCGTGGTTCGCCTACAAGTACCTGAGCGCCGTGCGGGGCCAGGCGCTGGCGGCCAGCGATCCGCGCGTGTTCGCGGGTGTCGAGGGGCGGACGGTGTCGGCCCTGGTGTTCGACTGGACCCAGCCGGCGCAGACGGTCAGCAACCGGCCGTACTATACGAAGCTCCATCCCTCGGCGCCGTCGACGCCGGCGCGGCTGGCGGTGACGGGGCTGAAGCCGGGCGCGTATCGCCTGACCGTGCGCCGCACCGGCTATCGGTCGAACGACGCCTACAGCGCCTATCTCGACATGGGCGCGCCGAAGAACCTGGACGCCGGCGCCGTGGCGCGATTGCAGGCGCTGACGACGGACCAGCCGGAGATCGAGCGGGTCGTGCGGGTGGGCAAGGATGGGCGGTTCGCCGTGGACCTGCCGCTGAAGACGAATGACGTGGTGCTGGTGCGGCTGACGCCGGCAAAATGAGCCGATACCTGCCTTACCTGCTTCCTTCTCCCCTTGTGGGAGAAGGTGGCGCGGAGCGCCGGATGAGGGGTCGATAGTCCTGTCCGGCTAGTGTGACCCCTCACCCGACCCGCTTCGCGGGCCACCCTCTCCCGCAAGGGGAGAGGGATGAGCGCAACGCCGCCTAAGCCGCCACCCCCTCCACATGCGCCGCCGGCTGCCCCACCAGCGCCACGCCATAGGTCGCCGTCCCGTCATACGCCGCCGACAGCAGCGCCTTGGTCGCCTCGGCGTAGAGGCCGATATTGGCGCTCATGCCGGCGTACATCAGGTAGCCGGCCATGGCCGCCTTGGCGCCCAGGGCGTCGTGGCCATAGGCCTCGAAATAGGCCTGCTGGGCGACCACGGAGTCGATGGCGGCGCTGACATTGACCCCGGCCGCGACGGCCTTGCTGTTGCCGATGATCGAGTCATAGGCCTTGGTCACCGCGTCGCGGAACGACAGGCCGTCATAGGCCGTCTTGAACGCCGCCGCGCCGGTCCCGCTGGCGACCTGGCTGACGCCGAAGGCGATGTACTTGTTGGCGGTGTTGTAGATCGCATAGGCGAAGTCGGTCAGGTCGCTGGGGTTCGTCGCGCTGTCCACCAGGTCGTTCAGCGCCGTCTGGCTGGGCGTCTTGCCGGTGAAGAAGTTCAGCTCCTGCAGCGCCAGCGCCGAGGTGTCGAGCGAGAAGGCCACCAGCTTGTCGACGAAGGCGGCCTTGGTGATCTTGCCGGCCGTGACGTCGGTCTGCAGCTGGGTCAGCTCCTTGATCTCGCTGTAGAAGGCGTTGATCACCTTCTCGCCGTTCGGGCCGGTCAGATATTCCGACAGCGCCTTGGACGAGGTGGCCGCGATGCCGGTCAGGGCCTTGTAGGCGTCCTGCACCTGGGCCGCGGTCAGGGTGATGTGATTGGCCACGCCACCGCTGTCGCCGCCGCTGCTGATCCCGAAGGCGACGCTGATCGGGGTGTCCAGCGGGTATTTGGTCAGAGCGTCCTTCAGCGTGGCCAGGCCCAGATTGATCAGGGCCGGATTGGCCTCGACCAGGGCCAACGAGGCGTCGACCTCGGGCGTCAGCGCGCCGAAGCTCTTGAGCAGGCCGCGCAGGTCGCTGAATTTGAAGCTGGCCTGGATCAGGCCGGAATCGATCAGCTGGACCAGGAACTGGAAGTCGCGAAGTGTCGGCTCGGCCATGGTGTCCCTCCGAAGGCCGCCGTCCGCACCGTGCGTCGCTCCCGGGCCTCGCCAAGGTTGTAGGATCGGCGTCGGCGGCCTGGGCATCCCCCGAACAGGGGGTGGCGGGCGCGTTTTTCCTTGCCGGCGCGCCGGGGCGGAGGCGAGAGGAGGAACATGAGCAATCCGCTGCGACTGCTGGCGCCGGCCCTGATCCCGTCGTGGAACTTCTTCGACGTGATCGCCCCGTCGCCGCGCGTCGAATACGCGCTGAGCGAAACCTCGACGGCGACCCCGGCGGCCTGGACCGAGTTCCGGCCGCGTCCGGCGCGGGTGTCGCCGGCGGCGATGCTGGCGCGGCTGTTCTGGAACCCGCGCTGGAACCAGAGCCTGTTCGTCGTGGCCTGCGCCGAGCGCCTGGTCGACCAGCCCACCGCTCACAGCGAGGACGAGATCTTCCGCCGCATCGCCGCCGACCTGCCGGCGGACGCCAGCGGCTGGCTTTCCTTCCGTCTGGCCTTCGTGCGTCGTGAGGGCGAGGCGATCGCGCGGGAGGTGCGGTTTCAGGCCGAGCCGCGTCGGCTGGAGACGCTGCGATGACCTTGCCGGCCCTCTCCCTGGCCGGCGCGGCGCGGCTGACCGAGATCCTGCTGGCGCTGGCCTTGATCCAGCAGAGCCTGGAGCATCTGCGCGGCTTCCGCGACGAGCGGCTGCTGTTCGGCGCGCGGATCCTGCTGTGCCTCCTGGTGCTGGCCGGGATCGCGCGGCCTTGGCCTCTGGTGGGGATGGCGGGCCTGTCGCTGCTGATCCTGCAGCGCTTCCAGGGGCCCTATAACGGTGGCAGCGACCGCATGGGCCTGCTGGTGCTGTGGAGCCTGGCCCTCGCCGAACTGATGCCGACCCGGCCGTTGCAGGAGCTGCTGTTCGGCTATCTGGGCGCGCAGCTGATGCTGTCCTACTTCGTCTCGGGCGCGGTGAAGATCGTGAACCCGGACTGGCGCTCGGGCTGGGCGCTAGCGGACGTGTTCCGCTTCTCGGCCTATCCGGTCAGTGAGGGTCTGCGGGCGTGGGCCGAGCGGCCGCAGGTGCTGCTGGCCATGTCCTGGGCGGTGATGGGGTTTGAGCTGGCCTTCCCGCTGACGATGCTATGGCGGCCAGCGCTGATCGCGGGCCTCATCGTGGCGGCGGCGTTCCATCTGGCCAATGCGTGCCTGTTCGGCCTGAACCGGTTCTTCTGGACGTGGCTGAGCGCTTATCCGGCGATCCTGTGGCTGCAGGTCAGGGTGTTGGGGCACTAACGCCGCTTCAGCTTTCGCAGCGCGGCCTGCATCGCGACGGCCTGGGCCGCCGGAGACTTGCCCAGTGCGGTCGCGGCCTTCTCCACCTCGTCGAGAGCATCATCGATCACGTTGGCGGGCTTGGCTGGCCCCTTCGCCGGCGGAACCAGCGCCGCGACCTTGCGCACCGCCGACGCCATCTGGGCGCAGATCCGGGCTCGATCGCGGGCCTTGGCCAGGACGGCCGGGTCGTCGCTGGTCTCGATCATGGCCCAGGCGGCGTCGAGGGCGGCCATCATCTTGGCTTGCAGGGCGGCGCACCAGGCGGCGGAGGAAGGGGCTTGGCTCATGGGGATAGAGCATGAGGCTGGTGCGGGGAGCGGGGATAAGAAACGGGTGTTTTTGTGTAAGGCGTTGATTTTGCTAAGCCATGCTTTGAAAAGCACGGGTGTTCATCCCTCTCCCCTTGCGGGAGAGGGTGGCCTGCGGAGCAGGTCGGGTGAGGGGTTTCTCAGAACTCTCCGGACACGCCTTTCGACCCCTCATCCGGCCCTACGGGCCACCTTCTCCCGCAAGGGGAGAAGGAAGGGGCTGTGGATAACTTTCCCCTCTACGCCCCGAACCCTGCCGCCACGACCGCCCGCGCCACGTCCGCGATCACAGCATTGCGCCCGTCGTTGTCGATCTTCGCCCCCGTCAGATAGGCCGTGACCAGCAACGGCCCCCGCCCCGGCGGCCAGATCACCGCGATGTCGTTGGTGGTGTGCTGACCGTCGCTGCCGGTCTTGTCGCCGACGCGCCAGCCGGCGGGGAGGCCGGCGCGCAGGCGGGCGTCGCCGGTCTGGTTGCCGACCAGCCAGCCGACCAGGCGAGCACGGGAAGCGGCCGTCAGGGCGTCGCCGACCGCCAGGGTCCGCAAGGTCTCCAGCATCGCCTTCGGGCTGGTGGTGTCGCGCAGGTCGCCCGGCCTGGTCGCGAAGTTCAGGGCCGGCTCGATGCGGTCCAGCCGGGTGACCGTGTCGCCCAGGGCGCGGGCGAAGCGGGTGACGGTGACCGGGCCGTCGACGGCGTCCAGCAGCAGGTTGGCGGCGGTGTTGTCGCTGAGCGTGATCACCGCCTGGCACAGGGCCTCGATCGTCATGCCCGGGCCGATGTGCTTCTTGGTCTCCGGCGAGTAGTCGACCAGCACCTCGGGGCCGTAGGGGATGCGGCGGTCCAGGCGCTCGCGCTTCTGGTCGACGCGGCGCAGGACCAGGCCCGTCAGCAGCATCTTGAACGTGCTGCACATCAGGAAGCGCTCGTCGCCGCGATGGGCGAAGCGCTGGCCGGTCTCGGTGTCCAGCACCGCCACGCCCAGGCGCCCGCCGCTGCGCGTCTCCAGTTCGTTAATACGTGAGGTAAGGGCAGTGGGCGCCGGCGCGGCGTGCGCCAGCGCGGGCACGGCGAAGGGCGCGGCCGCCAGGGCCGTGATCAGGGTGCGTCGGTCGAGCATTCGAGGGGTCTCCTTGCCCGGCGAACCTGACGGGGACTGGCTATCGCCGCAAACGACGATACCTTGGTCGAGCCCCTAGCTGAATTTGGGTCTCCCGCATGAGCCGCGCCCAACTGCCCCTCAACGCCCTGCGCGCCTTCGAGGCCTCGGCCCGCCACCTGTCGTTCACGCGGGCGGCGATCGAGCTGTGCGTGACCCAGGCCGCCGTCAGCCACCAGGTGAAGGGGCTGGAGGCGCGGCTGGGCGCGCCGCTGTTCCGCCGCCTGCCGCGCGGCCTGGCCCTGACCGACGAGGGCCTGGCCCTGCTGCCCAGCGTGCGCGACTCGTTCGACAAGCTGGGCGACGTGCTGGCCCGCTTCGAGGGCGGCCGGGTGCTGGAGGTGCTCAGCGTCGGGGTCGTGGGCACCTTCGCGGTCGGCTGGCTGTTGCCGCGCCTGCCGGCGTTCCGCGAGGCCCACCCGTTCGTCGACCTGCGGCTCTTCACCAACAACAACCGCACCGACCTGGCCGGCGAGGGCCTGGACTGCGCCGTGCGGTTCGGCGACGGCGCCTGGCACGGTACCGAGGCCGCGCCGCTATTCGAAGCGCCGATGAGCCCGCTGTGCTCGCCGGCCGTCGCCGAGCGTCTGTCCGAGCCGGCGTCGCTGTTCGGCGAGACCCTGCTGCGCAGCTACCGCGCCGCCGACTGGCCCGACTGGTTCGCCGCCGCGGGCCTCTCGCCCCCGCCGATCCGGGGGCCGGTGTTCGACAGCTCCTGGGTGATGGTCGAGGCGGCCATGCAAGGGCTCGGGGTGGCCTTGGCGCCGCCGATGATGTTCGCTCGCGACCTGCAGCAGGGACGCCTGGTCCGGCCGTTCGGAATCACGGTCAGCGCCGGGCGCTACTGGCTGACCTGGCTGAAGTCCAAGGCCCCGAGTCCCGCCCTGAAGGCCTTCCAGACGTGGCTTTCGGAGGCGTCGAGCGAATAATTTTTCGAGGGAACCAATCTCCGCATGCGGTACTTGCGCGCGGTATAGAAGTCTGGAAATTGCCCAGCTTCGTCAATGGTCTAGCTTGTCCCGGAAGCGTCGGAATCGCGCCCATCTTTGGCCAAGTTCCGCTGTCCGATTTGTAACGGCGAGCGTTGCAGGACGCTCGTTCCCCACTACGGACGAGACCCAAAATGATAGCAAGCACGAAGACCATGATGGTCGCCGCCGCCCTGGTGATGGGCGGCCTGTCGGTCAGCGGCTGCGCGA
>OUNM010360304.1_pt1 | contig 19538 bp, 19 predicted proteins | sample 1769961 | NCBI WGS metagenome assembly OUNM01 (sample SAMEA3914820, study PRJEB12502) | metagenome | biome: forest; material: soil | place: USA | collected 2012-03-12 | depth 0.3 m
GGCAGGAAGCGGTCGGCGATGTAGCGGTTCGAAAGAGTTGCCGCAGCCACGATAGCGGCATCGGCGATGCGCACGCCGTGATGCAGCTCGTACTTCTCCTTGAGGCCGCGCAGGATCGAGATCGTGTCCTCGACCGTAGGCTCGGCCACGAACACCGGCTGGAAGCGCCGCGCGAGGGCGGCGTCCTTCTCGATGTGCTTGCGGTACTCGTCGAGCGTCGTGGCGCCCACGCAATGCAGCTCACCGCGCGCCAGCGCGGGCTTCAGCATGTTGGAGGCGTCCATCGCGCCGTCGGCCTTGCCGGCGCCGATCAGGGTGTGGAGCTCGTCGATGAAGACGATGATCTCGCCTTCCGCCGCCGAGATCTCCGACAGCACGGCCTTGAGACGCTCCTCGAACTCGCCGCGGAACTTCGCGCCAGCGACCATCGAGCCCAGGTCGAGCGACATGAGTTTCTTGCTCTTCAACGATTCCGGCACATCGGCGTTGACGATACGCAGCGCCAAGCCCTCGGCGATGGCGGTCTTGCCGACGCCCGGCTCGCCGATCAGCACCGGGTTGTTCTTGGTGCGGCGGCTCAGCACCTGGATGGTGCGGCGGATCTCCTCGTCACGGCCGATCACCGGATCGAGCTTGCCGTCCCGCGCGGCCTGGGTGAGGTCACGGGCATACTTCTTCAGCGCATCGTAGCCGCTTTCGGCCGACGCGGTGTCGGCGGTGCGGCCCTTGCGCAGCTCGGCGATCGCCTTTTCGAGCGCCTGCGGCTTCACATTGCCTTTGGCGATCGCGGCGGCGGCCTCGGTGCCCTTGGCCAGCGCCAATGCCATCAGCATGCGCTCGACGGTGACGAACGAATCACCCGCCTTCTCGGCGATGGCCTCGGCTTGATCGAACACGCGTGCCGTCTCGGGCGCCATATAGATCTGACCGGCGCCTTGGCCTTCGACCTTGGGCTGCTTGGCGAGATTTGCCTCGACGGCGCGATAGATCGCGCGCGAGTCGCCGCCCGCCGCGCCGATCAGGTTGGCCGCGAGGCCTTCGGGATCGTCGAGCAGGACTTTCAGAACATGGTCAGGAATAAGTCGCTGGTGCCCCTCGCGCAGCGCCAGCATCTGGGCGCTCTGCAGGAAACCGCGCATGCGCTCGGTGTATTTCTCTTGATTCATACTCAACCCTTTCATTTCGCGCCCCCGTTCAGCGGCAGGCGAAAGAGCGGACCCCTATCCGGGCATCCTGCGACCGATATAGGGTGCCGGGCCGCCGGTACAAGACCGGACAAAGGGTGCGGCTTTTCAGGGGTAATAATGACCGGCTAATAAGCCGGCGACGGTGATCAGAATCAATAAATACGGGGGAAATTCTTCATGTCCGAACATGCCCACATCGACGGCTCGAACAAGAAAATAGCGGTGTTGATCGCGATCCTCGCGGCCTTCCTGGCGGTCGCCGAGACCGGCGGCAAGAGCGCGCAGACGGAAGTCCTGACCGAGCACGTCGAGGCCACGAACATGTGGACCTTCTTCCAGGCCAAGACGGTGCGCCAGACGCTGGTGCGGACCGCCGCCGAGGAGATCGAGGCCCAGTACAAGGACGCCGGCAACATGCCGCCGGCCGCCAAGGCGCAGGTCGACAAGTGGAAGGAGACCGCTCAGCGCTACGAGAGCGAACCCTCGACCAATGAGGGCCGCAAGGAGCTGATGGGGCGCGCGAAGGCGTACGAGGCCAAGCGCGAGAAAGCGCGCGCGGCCTATCACAATTTCGAATTCGGCTCGGCGGCGTTCCAGCTCGCGATCGTGCTGGCGTCAGCCGCGGCCGTCACCTCGGTGATGGCGCTGGCGCTCGTCGCCGCGGGCCTGGGCCTGATCGGCGCTTTCCTGACAGTGGCCGGCTTCATCGCGCCGACCCTGCTGCATCTCTAGAGAGACGCTGCGGTTTCCAGACTGGGGGCCTGTAGCTTCCAGTCTTTAGCCGCGACGACCGGACGGACGGAACTCCGGCACTTCGGGCTGCTCTTCGATGGCCGGATCCTGGTTCGACGGCGCGCTGCGTCCGTTCTGCAGGAAAGCCACGCCATTGAGACCAGGCTCGGCCTCGGGCTCGACATGCTGTTGCTCCGAACGGCTGTGCCGCTGCTGCTCGGGGCGATTGCTCTGGTGCTCGGAACGGGCGTTCTGATTGTCGGGACGCTCGTTCGGACGATCACTTCCCTGGCGATCACCCTGACGGTCGTTGCCCTGGCGATCGCTGCCCTGACGATCGTTCTGCCGATCGCTCTGGGCATAACCCTCGCCGTTGCCGCCGCCGCCATTGGACTGGGGCGGTTGGGACTGCCCGTCCTGCTGCTGCTGCTGCGGGTTCTGGCTGTCCTCGCCGCCGTCGTTCCAGCCCTGGCCGCGGTTGATGAAACCGCCCTGGGTCTGGATCACACGGTAATAATGGTCGGCGTACTGGAAATAGGCCTCGGCCTGGATGCGATCGCCCACGGCAGCCGCCTCACGCGCAAGCGCCTGATATTTGTCGAAGACCTGGTGGGCGTTACCGCGCACGCGGACGTCGGGGCCGCTGCTATCGAAGATCTGGTTCCGGTTCGGCGGCCGGTTCGGGTTGTGGTTGTGTTGCGGTTTATGGTGATGTTGGTTGCCGCCGCCGCCACCATTGCGGCCGCCGCGCGAGCGCTGACGATTGTTGGGTCTCATTACCTAAGGCCAGTTATATGCCGGACGGGTGTTGTTTTTTGCGACCCTCTGCCCTTCCGCGGGCACCGTCACAGCTCAAATTCAGAGGGATGAATACCCGCCTATGCGGGCCGAGGCCCCCCAAGGGCCTGAGACGAACGTAGTCTCAAACCTCCGAGAATGCCAACCATTTAATGTTTCGCAGGTACGACGCGGTCTATCCCCGCCAAATCCTTGAACGGGGCGCCGGGCTGCAATCCCACGGAAGAAAAAAGCCCAGCAATTTCAGTGGCTTGCCCCTCACCGCCTTCGACCAGGAAATATCCACCGGCTGCGACCAATCGGGGGCCGGCCGCGACAATCAGGCGATAGGCCGCCAGACCGTCCGCGCCGCCATCGAGCGCCAGGCGAGGCTCGAAGCGCGCGACTTCGGGCATCAGCCCATCGATCGCCGCGGCCTCGATATAAGGCGGGTTGGAGACCACGAGATCGAACGGGCCGCCGAGACCATCGATCCAGCCGGGCTGGCGCCAGTCGCCGAGCCGCAACGTCGCTCGGTCGGCGACGCCCAGGCTCTCGGCATTGTCCTGCGCAACCGCGCACGCTTCGGGCGACGCCTCGAGACCGACGCCGCGCGCCTGCGGGAACTCCTTCAGCAAGGTGAGCAGCAGGCAGCCCGAGCCCACGCCGAGATCGAGAATGCGCCAGGCGCGCGAGCGATCCGGCATCAGCGCCAATGCCGCCTCGATCACGGTCTCGCTGTCGGGCCGCGGCACCAGCACGGCGGGCGTCACCTTGAACCGCAGTCCCCAGAACTCGCGCTCGCCCAGGATATAGGCCATCGGCTCGCGCCTGATCCGGCGTGCGGTGAGCGCGCGCAGGGTCTGCTCGATCGCCGGCGGCGCGGGATCGCGGCCGCGCGCGATCATCTCCTCGGTGGCGAGGCCGGAGGCGTGCGACAGCAGAAGGCGGGCTTCGAAGCGGACGTTGTCGATGCCCGCGGCAGTCAGCGCCACGGCCGTGTCGCGCAGCAAGGCGTCGTAAGTGGCGGCCCCGGTCGCCAACTAGGCGGCGAGCTCCGACAGGCGCGATGCCTCGTCGTCGGCGATCAGCGCGTCGATGATCTCGTCGAGGGCGCGGCCTTCCAGCACCTCGTCGAGATTATAGAGCGTGAGGTTGATGCGGTGGTCGGTGACGCGGCTCTGCGGGAAGTTGTAGGTCCGGATGCGCTCGCTGCGATCACCGCTGCCGACCTGGCCCTTGCGATCGGCCGAGCGCAGGTCGTCGAGGCGCTTGCGCTCGGCGTCGTAGAGGCGCGCGCGCAGGATCTTCATCGCCTTGGCGCGGTTCTTGTGCTGGCTCTTCTCATCCTGCTGGCTCACCACCACGCCGGTCGGGATATGCGTGATGCGCACCGCCGAATCGGTCGTGTTGACCGACTGTCCGCCTGGGCCGGAGGAGCGGAAAACGTCGATCCGCAGGTCCTTTTCGTCGATCTTGATGTCGACATCCTCGGCTTCCGGCAGCACGGCGACAGTAGCGGCGGACGTATGGATGCGGCCGGCGTTCTCGGTCGCCGGCACCCGCTGCACGCGATGCACGCCCGATTCGAACTTCAGCCGCGCGAAGACATTGCGGCCGGTGACCGTGGCAATGGCCTCGCGATAGCCGCCGATGCCGGTGTCGGACAGCTCCATGACCTCGAACTTCCACTTATGTTCGGCGGCATAGCGCTGGTACATGCGGAAAAGATCGGCGGCAAACAGCGCCGCCTCGTCGCCGCCCGTGCCGGCGCGGATTTCGAGGATCGCGTTCTTCTCGTCGGCGGCGTCCTTGGGCAGCAGCATGCGCTTCACCGCGCCCTCGAGCTCGGGCAGGCGCTTCTTGATCGCCGCCGCCTCTTCCTCGGCCATCGCCTTCATGTCGGGATCGGCGGCCATCGCCTCGGTGTCCTTGAGCTCCTGCTCGGCCTTGCGCAGCTCGTTCACAGTATCGACCAGCGGGCCGAGATCGGCGTATTCCTTCGAGACCGCGACGAACTTCTGCGATTCGAGCGTGCCGCTGGAAAGCGCGGCCTGCAGCTCGGCGTGTCGCGCCACGATCTGATCGAGTTTCTGGGCCAAGGACACGGGTTCAGCCTTTCAGCGCCGCGGCCAGCTGGTCGAGAGCCACTTCGCGCTGCTCACCGCTGTCGAGGTCCTTGAGCTGGGCAACGCCCTTGGCGAGCTCGTCGTCGCCGATGATGATGGCCGCGCGCGCGTTGAGCTTGTTGGCCCGCTGCATGCGCCGCTTCATGTTGCCGCGATAGTCCTGTTCCACCGCGATGCCCTGCCGGCGCAGGCTGCGCGCGAGGCCGAGCGTCGTGGCCTCCGCCTGCGGTCCCAACGGCGCGATCACCACCGGTCGCGGCAGCGCCTTGGGCTCGTTGCACAGCATCATCAGCCGCTCGATGCCGCCTGCCCAGCCGATGCCGGCCGTCGGCGGCCCGCCCAGCTCGGCGATCAGCCCGTCGTAGCGGCCGCCGCCCAGCACGGTGCCTTGCGCACCGATGTGCGTCGTCACGAACTCGAAGGCAGTGTGGGTGTAATAATCGAGGCCGCGCACAAGCGCGGGATCGACCTCGAACGGCACGCCCGCCGCCGCGAGGCCGTCCTGCACCTGCTTGAAGAAGTCCCGGCTCGCCTGGTTCAGATGGTCGGCGAAGGACGGCGCGCTGGCGTTGATCGCCTTGTCGCCCTCGTCCTTGCTGTCGAGGATGCGCAGCGGATTGCGCTGCAGGCGGTCACGCGACTCCTCCGAGAGCCTGGCGGCGTGCGCGCCGTAATAGTCGACCAGCACCTTGCGATAGGCCGTGCGGCTTTCGGGATCGCCGAGCGAATTGAGCTTTAGCACGCAGCGATCGAGAATGCCGAGCCGGTCGAGGATGTCGGCGGCGACCGAGATCACCTCGATGTCGGCGCCGGGTTCGGGCGCACCCAGCACCTCGAGGTCGATCTGGTGGAACTGGCGTTGGCGGCCCTTCTGCGGCCGCTCGTAGCGGAACATCGGACCCGCCGCGAAGATCTTGAGCGGCAGCTGCTGGGTCAGTTCGCCGTTCGACACGAAGGCGCGGCAGATCCCGGCGGTGTATTCCGGCCGCAGGGTCAGCGACTCCCCGCCGCGATCCTGGAACGTGTACATCTCCTTGGAAACCACGTCGGTGGTCTCGCCGATGCCGCGCGCGAACAGCTCGGTGAACTCGAAGATGGGCGTTGCCATCTCGCGGTAGCCGTAGAGGCGCGCGGTGTCGCGCGCGGCCTCGACGACATGGGCGAAGCGCCGGTATTCGTCGGGAAGGAGATCGTGCGTGCCGCGCACGGGTTGCATCTTGCTCAAGGGAAATCGCTTTCGAAAGTCTCAAGTCGAACGGGGAGAAGGAGCGCCGCTACTCCGCGGCGGCCTTATGTCGTTCCACTTCGGCCTTGGCCGCTTCGAGCTCGGCCGCCTTCTTCTCGATCAGCCCGACGAGATGATCGACGACGCTCTGGTCCTTCAGCCGATGGTGCGGCACGCCCGCGATATAGACCTGGTGCGTGTCGTTGCCGCCGCCGGTGAGGCCGATGTCGGTTTCGCGCGCCTCGCCGGGGCCGTTCACGACGCAGCCGATCACCGAGACCGTCATCGGCGTGGTGATGTGCGAGACCCGCTTCTCGAGCGCCTCGACCGTGCGGATGACGTCGTATTGCTGACGCGCGCAGGAAGGGCAGGAGATGATGTTGACGCCGCGATGGCGCAGGTTGAGCGCCTTCAGCATCTCGAAGCCGACCCGCACTTCTTCCTCGGGTTCGGCCGAGAGCGAGACGCGGATGGTGTCGCCGATGCCCGCCCACAGGAGCGAGCCGATGCCGATCGAGGATTTCACGGTGCCGGTGCGCGTGCCGCCCGCCTCGGTGACGCCGACGTGCAACGGATAGTCACAAGCGTCGGCCAGCTGCTGGTAGGCAGCGACCGCGAGGAAGACGTCGGACGCCTTCACGCTGATCTTGAAATCGTGGAAGTCGTGGTCCTGCAGGATGCGCGCATGATCCAGCGCGCTCTCGACCATCGCCTCGGGGCAGGGCTCGCCGTATTTCTCGAGCAGGTCCTTCTCGAGCGAGCCCGCGTTGACGCCGATGCGCATCGAGACGCCGTGGTCCTTGGCGGCCTTGACGACCTCGCGCACCCGATCGGCGCTGCCGATGTTGCCGGGATTGATGCGCAGGCAGGCCGCACCCGCATCGGCGGCTTCGATGGCGCGCTTATAGTGGAAGTGGATATCCGCCACGATCGGCACCTTCGAGGCCTTCACGATGGCATGCAGCGCTTTCGTGGAATCCTCGTCCGGGCAGGACACGCGGATGATGTCGACGCCCGCCTCCTCGCACCGCTTGATCTGGGCGATGGTCGCCTGGGCGTCGGCGGTCAGCGTGTTGGTCATCGTCTGAACGGTGATCGGGGCGCCGTCGCCCACCGGCACGGACCCGACCATTACCCGCCGCGATTTGCGGCGCCCGATGTCGCGATAGGGACGAATGCTCATGCCGCCAATGTAGCGACGAGTGGCCGGCTTATCCAGTCGCCGAAAGGCTGTTGTGGATCAGCGCGCGTCGATGACGCGGTAGGCGATTCCGGCCGGCACGACGTAGCTTTCGCCCGCGCGCAGGTAGGTCTGGGCCAGAACGTCGCCGCCCGGCGAGCGCAACTCGACCCAGCTGTTCGAGCGAACGACCAGCGGCGTGTCGATCTTCATCGGCGTCTGCACCGCATTGACGTCGGGCACCGTGCTGGGCGGAGTGGCCGGCGGAGCGGTCGCCTGCTCGACTTCGGGACGCGGCGCGTCGATCGCCGGCGGCTGGGCCGCCTGCGCCTGGCCGGCGGAGGGAACCGACATCACGACCGGCGGCGGCGCGGGCACGGTCACGATCACCGGCGGCGTCGGAGCGGTCGCTTGCATGTTGGGCGAGGTGACGGCGGGCAGGCCGGGCGTCACACGAGTCTCTTGCGGCTTGAGCGTGATGGCCGCGGGCGCATTCGCCTGAACGGTCTCGCTCGTGGACTTGGTCGGCGCGACGGGCGCGGCGGGACGCTCGGCGAGCAGACGATCGGGAACCGGCGGAACCTTTTCGCTGACCACCGTGGTCTGGCGCGGCAGGTAACGCCACACGCCATAGCCGGCGCCGATCACGAGCAGGATCGTCAGCACGGCAAGACCGATCGGTGCGCGCCGCTCCACGACCGGGAAGTCGGCGGGCAGTGCCACGGGGCGCTTGATCGGCACCGCACCCGACAGTTGGTAGGCGGTCAGCACCTTCTCCGGCTCGAGGCCGACGTGGCTGGCATAGGCGCGCAGGAAGGCCGGAATGTAGGCGGCGCCCGGCAGCAGGTCGAAGCGGCCCGCTTCGAGCGCCTCGATGTAGGCGCGGCGAATGCGGATTTGCTTCTCGATGTCCGCGACGCTGAGGTTACGCGCTTCACGCTGGTCGCGCAGCAGACGGCCTACGGCGCGACCAGAAGTGGTCTCGCGCTCCATCGCTCGCCAATCGACCTGATCCGGCATTGAATTTTCCCCTCGCGCCAACTTCTACCAGAGGCCTTTTGAGAGGGCAAAAGCGATTCGCGTTTTCGCGCTAAATTTCGATGGCGTGATCGGCGGCGAACAGGCGCAGGGTCTCGCGCAAGGGTCGATCCGGCATGGCGAGTGCAGATCCTAGGAAGCTCGTCGCCTCATCGAGATCGAGAGAACGGATCATGGCCTTCACGGGACCGATCGAGCCCGGCGACATCGACAGCGAACGCACGCCGATTGCCAGCAGCGCCAGGGCCTCGACCGGCCGGCCCGCCATCTCACCGCAGACGCCAACATCGACGCCGGAGGGCCGCGCCTTCTCCACTACAAAATGTAGAAGCCGAAGCAGTGCCGGGGACAAGCTGTCGTAGCGTCCGGACAAACGGCTGTTTCCGCGGTCGGCTGCGTAAAGGAACTGGAGCAGGTCATTTGTACCAATTGAAATAAAATCGACATGGGGCAGCAGGCTGTCGAGCTGCCACGCCAGGGCCGGCACTTCGAACATAACGCCAACACGCAGCCGCTCGGGAAGCACCTGGCCGCGGCGCCGGGCCCGCTCCAGCTCGAGGTCGAGGAGCTTGCGAGCGCCCAGAAGCTCGCTCACCTCGGCGATCATCGGGAACATGACCGACAGCGGCCGGCCGTTGGCGCCTTGGATCAGGGCCCGGAGCTGGCCGCGCAGCATGGCCGGCCGGTCGAGGCCGATGCGGATCGCCCGCCAGCCCATCGCGGGATTGTCGTCGCCGAGGGAGCCCACATAGGGCAGCACCTTGTCGCCGCCAACATCGAGCGTGCGGAAGGTCACCGGCCGGCCGTCGGCGATGTCGAGCACGCGGCTGTAGAGCCAGGCCTGCGAATCGACGTCGGGAAACTCCGAGCGGACCATGAACGGGATTTCGGTGCGATAGAGGCCGATGCCGTCGGCTGCCGTGTCGTCGAGATGCTGAACGTCGATCAGCAGGCCTGCGTTCATGTTGAGCGAGATGCGCGCCTGGTTGCGCGTCACCGGCGGCAGCTCGCGCAACGCGGCGTACTTGCGCTGGCGTTCGGCGCGCGCGGCGATCGCCTCGTGGATCGTCTGCACGACATCCTCGGCCGGACGCACCATGACCTGCGCATTGTCGCCGTCGACGATGATCGCGTCGCCTGCCTCGATGCGCGACAGCACGTCGGGCGCGCGACCGACGACGGGGATGTCGAGCGCGCGCGCCACGATCGCGACGTGGCTCAGCGCCGAGCCTTCCTCGAGCACGAGACCGCGCAGCCGCGCGCGATCGTAATCGAGCAGTTCGGCCGGGCCCATGTCGCGCGCGATGACGATCATGTCGTCGGGCTGCGCGCTCGCGTCGGCGGCGGCCCTTCCGGTGAGACGCAGCAGCAGGCGGTTGGTGAGATCCTGCAGGTCGGACAGCCGCTCGCGGATGTAGGGATCGGTCGACTGGCCCATGCGCGTGCGCACGTCGTCGAACGCGCGCTGCACGCCCGCCTCCGCGGTGAGACCGGAGTCGACGGCTTCGCGCACACGTTCGCGCCAGCCGCGATCATCGACGAACATGCGGAAGGTCTCGAGGATCTCGCGCTGCTCGCCCGACTGCATGTCGTCGGCCTCGAGCAGGCGATCGACATCCTCACGCACGCCGGCGAGCGCTTCCTGGAAGCGCACCTGCTCCTGGCCCACGTCCTCGGCCACGACGCGCTGGATCATGATGCGAGGTTCGTGCAGCACGGCATGACCGATCGCGACACCCGGCGTCAGCTGCACGCCATCGATGCGCAGCGGCAACAGACCGAGGCCGTCGACCTGCTGCTGCTCGTTCGGACTGACGAAGTGCCCCGCCGCTGCCATCTCCGCCAGCACCATGGCGATGGTCTGCAAGGTTTCGATTTCTTCTTCGTCATAGAGACGGCGCGTACGGTTCTGCACGACCAGCACGCCCAGCACGCGACCGGCGCGCAGGATCGGCACGCCGGCCAGCGAATGATAGATTTCCTCACCCGTTTCGGGGCGATAGGCGTATTGCGGATGGGTCTGCGCATCGTCGAGCGCGAGCGGCCGTCCGTGGGCTGCAATGTCACCCACCAGGCCTTCGCCGACCCGCAGGCGCGTGCGATGCACCGCATCGGGATTGAGGCCCTGGGTTGCGAAAAGCTCGAGGACTTCGCCCGCCCGCAGGAGATAGATCGAGCACACTTCGGCGACCATCTCGTTGGCCACCATGCGCACGACTTCGCCCAGTGTTTCTTCGACGGAACCGGCACGCGCCATCGTGTCCCGGAGCCGCTTGAGGAGCATTCGCGGTCCGGCCAGAGGAGTGGTTCTCTCCATGGTCAGACCGCTAGATGCTTGAGTCGGATGACAACGAAGCTACGGTCGATCGCGCAGGCACAGGCTCGCCACGCCATCATCGGGAAGGCGTGTCGGGCGGCTTGAAGGGCGGCCTCGGTGCGCATGGCAAGCTTATAGCAAGACCCGCGCCGGACTGCCTACCGGCTTATTCGCGCGCGCATGAGGAGACCTAATGCCGCGCCGTGGCCTCTCAGGCGGCGTCGAGTTCGTAAGCCGTGTGTAAGGCCCGCACTGCGAGCTCGGTGTATTCGTCGGCCACGAGCACGCTCACCTTGATCTCCGAGGTCGAGATGACCTGGATGTTTATGCCCTTGGCAGCCAGGGTCTCGAACATCTTGAGCGCGACGCCGGCGTGGCTGCGCATGCCGACGCCGATCACCGAAATCTTCGCGACCTTGGTGTCGGACTTGATCTCGGCGAACTTGAGATCGACCCTGGCCTTCTCGAGGCGTTCTACCGCTCGTGCGAGATCGGCGCGCGGCACGGTGAAGGTGATGTCGGTCGAGCTGCCGTCGAGCGAGACGTTCTGCACGATCATGTCGACGTTGATGTTGGTACCGGCGAGCGGTCCGAAGATCGCAGCCGCCACGCCCGGCCGGTCGGCGACGCGCGTCACGGTGATCTTGGCTTCGTCCTTCGAGAAGGCGATGCCGCTCACGACAGACTTTTCGAGTCCCTGGGCCATGATCTCTTCCTCGTCCACAACAAGAGTGCCGGGCAGGTCGCTGCCCAGTGCCGCGTCGAACGACGACAGCACCTGCACGCGCACATGATGGTTCATCGCAAGCTCGACCGAGCGTGTCTGCAGAACCTTCGAGCCCTGCGACGCCATCTCGAGCATTTCCTCGTAGGTTACGCGGTCGATCTTGCGCGCCTTCTCGACGATCCTGGGATCGGTCGTGTAGACGCCGTCGACGTCGGTATAGATGTCGCAGCGCTCCGCCTTCAGCGCTGCGGCAAGCGCCACCGCAGACGTGTCGGAGCCGCCGCGGCCAAGGGTCGTCACCCGGCCTTCCGGCGACAAACCCTGGAAGCCCGGCACGATCGGCACTTCGCCGTCGGCCATGGTGCGCAGCATCTCCGTCGTATCGATCTCGAGGATGCGCGCCTTGGCGTACGCAGCGTCGGTCCTGATCGGCATCTGCCACGACGCCCAGGAGCGCGACTTCACGCCCTCCTGCTGCAGCGCCATCGCGAGGAGGCCGATCGTCACCTGCTCGCCGGTCGCCACCACGACGTCGTACTCGCGCGGATCGTGCAGCGGGGCGATCTCGTTCACCCACTTCACGAGCTGGTTGGTGGCGCCGGACATGGCCGAGACCACGACCGCGACCTCGTTGCCGCGCAGGGTCTCCGCCTTGACCTTGCGGGCGACATTCTTGATGCGGTCGGTGTCGCCGACCGAGGTACCGCCGAATTTGAGAACGATGCGCGCCATGGACCTGCTCGAAAGCGGGGTATAGACACCGGGGGCACCATTGGGGTCAAGGGCAGCCATGGCCGAAACAGCTCAAACCACCGTCGATCCGGCGGAGATCGAGCGCTTCTCGCGCATCGCCGAGGAGTGGTGGGATCCGGCCGGCAAGTTCGCCCCGCTCCATCGACTGAACCCTGTGCGGATCGGCTATATCCGCGACCGGGCAGCCACCCACTGGCAGCGCGACGCCCTGTCCGGCGCGCCTTTGGAAGGCCTCGACCTGCTCGATATCGGCTGCGGCGGCGGTTTGCTGAGCGAACCGATGGCCCGGCTCGGCGCTGCAGTGACCGGCATCGACGCCGCGGAGCGCAACATCGCGACCGCCTCCCTCCATGCCGATGGCCAGGGCCTCGCCATCGACTATCGTGCCACCACCGCGGAGAGCCTGGCAGGGGCGGGCAAAAGATACGACATCGTCCTGGCGCTCGAGATCGTCGAGCACGTGGCCGACGTCGACCTCTTCCTGCGCACCTGCGGCGGACTGGTGAAGCCGGGTGGCCTGCTGTTCCTCTCGACGCTCAACCGCACCGCCAAGTCCTGGGCGCTGGCCATCGCTGGCGCGGAATATGTGCTGCGCTGGCTGCCGCGCGGCACGCACGACTGGAAGAAATTCCTCAAGCCCTCGGAAGTCGTGCGCGGCCTGCGCCACGGCGCGATCGATGCGCAGGAAATCGTCGGCGTGGTCTATAGTCCGCTGAGCCGCGCCTGGTCGCTCAACAAGGGCGACCTCGACGTCAACTACATGCTTTACGGAACAAAAGCCCCTTAAGAAGCTCACGCCGTGTCGCCAATGTTCAAAGCCTCGTTATGGATGGCGGGCTGGCTCGCCTGCATGCTGGTCATGGCCGTGGCCGGCCGCGAGACGACGCACGAGCTCGACGTCTTCCAGGTCATGCTGATGCGATCGCTGATCGGCCTGGTGATGCTCTATCCGCTGATCCATCTGAACGGCGGGTTCGCCACGATGCGGACGCGGCATCCGTGGCGCCAGATCGCACGCAACATCGCCCACTACGGCGCGCAGTTCTGCTGGCTGATGGCGCTCACTCTCATTCCGATCGCCCAGGTGGTCTCGATCGAATTCACCATGCCGATCTGGACCGCGATCTTCGCCGTAATCTTCCTCGGCGAGCGCATGGGCCTCTGGAAGAACCTTGCCATCGTGTTGGGCCTGGTTGGCGTGGCCATCATCGTGCGGCCGTTCAACGGCACGATCAGTCCTGGCCAGCTGATCGCCCTCTGCGCGGCGCTGGGCTTTGCCACCTCGGTGATCTTCGTGAAGGCGCTCACGCGCACCGACAAGGTTGTCGTGATCATCTTCTGGATGATGGCGATCCAGTCGGTCATCGGCCTGGTGCCGGGACTGATGGTCTGGCGGACGCCGTCGGCACATGTCTGGCCGTGGCTCATCGTGATCTCGTTCGTCGGCACCTACGCGCACTACTGCATGGCGCGCGCCCTGCTGCATGTCGATGCGACGGTGGTCGTGCCGATGGATTTCCTGCGGGTGCCGCTGGCCGCCCTGGTGGGCTGGCTGGTCTATAGCGAGAAGATCGACATCTACGTCGCCGCCGGTGCCGCGCTGATCCTGACCGGCAATCTCCTCAACCTGAAAGGCGCAAAGCGCTAGGGGCGCATCACTCCCTGGCGCGATTCATGTCTTCTGCGATGACTCGTTAATTACCCCTGGGAATCCAGGGCAGGCGGCCGAACTCGATGCCCTCTTCGGCCAGCGCCTCGGCTTCCTTGTCCGTGGTCTCGCCGTAGATGCCGCGCTTGTCGCTTTCGCCGTAATGGATCTTGCGCGCCTCGTCGGCGAATTTGTCGCCGACGTGCTCGCAGTTCTTCTCGACCTCGGCGCGGACCTTCAACAGCGCCTCGCGCAATTCCTTCGGCATCTTCTTGGAAAGCGCCGCCATTTCCGGCGGCTCGGCCGCGGCAACTGGCGCCGGCGCGGCGACGGCAGGAACCTCGGCGGCAACCTTCTTGTTGCCCTTGGTCCCCAGCCGCGGCGACATCAGGGCACGCGTCACCTTGGCGTCGCCGCACACGGCACAGCCCACCAGAGACCGCTTTTCCTGACGTTCGTAGGTCTTGCCGTCCTTGAACCAGCTGTCGAATTCGTGGCCCTTGGAGCAGCGCAGTCGATATAAAATCATGAAACGAAAGCTATTTCCCGGCTATTGGCACTCCGGACGAGGGAGTGCCAAGAATGATGGGGTGTCATCGTGACTGATGCAAGAGGGGGACCGTCCTCCTGGATCGTGCAATGGGCAGGGCTTGTGCCTCCCGCGGCGGCCGTTCTCGACCTCGCCGCCGGCAGCGGACGGCACGCGCTCTTCTTTGCCGGCCGCGGGCATAAAGTGACGGCCGTCGACCGTGACGTAAGCCGCCTTCCCGATCATGCCGGCATCGAAGGGCGGCAGGCCGATCTCGAAGACGGCAGCCCCTGGCCGTTCGCCGGCCGGACTTTTGGCGCAGCGGTGGTGACCAACTACCTGCATCGGCCGCTGATGCCCAACCTGCTCGACGCGATCGCGCCGGGCGGCGTGCTGCTCTACGAGACCTTCATGATCGGCAACGAGCGCTTCGGCAAACCGAGCAACCCCGCCTTCCTACTGACCGACGGCGAGCTCTTGGATACGGTGCGCGGAAAATTCTCGGTGATCGCCTACGAGGCTCGCCTGGTCAGCGAGCCGCACATGGCGATGGTGCAGCGGATCGCGGCGCGTCGTCTCTAATCAGTCGCCTTTGACTATTCAGCGGCCTTGGCGACCGACGGCTTGTGCAGCACGGGCGCGGCGTACTTCCGATCGTTCTGCAGCGACGGCACCATCTGGCGCGCCTCGGCCACCTTGGCCATGTCGATGTCGGCCACGACGAAGCCGGTGTTCTCGCCGCCGGCATCGGCCAGCACCTCGCCCCACGGCGCCACGACGAGGGAGTGGCCGTAGGTCTTGCGGTTCGAGCCCTTGTGCGTGCCGACCTGAGCGGGCGCGAACACGTAGCAGCCGGTCTCGATCGCGCGCGCCCTCAGGATGGTGTGCCAGTGCGCCTTGCCGGTCGGAACCGTGAAGGACGACGGGATCGAGAGCATCGTGGCGCCGGCATGGGCCAGCTCACGATAGAGATAGGGAAAGCGCAGGTCGTAGCAGATCGTCATGCCCAGCACGCCCCACGGCGTCTCCGCGAGCACGGCCTTCTCGCCCGGCTTGAAGGTCGAGGACTCGCGATACTTCTCGCCGCCCGCAAGCTGCACGTCGAACATATGGATCTTGTCGTAGCTCGCCACGATCCCGCCCGAGGAGTCGATCAGGTACGAGCGATTGCGGATCTGCTGCTCCCCCGGCATGCGCACGTGGATCGACCCCAGCAGGAACCACGCCCCCGTCTCTCGCGCCGACGCACGACAGGCGGCGAGCATGCCGTGGGTCTCTTCCGTCTGCGCCTTGTCGAGCGTGTCGGCGCGGTTGGCACCGGTCAGGCCGGTGTTCTCCGGCGTCATGATGAACTCGGCACCCGCGTCGCGCACCAGCTTCGCCTGTTCGCGGATGAAGGCCACGTTCTCGGCCATCTCGTTGCTGACGCTGGGCTGGATCAGGCCCGCCTTGAACGTGGTGCTCATACTAAGGTCCTTCCTAACCGGGTTGCGCGAGAAGCGCGTCGAGCTTGCCCTGCTGTTCCAGCGCCGCGAGTTCATCGGAGCCACCGATATGCTGGCCGTTGATGAAGATCTGCGGAACGGTCGTGCGATTCGAGCGCTTGCGCATCTCGGCGCGCCTGGCCTCGTCTTCCATCACGTCCATCTCTTCGAAAGCGGCGCCCTTCTTCTCAAGCAACGCCCGGGCGCGGGCGCAATAACCGCACCACTGCGTCGTGTACATTTCGATCTTGGCCATCGGAAACTCCTTGCGCCGACTATAATGCCGGTCGCACGACCCGCGCCAGCGTCAGCACATCGACATGGGCGGCGCCCGCCTGTTTTAAAGCCCCGGTACAGGCCTCCACGGTCGCTCCCGTGGTCAGCACATCGTCGACAAGCAGCACGGTCCGGCCCTTCAGTTTCGCCAGCCAACGCGGGTGCACCTCGAATGCCTTGCGGACGTTGCGGCGGCGCTCGACCGCCTTGAGCCCCGCCTGTGAGCCCGTCCACCGCGCGCGGCGCAACAGGTCCGGCGCCAGGATTGCGGCACTGTCGCGCGCGACCATGCGCGCGAGCAGCGCCGCCTGGTTGTAGCGGCGCATGAAGAGGCGCCGCCAATGCAGCGGCACCGGCGCCACGAGATCCGCATCACCCACAAGCTCCGCGCCGGCGCGCGCCATCCATCGGCCGCAGGCACGTGCCATGTCGGTGCGGTCGCCATGCTTCAGCGGCAGCACGACCCGTCGGCTCTTGTCGTCATAGACGAGCACGGCGCGCGCCCGGCGAAAGCGCGGCGGCCGAGTGAGGCAATCGACGCAGAGCGCGTCTTGGCCCAGGTCGGCGGAGAACGGAATGCCGCAGCGCTGGCAGTGCGGCGCTGCAATGAAGGAGTAATGCGGCCAGCAGTCGAGACAGAGAGCGCCCGGCGTGGCGACGATCTCGCTGCAGCCGAGGCAGAGCGGCGGCAGCACGGCATCGAGCAAGGTCTGTCCGGCACGAATCAGGGGACGGGCGAAAGGGCGAGCGAAGTCCACGGCACCGGGATCAGGCCCGGCAATTGCGCCGAATGCAGGGCGCTGTCCCCTACCCGGGGCCCCTCTTTCCTCCTACATACAGGCCGTGACGGTTCCCGATCCCCTTCTGGTCTTCGACCGCGGCGTGCTGCGCCTGCGCCGTGAGCGCGCCGCGCGCCGCTGGGCAGATCAGGCGTTCCTGAAGCGCGAGATCGCGAGCCGGCTGGTCGAGCGGCTGGCCGACGTGCGCCGCACCTTCCCGTTGGCGCTCGATCTCGGCTGCCACGGCGACGAAGTGGCCGGCGCGCTCGCCGGATCGAAGACCGTCGACACCCTGATCCGCGCCGATCTCGGCTTCGGCTTCACGCAGCGGGCCAGGGGACCCGCCGTCGTTGCCGACGAGGAAGCGCTGCCCTTCGCCCCCGGCCGCTTCGATCTGGTGCTGAGCGCCATGGATCTGCATTGGGTGAACGACCTGCCGGGCACGCTGATCCAGATCGGCCGCATCCTGAAGCCCGACGGGCTATTCCTCGGCGCCATGCTGGGCGGTGGCACGCTCTGGCAGTTGCGCCAGGCCTTGGGCGCGGCCGAAAGCGAGATCGAGGGCGGCTTGAGCCCGCGCGTCTCGCCCTTCGCCGATCTGCGCGATGCGGCAGGCCTGCTGCAGCGCGCGGGCTTCGCCTTGCCCGTGGCCGATAGCGAGACGATCGAGGTGGAGTATGCCGACGCCCTATCGCTGATGCGCGAGCTGGGCGCGATGGGCGAAGGCAATCTCGTGGCCGAGCGCCGCCGCGGCCTGGCGCGCCGCGCGACGATGGCGCGTGCCGTCGAAATCTATGCCGAGCGCTTCGCCCAGCCCTCGGGCCGGATCGCGGCAAGCTTCGAAATTCTCTTCCTGCATGGCTGGGCGCCGCATGAATCCCAACCCAAGCCGCTGAAACCCGGTTCGGCGGCGCGGCGGCTCGCCGATGCGCTGGGCGGCGTCGAACGAAGTGCAGGCGAAAAGGCAGGACGGAATTGAGCGCAGCTCCAGTCAAATTGTCGTTCGGCGACGTGCTGTCCGAAAGCTTCCGCTATTTCTTCGGCAACCTGCGCCTGTTCTTCCATCTCGTGACGATCCCGTGGATCATCTCGATCCTGCTGCGCGTCGCAGGCGCGGCGATCGACGAGGATTCGCTGGTCGTCGTGCTGGCGGAGAAGGCGCTCGACGCGATTCCAACCGCGATGTTCATGATCGCCTGGATGCGCGGCGTGCTGCTGGGGCCGCACGCCACGGGTCCGCTGCCGGGACTCTCATGGTCGCCGCGCGAGACCACGTTCTTCGTTCATTTGCTGAAAGTGGCGGGCATACCCTTTCTGTTGTTGGCCGGGTTCGTCATTGCAACGGGTGGCGGGGTTGGTTTCGTCATGGTCGGCCCTCAAACCATTGCCGCCGATCCCCTTGCAGTGCCGTTCGGCACAGCCTTCATGATTTCCGCCTTCCTGGCGCTTCGTGTGAGCTTTGGCCTGGCGGCCAGCGCGGTCGACATGCCATTCGCGCCGCGCCAGTCGTGGACCTACAGCCGCGGCAACGGCTGGAAGATCGTAGGCGTGCTGTTCCTGATCTTCTTCATGAGCGCGCTCGCCACCATGGTTGCCGCCATGGTGCCATTTGCCATTGTGCGCGGCATCGGCGCCGGCCAAGCCGCGGCCGTGGTCGCGTGGACCGTCGCGATCCTCGTCACCTATGTGGGTACCGGCGTCGCCGCGACGGCGCAGGCCATCATCTTCCGCACTCTTACCGGCTGGCGCCCGTAAATTTATTGCCCGGAGGGGTGTGGCGGAATCCGAGACAAATCGCCTGAAACCCTTATGCCATCGGCATCGGAGGTGTCTCAGGAACTTGAGACACCGGGGGTCATGAATTCTAGAGCAGGTCGCGCAGCAGGCCGACCAGCGGCAGGTCGGCGGGCGGCATCGGGTAGCGCGAGAGTTCCTTGGGCGCGACCCATTTCAGGGATTGCCCCTCGCGCGGCCGCAGCGTGCCGGCCCATTTGCGGCAGGCGAAGACCGGCATCAGCAGATGGAACTTCTCGTAGCCGTGGCTCGCGAAGGCGATCGGCGCCAGGCAGCTCGTGGCGGTCTCGATGCCCAGCTCTTCGTGGAGCTCGCGCACCAGCGCGTGTTCGGGCGTTTCGCCGGCTTCGACCTTGCCGCCGGGAAACTCCCAGAGACCGGCCATCGACTTGCCTTCGGGACGTTGGGCGATCAGCACGCGACCGTCGGGATCGACCAGCGCCACGGCGGCGACCAGCACCATCGGCCGCTCACCGAGTGGCGGCGCGCCGCCGGGACACTCAGCGTCGAAATTCAAGAACGGTAGCTGCCGTTGATGTCGATGTAGCCGTGCGTCAGATCGCAGGTCCAGACCGTGGCGCGGCCGCGGCCGATGCCGAGATCGATGTCGATCACGATGTCGGTGCCCTTGATGTGCCTGGCGACCGGCGCCTCGTCGTAGTTCGGCACGACCTGGCCCTGGTCGGTGATCTTCACGCCGCCGATCGCGATCTTGAGCTTGTCGCGGTCGGCGCGCTCGCCGGACTTGCCGACGGCCATGACGATGCGGCCCCAGTTGGCGTCCTCGCCCGCGATCGCGGTCTTCACGAGCGGCGAGTTGGCGACGGCGAGGCCGATCTTACGGGCGGCACCGTTGGACGAGGCGCCGCCGACATTGATGGTGACGAACTTGGTGGCGCCCTCGCCGTCGCGGGCGAGCAGTTGGGCAAGCTCGATCAGCACTTCGTCGAGCGCACGCTTGAA
>OUNM010565495.1_pt1 | contig 19525 bp, 23 predicted proteins | sample 1769961 | NCBI WGS metagenome assembly OUNM01 (sample SAMEA3914820, study PRJEB12502) | metagenome | biome: forest; material: soil | place: USA | collected 2012-03-12 | depth 0.3 m
AATGGGGACTGCCCATCAAGGGATTGATGTGCATTCCGCCAGTGGACGAACCGCCATCGCCGCATTTCGCGCTGCTAGCTAAAATGGCGAAGCGCAACGATTTGCCATGGCTTTCGATGGGCATGAGCGGTGACTTCGAGCAGGCGCTCATGGTTGGCAGCACGCATGTGCGGGTCGGCAGCGCCATCTTTGGCTCACGCTGAGACTATCGGTTGATCCCCGCCGAAGCCCTCGCGCTGGCCGCCGCTTGCTGCCTGGCGCTGAGCGGCATGTTCTATGCCGAATTGAAAGGGCAGGTCAGCATAGTCGCGCTGACGCGTTGGCAGACGGTGACCGCCTTCCTGCTGACATCGAGTATCGCGACGCTTGATAATGGTTGGTCCGGCCTAACGCTTTGGCATCTACGCGGCCTGGCAGGCTCAGGTCTTTTTGCGATCATCATCGCATCGAGTGCGCTGAATGCTTCCATATTTTCTCTTGGAGCACGCCGATCGGCGCTGGTTTTTTCGCTTAATGCACCGCTGACAACAATCCTTGGCTACTTCGTTCTCGGCGAATCACTTCCGTTGATGAAGCTTGCCGGTATCGCGCTTGTCGTAGTGGGCATCGTTTTGGCGATCCTGTTTGTCCGGTCGGATCGCAGTATCGTCGTTGACCCTTCGACCCATGTTCCAGCTTTGCCAGTTTCTATCGGCCTGGTTCTCGGCGTTGTCGCGGCATTTGGGCAGGCCATCGGCACCTTGTTCGCGCGGCCAGTGATGGCGAGCGGTATCGACCCTTTTGCAGGAATGGCGATAAGGGCCGGAACAGCGGCTGTTTTCTTCACATTGCTGCCAATTCTGCCGATACCCTGGCTGAGCAGACGGCAAGCTTCATGGAAGCAATTTCTGATTGGGATCACAGGCGCCTGTATCGGTATCGGCTTCGGCATGTCGCTACTGATGGCGGCGCTCGTAAGTGGCAAGGCTGGTGTCGTTTCTACCCTGTCATCGCTGGTGCCGATCCTTGTGCTGCCGATGATCTGGGTCAGGACAGGGCAGCCGCCGCCTGGGCTGGCATGGCTTGGCGCTGCCGTGGCGGTCAGCGGCACGGCTTTGCTGGCGCTTGGCTAGCCGAGGATTTGCAATCTGCTCTTCGGGCCAATCAAAGGCAGGAGGCGCAGCAGGTGATCGCGCCGTAGCGCTACGCAGCCTTCGGTTGGCAAATATCCTGGCCGGGCGACATGCATGAAGATTGCACTGCCGCGACCTTTGATGGCAGGCCGCATGTTCCAGCTCAGCTCGATAATAAGATCATAGAGCCCGTCCTCGCGCCATAACTGCTCGTGGGAAGCCGGGAAAGGCAATGTGACAGGTCGATTATAGCGGCGGTGTCGAGGGTCGTCGCACCAGCCTGCCTGTTCCAAGAGCCGGTTCGAATGCAGATTGCTGCGGGGTTTGCGCAGCCGATCGGCGCGCCAGTAGAGGCAGCCGAAACGCATCAAGCCAACAGGCGTGCCGCCATCGCCCTCGCGCTTGGCATGTGTTGTGCCGGATCGGCCGAGCGCGCAGGGAAATCGCAGATTGCCAGCTTGAAGCCAGCCTTTGCGGCGATCATCCGTTCGGTGGCTGACGCGAAGGTGCTTTCCGGTGGCCCGCTTGCATAAACGATGGGTCATGATCTATTTGCGCCAGTCGGTACGATCCTCGAAACGGTTGAACAAGCCTAGCCAAAGCGGGACGCTATGAGCAACATCCGGAAAATTCTCCTCGTGGACGATGACCGCGATCTTCGGGAAACGTTGGCCGAACAGCTCGCTCTGCATGAGGAATTCTCTGTTCAGACTGCCGAAAGTGCGAGCAAAGGCGTCGCCGCGGCCAAGAGTGACCATGTCGATTTGATCATCATGGATGTCGGCTTACCTGATCTCGACGGGCGCGAGGCGGTCAAACTGATCCGAAAGAATGGCTACAAGGGCCCGATCATCATGCTGACGGGTCAGGATTCGGAAGCCGATACGATTCTCGGTCTGGATGCTGGCGCCAACGATTATGTGACCAAGCCATTCAAGTTCGCGGTGCTGCTCGCGCGCATTCGAGCGCAGCTCCGGCAACACGAAGCGAGTGAGGATGCCGTATTCACGGTTGGCCATTACACGTTCAAGCCCGGCTCAAAGCATCTCGTGACCGAGAAGGGCTCCAAGCTCCGGCTGACGGAGAAGGAAACGGCTATCCTGCGTTTCCTCTATCGCGCCGGCCAACGTGTGGTGACGCGCGACGTCCTTTTGCAGGAAGTATGGGGTTATAACGCGAATGTGACGACACATACGCTGGAAACGCACATCTATCGTCTGCGCCAGAAAATCGAGAAAGACCCCTCGGCCGCGCAGCTCCTTTTGACAGAAGCTGGCGGCTACAAGCTGGTTCCATAAAAAAGACGCTCACGTGCCCAGCTTGAGCAACGCTTCCCCATCCAATCGGAAAAACACCTTGTCCGGCTTCGGTTTCGCACCGAGATCTTCATAAAACGCCAGTAATCGCGGGTTCTCGGCATCTGCGGTCCAGTCCACCCGCTTGAAGCCCCGTTCCAGCGCAATCACTGCCAGTTGGCGCAAAAGGGCGCGCCCTGCGCCTGATCCACGCTGGCCTGCCAAGACATAAAGCTCTTTCAGGAATAGTCCGGCGTGAAGGCCGGGGCCGGGATAGATGGCTGAAAAGGCTGCGAAGCCGCTTATCTTGCCATCGATATCGGCGACCAGGATTTCCGCACCCTCCGGCCGCGTCATGAGACGCTGCCGGATGTCCTCTTCCGGAGGGCAAGGAACGCCGTAATGCGCCTGCATCTCGGTAAAAAGCGCGACCAAACCGGCATAATCATCCATTGTCGCTTGACGAATGATCATCGCGATCGCGCCCTGTTCCTTAGGCGACCTTTAGGTTGATCGGCGTGAGATCGCCGGCGGAACCAGTAACGCTCGCTTCCATTATATCGCCCTTCTGGACGGCTGCGACGCCGGAAGGCGTGCCGGTGAAGATGAGGTCGCCGGCTTTCAGCTCATAGAATTTCGACAGGATGGCGATCTGCTCGGAGACGGACCAGATCATGTCGGTCAGTGGGGCCGTCTGGCGAACCTTGCCGTTCACCTTCAGTTCGATCTTGCCCTTCTTGAGGATCGCGCGCTTGCCGGCGAAGCGGGTCAGCGGACCGCAAGGAGCGGAAAGGTCGGCGGCCTTGCCGTTCTCCCAGGGCTGACGACGATCCTTCGAGCCGGCCTGGAGATCGCGACGAGTCATGTCGAGCCCGACGGCAATGCCATAGATATGCGACAGCGCGTCTTTCTCTGAAATATCGCGGCCGCCGCTTTTCAGCGCGACGACAAGCTCTACCTCGTGATGATAGTCGCTGGTGCCTGGCGGATAGGGATGATCGTTGGTTTTGCCTGCCTCGATGACCTGAACGGCATCGCTTGGCTTCATGAAGAAGAAGGGCGCATCGCGCTCCGGATTGCCACCCATCTCGCGCGTGTGCTCGGCATAATTACGTCCGATGCAATAGATCCGGCGAACAGGGAATACCTTGTCGCTGCCGAGAACGGGAATAACACGACGAGGCTCGACTTTCACGGCTGCGGTTGGCATAGGCGGAGAGCTTTCAGAAAATTTCCACGATGAGGGCCGCCAAGATAGCGATCTGGCGCTTTCGAGCAAGATGCAGGACGACGCATGACGAATACCCCCGGAGCCGGACGCCAGAAGGTCAATCCGTTGCTCAAGCTGGTTCTGGAGATGGGGCCGTTGATGCTGTTCTTTCTGGCAAATCAACGCCCCGCGTTGTTTCGGCCGTTATTATTGCCGCTATTGGGCGAATCGCTGCTGACAGGCGAGCAGGCTGGCCTTTTCACCGCCACGGCGGTTTTCATGCTCGCGATGATCGTTTCGCTGATCTTGACCTGGCGCATCCTGCATACTTTGCCGATCATGCCGGTCGTATCGGGGATCGTGGTGCTGATCTTCGGCGGCCTGACGCTGGCGCTGGCCGATGAGCTGTTCATCAAGCTTAAGCCGACAATCGTGAACTGCCTGTTCGGCGCCGCGTTGCTTGGCGGATTGGCTTTCGGCAAATCACTTTTGCCCTATGTGCTCGATAGTGTGTTTCAGCTCGACGAAGAAGGCTGGCGCAAGCTCACCGTTCGCTGGGGACTGTTCTTCTTTTTTCTAGCTGCGTTGAACGAGGTCGTTTGGCGGACCCAGACCAGCGATTTCTGGGTGGCCTTCAAGGTCTGGGGCACGATGCCGATCACCATCGTTTTCGCGCTGCTGCAGACGCCGCTGATCATGAAACATGCTCTTCCGGAGAATGAGGAAACCGATCAGAAGATATGAATTCCAACGCTGATCGCATCCACCAAATTCTTTGACTTGCTCTCTGCGGCGCTAGCCCGAACCATTAGGCCTCACTTGGAGGCTCCATATGGCTCGCCGTCTGATTTCGACCGGATCACCTTTCGAGAAGGCTTACGGTTATTCCCGCGCTGTCGTCGATGGTGGCCTCGTCTTTGTGGCCGGCACGACGGGTTACGACTATGCGACCATGACCTTGCCCGAGGATGCTGCTTCGCAGGCGCGCAATTGTTTCAAGACAATCGCTGATGTGCTGGTGCAAGCAGGCACGAACATAGAAAACCTGGTGCGCGTCCAATATTTCGTGACATCGCGAGACAATGTCGAGGCTGTACTCGGCGTCGCCGGCGAAGTGCTGAGCGCCATTCGGCCTGCCGCAAGCATGTACATCATCGCGGGCCTTCTCAATGAGGAGATGAAGGTTGAGATCGAGGCTACGGCACGTATTCCGGGTTGATTCGGTTTTAAACCAAACGCCGGCTTAGTGATCCGGATGAGGTTGCCTGTTCGCGCGCCTAGCGGTTGATGCTTGCGCAAGCAGGTATCGCGAACTAGTGAACGGCCCACTCGATTTCAATCGTCACAAAGGGAAATGCATCATGGCCTCCTTCAATCTGCTGCTGCTGCCGGGCGACGGCATTGGCCCCGAAGTGATGAAAGAAGTGCAGAAGGTCGCCGGTTTCCTCGACAGCAGCGGTATCGCGAAATTCGAGACCGAAACCGATCTGGTCGGCGGTTCGAGCTACGATGCGCATAAGAAATCGATCACCGAATCGGCGATGGCGAAGGCGCTTGCGGCGGATGCAGTGTTGTTCGGCGCTGTCGGCGGGCCAAAATGGGCGGATGTTCCCTATGGCGAACGGCCGGAAGCCGGATTGCTACGCTTGCGCAAAGATCTCGGCCTTTTCGCCAATCTTCGCCCCGCCGTCTGCTATCCCGCGTTGGCTGATGCTTCTTCGCTCAAGCGTGAGGTGATCGAAGGCCTCGACATCATGATCGTGCGCGAGTTGACCGGCGGCGTTTATTTCGGGGAGCCGAAAGAAATTGTGACGCTTGAAAACGGCGAAAAGCGCGCTGTCGATACGCAGATCTATACGACGCACGAGATCGAGCGCATTGCCGCCGTCGCCTTCGATCTGGCGCGAGTCCGCCGCAACAAGGTGACGTCGTCGGAAAAGCATAACGTCATGAAGTCCGGCGTTCTCTGGAAACAGGTCGTCACCGATCTGCACCAGCGCAGCTACAAGGATGTCGAGCTTGAGCATCATCTGGCCGATGCTTGCGGAATGCAGCTCGTCCGTTGGCCGAAGCAATACGACGTGATCGTCTGTGACAACCTGTTCGGCGATATGCTGTCGGATGTTGCTTCGATGCTGACCGGCTCGCTTGGCATGCTGCCATCGGCCTCGCTCGGAGCGCCGGATGCGGGTGGCAAGCGCAAGGCGCTTTACGAACCCGTGCATGGCTCCGCGCCGGATATCGCCGGCAAGGGCCTCGCCAATCCAATCGCCATGATCAGCTCATTCGGTATGGCGCTGCGCTATTCCTTCGGCCTCGGCGAGGCGGCGGACTTGGTCGACAAGGCGATTGCCGATGTGCTGGCTTCAGGCGCACGCACCAAGGATATCGCGACCACTGGTCAAAATGCTGTCGGAACCACGGAAATGGGCGATGCCGTGGTCAAGGCTTTGCAGAAACTGAACTGATTAGGACGCCCCGGCTTGAAACCGGGGCGTTTCGCTCACTTGGCGAGGAACGCCGGAGCGCGGATATCGACCGCAACACCGCGATAGCTCTCGCGCGGCGGCAACGGTTGATCACCGTGGATGCGGCCAGGATAAAGCTGCGCAGCCTGTACCGACGGCATCATATCATAAACGTAATGCGACATGCTGCCGACCGGCACTTCCTTACCGGCATCGAGGAAGGAGCGGGGCTTCACCGTGACCACAGGATACTGCTTGTGCTTGCGGCGAGTGGCTGCCTCGGCGGGCATGGCGACGGAAAAAGCTGCAAGAACGGCGAGAACGATCGCGGGGCGCATGAGATCTGTCCTGAAAAACGGTTCGATAACAGGACAGTAGCGCGTTCTTCGTGAAGAACCAGTGTCCTTCCGCATATTATCTTAACGGATCTTTGGTCAGGTGCGGGGTTCGCTATCTTTTATGTGACCGCTTACTCCGTCCACGGTTCTCGGTCGTCGCGCTCGGCATTGGAGGTCCCATCTCGGCCTTAAGCGCGGGTGGCCTGCCGTCCATGTCGAGCCAGCTCAACCGCCGCGAGGCGGCGCGGTTGTTCTGGCAGGGACCGCGCTGGCGCTCGGCGTTTGCGAAAATCTGCTGGAGCTGCACATCATCTCCGGCTGCCACCAGGTCAAGCCGGTCGATGAAGCAGGAAAGCGCGATACGTTCAGCCGGCTTTTCCTCAGTGCCACAATACCAGCCGGCAAGGGCGAATGTGCTATCCGCTCGCCGATGGCGGAAGACCAGACAAGCCCGGTCGGCATTTTCCGTCGTCAATTGGCCGTCAGCAGTCTCCAGGTCACCAAACTTGGTCGGCAGGGAGATTGGGGTCGCAAGTCGGGTCACCGCGAGGCCGCTTGTGGCTGCCTGGCGCGCGATGGCTATGAACAGCCCATCATCGTTCGGTAGAGACTCGCCGGCGTGATGCACAACGATTTGAGCGTGGAAGGTCGGTGTCGACAGGCTACCCCAGCTTAGAATCTCTTCGCGTGCGCCACCGGCGCTGCGGAACAGCCTCTGACGGAGGCTCGCGCGCTCGATTTGAGGCATATCCAGTGCGAACTGAAGTACAGGTCTGCGGATCTCTGTCCATTCCGGCGCTTTTGGCTTCGACGGTTCAGTGGCTTTTTCTTCCAGTGGAGCGGTTGGCGCCGGCTGTACAGCCTGCGATGGCTCACGGGAAAAAAGCACAAACGCGCCGCAGACAACAGCGAGCGTCGCAGCAGTTCCAATAAGTGCACGCCTTGAACGCGCCATCTCCCACTGAGGTCGCCAGGAAATTTGAAATAGCTCAAATCGTTTCGGCAACGATACCTTTGGAAGATACCGTTTCGGCGACAGCAAATTTCGAAAGCGAAACTCTGGCATAGGCGGTAATGCGACGATCCTCCCGGCCACAGAGTTCCGTATTACCGCTGTCGTGCGCTCGAACTGTCGAGATATCGACGTACTAAATCTGCCCTGGGCCGATTGTCTAAAAGACCAGAGTATTTTGATACCATGCCGCATTCTGTGGCTAAAGCCTGCCAGATGCACCGTAAGCACCCGCGCGAACCGTGCGGCGGACATGCCTTCACGCACCACGAACCGCGGCACGAGAGAGATCAGGTCGTCGCGGCTCAGTCGCGAACTCTGCATGGACACCCGAGAAACCCTCCGTCGCGCACTTTCAGTGCGCAGCCTGTTCCGACTGCTGGTTGCGACGAATTTGAGGGAAACGGTTGAGATCCTGGTTACCGTACCCGGCCTTTCGATGGGCAGCGTCAACAGCCGGTTACCGCGGCAAGGTTAACCTTTACGGCCGCAGAGAATTATCTCGCAGCGGATTAACCATGCGGACCGAGCCAAGGAGGAGATTGACTTTTTCACGCTTTGGATGTTTCTGCGATGCGATCGGCGCTCCTGCCGAGACAGGTGTCAACTTGTTCCTCGTTTCCAAAACGAAAACGACGACCAAAACGTCGACCGCAAAAGGCGGCTCGACTTACTGACACTTGTCTCCGCTCTCGGGTCCTCCCCCGGCGGGGGATGGCAAGGCCCACCGCTCCGCGATGGGTATTAGCCCCGGGGGAGATGAGACCGAAACCACTGCAGGATCATCATCATGAGTTTCAAGGTCGCTATCGTCGGCGCCACGGGCAATGTGGGCCGGGAAATGCTCAATATCCTCGCCGAGCGTGCCTTTCCGGTGAGCGAGGTCATCCCATTGGCTTCCCAGCGCAGCGTTGGCCAGGAAGTCTCCTTCGGCGACAAGGTGCTGAAGGTAAAGGCGCTCGAGCATTTCGATTTCGCCGATACCGATATCTGCCTGATGTCCGCTGGCGGCGAAGTGTCGAAGCAATGGTCGCCAAAGATCGGCGCGCAGGGCGTTGTCGTGATCGATAACTCTTCGGCCTGGCGTTATGATTCCGACGTGCCGCTGATCGTGCCCGAAGTAAATGCCGCCGCCATCACCGGCTTCTCCAAGAAGAACATCATCGCTAATCCGAACTGCTCGACCGCGCAGCTTGTCGTGGCGCTGAAGCCGCTGCACGACGCTTTCGGCATTAAGCGTGTCGTCGTCTCGACCTATCAATCGGTTTCCGGCGCCGGCAAGGACGGTATGGACGAACTCTTCGACCAGACCCGCGCGATCTTCTCGGCAGGCGAACCGAAGACCAAGAAGTTCACCAAGCGGATCGCCTTCAACGTCATCCCGCATATCGATGTCTTCATGGAAGACGGCTACACCAAGGAAGAGTGGAAGATGGTGGCCGAAACCAAGAAGATCCTCGATCCCAAGATCAAGCTGACCGCGACCTGCGTGCGCGTGCCGGTTTTCGTAGGCCATTCAGAGGCGGTCAATATCGAGTGCGAGAAGCCGATCACACCGGATGCCGCGCGCGATATCCTGCGTTCGGCGCCAGGCTGTCTGGTCATCGATAAGCGCGAGAATGGCGGCTACATCACACCGCATGAGGCGGCTGGCGAGGATGCCACCTATATCAGCCGCATCCGCGAAGACGCGACGATCGAGAACGGCCTGAATTTCTGGTGCGTTTCCGATAATCTGCGCAAGGGCGCGGCGCTGAACGCTATCCAGATCGCCGAAGTGCTGATCAATCGCGGGTTGCTGAAGCAGAAGAAGGCGGCTTGAGCGCAAACGCTCACCCGCCCGGCTGATTGTTTCACGTGGAATAAGAAGGACCCTGCGCTCGCGCGGGGTCCTTCTGTTTTATCAGGCTGCCTTGATGTGGCGGAACATGAACTTCTTCGCCTCGGCATCCATCTCGGCCTTGAAGTAGCTTGCATGTTTTTCCCGCAGCGCGTTGACGCGCGCAGCCGCTGGGCGTGCGTTGATCTCGTCAAGCAGCCGTTTCACGTTGGGATACTTCGTCCAGGCATCGTCGCCCATCACATAGGTCGCCATGCGAGCCCAGCCCCAGAGCCCCATGTCGACCACGGAATAGGTTTCGCCAAGCAGGTATTTCTGCTTGCCAAGCCGCTCCTCGAGAATCTCGTAGTGGCGATTGGCCTCGAAAAGGTAGCGCTCGACGCCATAATCGTTGCCGGCGGGAGCCGCATGGCGGAAATGTACGGCCTGCCCAGAGTAGGGGCCGACGCCGGATGCGATAAACATCATCCACGAGAGCAAGTCTCCACGCGCCTTCGGCATGTTCGCCGGCATGAACTGGCCAGTCTTTTCGCCGAGATAAAGCAGGATCGCGTTGCTGTCGAAAACGGTTGCGTTGCCGTCCTCGATCGCGGGAAGCTTGCCGTTGGGATTGACTGCCAGGAATTCCGGCTTGAACTGTTCACCCCGACGGCTATCGACCGGCACGGCCTCGTAAGGCAGACCCATTTCCTCCAAGGCAAGCGCCACCTTCATGGGATTAGGCGCCAGATTGAAATAGAATTTGATCATCGGAATCCTCGCTAGTCACCTTCAGCTCCCGTTTTCGGGACGCTTGCGGTCGAATTCGTAGCACGGACTTCGCAAGCCGCGGCAGTGGCTTGAGGTCTAGCCGATCACAAAGCGTCGATCAGACGCAGCGCACCATTGAGACGCGTTTCGGCATTTTGGCGACGGCTGGCAGGAAACGGCCGGTCTCGGGTTCAAGCACCATCAGGACACCCGTCGCGACGTCGAAATAGGCACCATGCAGGTGAAGCTTGCCCTTGCCTTCGAGAATTTTCACGCAAGGGAAACTGCGCAGGTTGGCTAGCGACGACTCGATCGAAGCGAGCGCGAGCCGCTCGACATAGACAGTCAGCGTTTCGTGGACGCCACGTCCGCCTGTCCGCTCGGCCGCGGGAACGAGCAGCCTGATCCAACGGCCGATGAAATCGCCCGGTGACAGCGGCTCGGTCGAATCGTCGGCGAAAGCCTTGACGCCACCGCAGCGCGCATGGCCGAGCACCACGATATGCTTCACCTTCAACGCCTGGACTGCGAACTCGAGCGCGGCCGAGGTGCCGTGATGGGTGCCGTCGAGCTCGTTCTCCGGCTCATAGGGAGGCACCAGATTGGCGACGTTACGGGCAACGAACATTTCGCCGGGGCGCGCATTGAAAATCGCTTCTGGCGAGACCCGGCTGTCACAGCAGCCGATGATCATCACCTCGGGCTTTTGTCCGGACTGCGCGAGATCCTCGTAGCGTTCCTGCTCTCGCGGAAACCGATCGTCCAGAAACGAGAGATAACCGTCGGTGAGTTGCTTCGGGAACATGGGATATCTCCGGGCCGATCGTCAGCCTCTCACTAGATATAGCGCGGACTGCGTTCAACCAAGTGTGATCGGCGTCGCGGGAAGGCCGTCGCTCAGCCAGGTTCGCACAAGCACGGGCAAGCCTTTCGGCAGCATCAACTCGCCGGAAGCTTCAAAATCCTCCAGCCGCCACCAGCGGATATCCAGTACGGGGTCATTTTCGGTCGCGGCAAGATCGCGCGCGTCGAACCAATCCGACGAGGCGCGCATCAGGAAATAGCGGGCATGCGTGAATGCCTTGCGCTTGAACCAGGTCACGTCGCCGCTCTGCGTTGCCACGCAGGGTCCAAGAGCGGCGTCGGAAATGCCGGTCTCCTCCTTCAATTCACGCATCACGGCCTGTTCGTGCGTCTCTCCAGGCTCCAGCCCGCCGCCTGGCGTGTACCAGAATCGCCGAAAACCAGGACGCGACGGATCGATGTCGAGCGCGGCTTCGTAAGCGATCAACAGGAGCCGATCCGCCGGATCGAGGAGGATCAGTCGTGCAGTATGGCGCTCTTCGAGCATCAGCCGACGTTGGCCTGCAGCGCGGAGAGATCGACATTGGCGCCGCAGACTAATACACCGACATGCTCGTTCTCCGCCGGCTTGTAAGCACCGCAGAGCAGAGCGCCGAGCGCTGCAGCGCCCGCCGGCTCCGTTGCTATTCGATAGTCCGACCAAAGTGCCTTCTGGGCGGCGATGATTGCACTGTCTGGAACCAGCGCGACATGGTCCACACCGGCTTGTGCAGCCGCGAGCACCTTGTCTCCGACATTCTTCGCGCCCAGCGCGTCCGCCGCGATACTGTTGACCGGCACATCGACCGGACTGCCGGCCTCCAGCGCGGCATGTAAGGCGCGTGAGCCTTCCGGCTCAACGCCTACAAGCTTGATGCGGCGCTGCCACCAAAGCGCCATTCCACTGATCAGCCCGCCGCCGCCGGCTGCAATCAACGCGCTGTCGAGCGCGGGCAATCCTTGATCGGTAAGTTGCGCATCCCATTCGAGCGCCGTGGTGCCCTGGCCGTCCATGGTGCCCCAGGCGCTGAACGGGTGGATTTTCAGCGCTCCCGATTCGGATGCGTAACGATCGCAGGCAGCCTGCGCATCATCATACCGCGCGCCACCAACAACGACTTCAGCCCCGAATTCGCGAATCTTCGCAATTTTAGCGGCGGCGGAAATCTCAGGCACAAAAATGCGCGCTTTTGTGCCAAGGGCCTGGGCCGCATACGCAACCGCCGCGCCGTGGTTGCCACCGGACGCAGCGGTAATCCCGGCTTCCGGCACTGGCAGAGAGAGAAGATTGTTGAAAGCGCCCCGGCTCTTGAAGGAACCCGCATGCTGCAGGCATTCAAGCTTCAGCGTAATCCGGTTGGAAAGGCCGAAAGCGCCGTTGGGCAAGCTCAGCAACGGTGTGCGCCGGACATGGCCGGCAATGCGGCGCTCGGCCGCGCGGATGGTGTCAGGCGTGACGGGGAGCATCTGAGGTCTCAAGGTTTGGAAAACGATCAGGTCCAGATCGCGATCGGAATGCCGTGCGCATCCCGCTTCGGCTCCCTCGGATACGACACGGCCTTTCCAAGCGCAATCCGTTCCGCCGTCCAAGCGCAGCCGCAAGCGTCAAGCAGGTCATCTTCATCGACCCCTTTAAGCGCTACAGCGCTCAGAAAAGCTCGATCGTAGCCAGCGACACGCGTCAGTAGCTCACGGCGCTGCTCCAAGCCCTCAGGAGTCTTCTTTGGTTCGCTGAGCGGCTGCATGCCGTTCATTGTCATGAAGATGCCCTCCGGGTGGCTCTCATGGATGAAATAGGCATTGCCGATATCGGCGCGGAATAGGGCGTCGATTTCCCGGATGCGCGGGAACAGGAAGAAAGCCTGCTTCGAGACCTTGCGCGGCGGTGTCGAGGTCTCGCTCGCGATGCGGCAAGCCTCCTCGTAATTTTCTGCGTAGACGGCGGCGCGCGACGGAATGGAGAAAACACTCGATTGTCTCTCGCCGAGCAACGGGCGCAGGAGTATCTCGGGGCCGCGACCCTCTTCGCCGATCGCATCCGGCAGGCCGATCGGCATATCTACGGCGATGAACGAGGGCACTTCCGGCCGGCACAGCAGATCGGCGAAATGCTGTGCAACGACGACGCGCGGGTTTGATCGGCCGCGCAAATTGCGCAGCACGCCAACCCAGCCGGCTGGGCAGCCATCGACTCCCATGACCCAGGACAATGCCTCAGCTCCCCAGCAGGACATGATCTCGTCCAGAAGCTACCGCAAATAGGCCAAGCTGTGAAATGGCAGTGGTGAGACAGGGGGGCGAGAATGCAAAGCGAGAAAGAAAAGATGCTCGCGGGACTGCTTTACAATGCCGGCGCTCCGGAGATTCAAGCGGATCAGGCTTCCGCCGCCGAATGGCTCCAGCGCTACAACGCTTTACGCCCTTTCGCGGCTGGTGAGCGGCATGCGCTACTGGCGGAGAGACTTCGGACAATCGGTGATTCTTCGGTCATACGTCCGCCGTTCCATTGCGACTACGGATTCAATATCGCCTTGGGAAAGCACGTCTTTCTCAACTTCAACTGCGTCATACTGGATGTAGTGCAGGTGACGATCGGAGATGCGACGCAGATCGGTCCGGGTGTCCAGATTTACACCGCCGATCATCCGCGTAACGCGGCAGATCGCCGGATGGGGCTTGAGTATGGCAGGTCAGTTTCCATCGGCGCCAATGTCTGGATCGGCGGTGGCGCGATTGTCCTGCCGGGTGTGACGATTGGCGACGATGCTATCATCGGTGCGGGAAGTGTCGTTACCCGCGACCTCGCCGGCGGGACTACTGTCGCGGGTAACCCTGCACGCAGAATTGCTCAGCCCAAGAGGTGATCGGCAAAGCGATCCAACCTGATCCGCGCTAGATTACGGGAATAACGCCGGACTGATGCCCGGGCACAAAACAGGAAAAGCCTTGACCAGTTCCGCACTCCCAACCGTCGCCTTTCGTCCCCGCCGGAGCCTGCTCTATGTGCCCGGCTCCAATAGCCGCGCGATGGAAAAGGCGGAGACGCTTGCCTGCGATGGATTAATTCTCGACCTCGAAGACTCTGTCGCGCCGGCCAAAAAGGCCGAGGCGCGTGTCAGGGCCTGCGAAGCAGCGGCTTCCGGGCGCTTTCCCGGTCGCGAGACGGTGATCCGTATCAATCCTCTCGGATCTGAATTTCACGCTGACGATGTCATTACCGCCGCCGCGGCGGAACCTGATGCCATTCTGCTGCCGAAAGTCGAAAGCGCCGCCGATGTCGCGCGGATCGAGACAGCCTTGGCGGAAGCCTTCTCGACGCGACGTACCGCGCTTTGGCTGATGATCGAGACGCCACGGGGCATGCTCGAGATTGGCCAGTTATGCGCTGCGGTCAGAGCTGCAGGAACGCGCACCACGGTGCTCGTGATGGGGTTGAACGATCTTGCCAAGGATACGCGGGTTCCGCTTCTGCCGGGGCGGACGGCAATGCTGCCGTGGCTATCGCAGGCGGTTCTCGCTGCCCGGGCCTATGGCTTCGAGATTCTCGACGGGGTCTTCAACGGTTTAGGCGACGCCAAGGGGTTTGCAGCCGAATGCCGGCAAGGCCGAGAACTTGGCTTGGATGGCAAGACTTTGATCCATCCGAGCCAGATCGATGTCGCGAATGCTGCCTTCGGTCCGACGCGCGAAGAGATGGTCGAGGCGCAGGCTATCGTCCTGGCGTTTACGCGGCCCGAAAACGCCGCTGCCGGTGTCATCCAGCTCGAAGGCAAGATGGTGGAGCGGCTGCATCTTGCGCAGGCCGAGCGCACCCTTGCTGTCGCGCACGCGGCCGGGCTGCTTTGATCAGACGGCGATGTTGTCGATCAGCCTCACCGTGCCGATGCGCGCCGCGACAAGCAGGCGAGCTGGACTGGCCTCAACTGCTTCGATTGGCAGCAGCGTGATCGCATCCCGCAAGGCAAGGTAATCCAGCGTGAAGCCGGCGGCGGTGATTGTGTCGGTACCGCGCTTCAGCACTTCTACCTCTGGCGCTCCAGCACGAAGGCGTGCGGCGCTATCCTGCAAAACGCCGTGCAAAATGGGCGCGACGAGGCGTTGCTCCTCGCTGAGGTAGACATTGCGGGATGATTTCGCGAGGCCATCTGCTTCGCGGACGGTTGGATAGCCGATGATCCTCGTGGCTAGGTCGAGATCTCGCGCCATCTGTCTGACCACGGCAAGTTGCTGGAAATCCTTTTCACCGAAAATTGCGATATCCGGCAGCGCTTGGAGTAGGAGTTTTGCGACGACAGTCGCTACGCCCTGGAAATGTGTCGGACGCGAAATATCGTCCAGCCCGACCTTCGCTGGTCCTTCAAGGATGATCGCGGTAGCAAAGCCTGGCGGGTACATCTCCGCGATCTGCGGCGCATAGACAGCATCAGCGCCGATTGTAGCCAGCGCTGCGAGATCGGCATCAAAGGTTCTCGGATATTTCGAGAAATCCTCGGTTGGCGCGAATTGTGTGGGATTGACGAAAATCGAGACGATCGACCGCTTTGCTTGCCGTTGCGCTTCGCTGACGAGGGCGAGATGGCCCTCGTGTAGCGCGCCCATCGTCGGCACCAGTCCAACCGTCTCGCCGGCCCCCCGCCAATGCGCCACCTGAGCCCGCAACGCCGCGACGCTGTCGAGGATCAGGGGCATGCTCATAACCTGCTCAACCAGCCTTCTGAGCGCGCTCGATCGCCTCGACGATTAGGCGCTCGGCTTCGGCTGCGTCACCCCAGCCCATCATCTTGACCCATTTGCCGGGCTCGAGATCCTTGTAGTGGGTGAAGAAATGCTCGATCTGCTTCCATGTGATTTCGGGCAAGTCGGTATAGTTGGCGACATGCTCGTAGCGGCGGGTCAGCTTGGTGGTCGGCACCGCGACGATCTTCTCATCGCCGCCACCCTCATCTTCCATCTTGAGCACGCCGATCGGGCGCACGGCGATCACCGCGCCAGGGATGATCGGCCGGGTGTTGGCGACCAGCACATGGCAAGGATCGCCATCCTCGGACCACGTGTGCGGGATGAAGCCATAATTGCCGGGATAACTCATCGGCGTATAGAGGAAGCGGTCGACGACAAGCGTGCCAGCTTTCTTGTCCATCTCATATTTGACCGGTTCGCCACCCGTTTGGACCTCAATGACGACATTGACTTCCTTCGGAGGGTTCTTGCCGATCGAAATGGCTTCCAAACGCATAATTATCTCCGGTCACAAAAGTTCCGGATGCCTTAGAGCAATAAGGGACCAAGGGGAAACCGGAATTTTGCTGCATCGCACACTAAGCTTAACATGTGTGCAGTCACCGGCGCTTCAGGACCAGCCGAAACCGATCCGTTCGATCTCGACACCGTCGATACGTTCGGGGCGGCGAACGACAACCCGACCGCCGAGACGATCATAGAAAGCAACCGCTCGCTCGTTGGGCGCCAGACACCAGACAAGCGTCGCTGGGTGGCCTTCCTCGGCCAGGGCTCGGCGAGCAGCAGAGAAAAGGCGGCGGCCGAAGCCGAGCCCTTGGAATTCCGGCACGAGATACAGTTCGAAAACCTCGCCGCCATAGGGCAGGAGGCGCATCCGGCTTGCGCCAAAGGTCACGTAGCCCGCAACGCGGTCGTCAAAATCAAGCACCAATACACGGCTACGGCTGGCTAGCAGGCGACGCCACCAGAGCGGCCCGCGCCGTGTCACCATGCGCTCCAGTTCACGTCCCGGAATGATGCCGCGATAGGCCTCGCGCCATGCGGCGTCATGGACATCCGAAATCGCGACGGCGTCGCTAGGTCGGGCGGGCCTGATGCGTGTGGTGCGTGTAGTCATCTCTCCTGCCCCTCGCGCGGTAGCTCCATTTGAATCCCGAAAGGGTATGGCTTGCAAGCGGTTTACTTGCGCCATTGTGGAAAGGCCGGACTTGCCCTCTACCGCCGTCGCTGCTATCGGGCGGCCATGCTCGCCAGCCTGCTTAAGCCAAAAGACCGCAGCGCGGCCCGTCTTGCACGCATCGCCCGTTGGGATCGCCCGCTTCATGGCGCGGCCGACCGGTTGCGCGCCTGGGTCAATATGCTCGCGGTGGATCATGGCATTTTTCGTCTGATCTATCTGAACCTGCATAAGGTCACGCCGGACTTCTGGCGCTCGGCGCAGCCGACACCGTCCCAGATCGCGCGTATGGCGACGGAAGGGCTGAAGACGATCGTCAACCTGCGCGGTGGGCGAGAGTATGGCTCCTGGCCGCTGGAGCGCGAAGCCTGCGACGCCCATGGAATTGCCCTTGAAGATTTTGTCGTCCGCTCGCGCGGCGCGCCAGATCGAGAGGGGTTGTTGGCGGCCGCCGAATTCTTCGAACGATTGCGCTATCCCGTGCTTGTTCACTGCAAATCCGGCGCTGATCGCGCCGGCTTCATGGCTGCGCTTTACCTCATCGTTCATGAGAAGCGGCCGGTGAGCGAAGCCATCGGGCAGCTTGCCTTGCGCTATGGTCATTTCCGCTTCGCCAAGACCGGCATTCTCGATGCTTTCTTCGAGATGTATCTGCGGGACGGTGAGGCGCGAGGCATCAGCTTCCTCGACTGGGTGCGCGACCATTACGACGCCGACAGGCTCGATGCTGCTTTCAAGCCGGGATTCTTTTCCGACCTGCTGGTCGACAAGATCATTCACCGCGAGTAGCGGCATCCGAACACGCTCTACGCATCGTGATTTGGCGGCGGAAGGCGCCTCCCTCTAGATTGCCGGTATTAGGCATTTCAGAGGGAGAAATTTTCAATGACCGAATACGATATTTCGCGCCGGAATCTGCTCCTGGCCGGTACGCTGGGTGCCACGACCCTTGCTGCGGGCTCATCAGTTGCGGCTGAGCCGGCGAAGATCATCGCTGAAGAGCATTGGGCGCAGAAGGGCGACGTAAAGCTCTATTTATACCGCAAGCGCCTGGATGACGGTATCGCCAAGAAACCAGTACTGTTCCTGGTCCATGGCTCTTCTTTTTCCGGGCGCGGCGGTTTCGACCTGCAGGTGCTAGGCCATCCTGGCTATTCCTTCATGGACGAATTCGCCGGATACGGTTTCGATGTCTGGACGATGGACCATGAGAATTATGGCCTCTCCTCGCGCACATCGAGCAATTCGGACATCAAGTCGGGCGCGGCTGACCTTGCCGCCGGCTTCCCGGTTGTGGAGAAGGTCACCGGCACCAAGGCGCTGATGGTCTACGCGCAATCTTCAGGCGCGATCCGCGCCGGCGTCTATGCAATGCAGGCGCCCGAGCGGTTCGATCGATTGGTGCTCGATGCGTTCACTTACACCGGTGAAGGCGCGCCGGAGATCATGCGCCGGCGCAAGGATGCGGAAAACTACCGCAAGAATCCATTCCGGACCGCGACCCGCGACACCTATACCGGCATTTTCAGCCGCGATGACCCTTCGACCTTCGAGCCGGCCATGGCCTCGGCGCTTGCCGATTACGAACTGAAGATCGGAAATCGTGTTCCTAACGGCACCTATCTCGACATGGGCACCAATATGCCGATGGTCGATCCGAAGAAGGTATTGTGCCCCGTGCTGATGACCCGCGCGGCGACGGATGGCAACGCGACCGACGCCGAATTGCTGGATTTCTTCAGTCAATTGCCGAACAAGGACAGACAATTCGCCATGATCCAAGGGGTGGCTCATGTCGCCGTGCTCGGCACCAACCGGCATCGGATCTGGCATGTGATGCGCGAGTTCTTCACTTATCCGGAGCTGCGCGGGGCCTGATCTCGGTCGCGCATTCTCCCTTCGCCTTTGGCTAAGGCCTGTGCAAGAAGCCCATATCACTCTCATGACGGTGGGCTTCGATGCAGATGAAGGTCAGCGAGTTACGGCTTCACCCCGTCAAGGGTTTGCGGGGTTTTTCGGTCGAGCAGGCGATGGTCGAGCCTTGGGGTTTGCGCGGTGACCGGCGCTGGATGGTTGTCGATGACAATGGCCGCTTCCTGACGCAGCGGGAAGTGCCAGCTATGGCAACGATCGATGCCGGCTTTCTGCCCGGTGGCTTGCGTCTGTCGGTCGAAGGCGCAGAAAGTATCGATATCGAAACGCCTGCTGGCGAGCCATCGCTCTCCGTCGTAATCTGGAAAGACGCATTTCTGGCAGCGCCTGCATCGGCGGAAGCTGCCGATTGGCTAAGTGCGGTCCTCGGCCGGCCCTGCAAGCTGGTCTATATGCCAAATCCGGAAATCGCCCGGCAAGCTGATCTTGATTACGCCCGCCCGGGCGATCACGTCAGCTTCGCCGATGGTTATGCCGTGCTGATTGTGACGGATGCTTCACTGAATGCCTTGAATGGCAGACTTGAAACATCGGTGCCGATGACGCGGTTCAGGCCGAATATCGTGGTCAGCGGCGCGACAGCCTGGGAGGAAAATGGCTGGGGCGAGATCAGCGTTGGAGCTGTGGCATTTCGCGGCGTCAAGCCCTGCGCGCGCTGCGTGGTGACGACAATCGACCAGATCAGCGGCCACAAAGCCGGAAATGGCGAGCCGCTTCGCACCTTGGCAAAGATCAATCGCTCCGAGAGCGGTCGTATCATCTTCGGGGAGAATCTAGTTACGGCGGGGGGGGGGGGGGGTTTTTTCTG
>OUNM010252486.1_pt1 | contig 19509 bp, 21 predicted proteins | sample 1769961 | NCBI WGS metagenome assembly OUNM01 (sample SAMEA3914820, study PRJEB12502) | metagenome | biome: forest; material: soil | place: USA | collected 2012-03-12 | depth 0.3 m
GGGGAAAGATGCCGACAATCCTCTCTTTTTCGATGCCAACGACAGCATCTGCCGCCAAGTATCCAATCGGGAACCCCAGCTCCAAAAATTTGCCAGCGACAATGATGTGGTCGTTTTCGTGAGCGGGAAAAAAAGCTCCAACGGCAAAGCCCTTTACCAAGTCTGCAAAAGCGTCAATCCGAGAAGTTATTTCATCGAAAATGAGTCCGAATTGGACGCATCTTGGTTTGCACCGTCCGATTCCATCGGCATATGTGGGGCCACTTCTACCCCGATGTGGTTGATGCAGCAAGTCTCCGAAGCCATCACACAATTGGACTCCTGACCTCCCGTTTACCAAAAATTCCATAAAACTCCGGCATCTTGTATATTTGCCGATTATTCTGTTTCATTATGATGAATTTGACCGAACTTTCCGCCATTTCCCCTGTGGATGGGCGCTATCGAAAAGTGACCCAAAAATTGGCCCCTTATTTCTCGGAATATGGGCTCATCAAATACCGCGTCTGGGTAGAAATCGAGTATTTCATTGCTTTGTGTTCTGTCCCCCTTCCTCAACTTTCGGGAGTGAACAAGACGCTTTTTGAAAGACTGCGGGACATCATCGTGGAATTTTCCAGCGTCGATGCGGAAGACATCAAAAAGAAAGAAAAAATCACCAACCACGACGTGAAGGCCGTGGAATATTTCATCAAAGAGAAGTTCAAGGAACTGAATTTGGCGCGCTATTCCGAATTTGTCCATTTTGGCCTCACTTCTCAAGACATCAACAATACTTCGATTCCCCTGTCGCTGAAACACGCAGTAGAAAAAGAAATTTTGCCAAAGCTCAACCAATTGAAAAACAAGTTGGAAGAATTGGCACATGCTTGGAAAAACATCCCCATGTTGGCTAGGACACACGGACAACCCGCCTCTCCCACCCGATTGGGCAAAGAGATAAAAGTGTTCTGCGAACGCCTCGAAAGACAAATAGAGCACATTCACAATGTGCCGTATGCGGCCAAATTTGGGGGTGCTACGGGCAATTTCAATGCCCATTACGCCGCCTATCCTGAAGTCAACTGGGTAGAATTTTCCAACAAATTCGTGAGTGAAAACCTAGGTCTCTCCAGAAGCCAATATACGACCCAGATCGAGCACTACGACCAGTTGGCGGCCCTATTGGATGCCTTTGCGCGTACTAATACGATTTTGATCGATTTTTCCCGCGACATTTGGCAATATATCTCCATCGAGTACTTCAAACAACGTATCAATGCCGACGAAGTAGGTTCCTCGGCGATGCCCCACAAAGTAAATCCCATTGATTTTGAAAATGCCGAAGGAAATTTGGGCATGGCCAATGCCGTTTTCCATTATATGTCCTCCAAATTGCCTGTATCACGCCTTCAACGGGATTTGACCGATTCTACAGTATTGCGCAACTTGGGTACTCCTTTTGCCCATACCCTTATCGCCTATGAATCCTTGTTAAAAGGCATTTCCAAGCTGGAACTGAACGAAAAGGCGTTAAAAGCAGACTTAGAAAACAATTGGATGGTGGTAGCAGAAGGAATTCAGACCATTTTGCGCAGGGAAGGCGTTCCCAACTCTTACGAGATCCTGAAAGCATTTACCCGCACACCTACCAAAATCAGCGCCGTGGAAATGAAGGAATTCATCGACAATCTCCACGTGCCCGATCATGTCAAAGAAGAACTTATTCTCTTAAGCCCCCATTCATACACAGGCATTTTACTTCATTGACCCAATTTGTCCATTTATTTGAGTCGTTTTTTTGCGATTCGTCAAATATTGGATACCTTTGCGGCCTTGATTTTCATACCCAACAAACCAATAAACTGAAAATCAAGAAAATACAATTAGAAAGGAGATTTTAACGAATGAGTCAAGAAGTAGCAGAATTTAACTGGGACGCGGTGGAATCCAAGGGATTGGCCACTCGCTATTCAAAAAACGAGAGACAGGAATTGGAAAAATTGTACGATACCACCGTACATACGATTACAGAAAACACAGTGGTAGAAGCCTCTATCGTAGGCATCACAGACCGTGACGTGATTTTGAACATCGGCTTCAAATCAGACGGAATGGTTCCTTTGTCGGAGTTTAAAGATACCCCAGACATCAAAATCGGCGACATAGTAGACATATACATTGAAACGCAGGAAGACAAACTCGGACAGCTTGTCCTATCAAGGAAAAAAGCTAAGGTAGTAGGAGCTTGGAAGAGAATCGAGCGTGCGTTGGATAAAGACGAGGTAATCGAAGGATTTGTGAAGAGAAGAACCAAAGGTGGTTTGATCGTGGACATCTTCGGTATCGAGTCCTTCCTTCCTGGTTCACAAATCGACGTGAAGCCTATCCGTGATTTCGACATCTACGTGGGCAAGAAAATGGAAGTAAAAGTGGTGAAAATCAACCACGCCAACGACAACGTAGTGGTTTCCCATAAAGTGTTGATCGAAAAAGACATCGAGCAGCAAAAAGGAGCCATCTTGAGCAATTTGGAAAAAGGACAAGTATTGGAAGGTGTGATCAAAAACATGACCAACTTTGGGGTATTTATCGACCTTGGAGGCGTGGATGGTTTATTGCACATCACTGATATCTCTTGGGGACGTATCAACCACCCAGAAGAAGTATTGTCACTGGATCAAAAAGTACAAGTGGTGGTGTTGGATTTCGACGACGAGAAAAAACGCATTTCATTGGGTATGAAGCAATTATCTGCTCATCCATGGGATTCGCTTCCAGAATCGGTCGTGATAGGTTCCAAAGTAAAAGGCAAAGTAGTGAACGTAGCCGATTATGGCGCATTCCTTGAAATCCAACCTGGCGTGGAAGGATTGATCCACGTATCGGAAATGTCTTGGTCACAGCATTTGCGCAACCCGCAAGACTTCTTGAAAGTAGGCGACGAAATCGAGGCTGTCGTATTGACCATCGACCGCGCTGAAAGAAAAATGTCTTTGGGCATCAAACAATTGGCAGAGGATCCTTGGAACAGCAAAAACATCATCGACAAATATGCGGTAGGTACGAAGCACAAAGGCTTGGTACGTAACCTGACCAATTTCGGCTTGTTCGTGGAATTGGAAGAAGGAATCGACGGTCTTGTACACGTTTCCGACCTTTCTTGGACGAAAAAGATCAAACACCCATCCGAATTCGTCAAAGTAGGCGACACGTTGGACGTAGTGGTGTTGGAATTGGATGTAGCCAACAAGCGTCTTTCCTTGGGCCACAAACAATTGGAAGAAAACCCTTGGGAAACATTCGAAACCATTTTCTCTATCGGATCGGTTCACAAAGGAACCATCATCCAAAAAGTGGACAAAGGGGCAATCGTGGAGCTTCCATACGGAATCGAAGGATTTGCTTTGACGAAAAACTTGGCGAAAGAAGATGGCAAGAATGCAGAAGTAGGCGAAGCACTTGATTTCAAGGTCATGGAGTTCAACAAGGATGAGAAACGCATCGTAGTATCTCATACTCACATGAAATTGGAAGAAGCAGAGCCTGAGAAAAAAGGCGAGAAGAAAGCGGGCGAAAAAGCAGGAGGCGAGAAAAAAGCCGGTGCAAAAGCTGCTGCTCCTGCAAAAGCAAAAGAAGCCGAAAAAGAAACCCTTGGCGACTTCCAAGCACTAGCCAATTTGAAAGATCAAATGGACGGCGCAGCCGAAAAGAAGAAAAAATAAGTATCCAGCCCTCGAAAGAGGGCACAAGGTTCCGTGGCCGAGTGGCTAGGCAGAGGTCTGCAAAACCTTCTACGGCGGTTCGAATCCGCCCGGAACCTCCACAAAAGAGCCTAACAATTTGATAACAAATTTGTTAGGCTCTTTTATTCTTGACAATACGAGCGCAATACTCAGTTTCGTACCCATTTTTCATACAGATATTATCTAGTTTAACCCTTCATCAGGATTTTTCCACTGTTCCAAAAATTTAAGAAGCAAAAATGAGTAACTCGCGTTCTCTATGGCTTTTTGTCATCCTTGGCCAAAATGGGGTCTGCCGGAGGGACGCTTAAACTATCCAACTGCAACCGTTGCAAGAAATCGTTAGAAAACATGCTTTGGTGTTGGGGACTTGTTAAGATCGTATGACGTGCATTTATCCAACTCTCCACTGCGGCGTCACCATATTTCGCGCGCACATTGGCTGCGTTCAGATTGTTGCACTGTCCCCAGTGGAAGGTATATTCAATCCCTGCCTGGTCCAAGCTTTCGTACATGGCCTCGTAAAAGTCTCTCGTCGCTTTACAAAAAGTAGCGGGAAACTCGATAGCACATGTAACAGGGTATTTTGTAAAACCCAACGTTGTTTTGGTCTTTTTCACATACCGAAAAGCGATCAGGCCTGGAAAGGGTGTCTTTTGGCACACCCCAAAAATAACATCGGCGGCGGCGGCTACTTGGCTTGCGTCTACGCCTAGCTCCACGCTGTATGCCTTCCCATTTCCAGAAGCAGTACCACCAGCAAATACCCAACCAGGCAAACTTTTGTCGCCTCCAATTTTTTTGAATTCTTGTTTGATCAGTTTATCTACTGCCTCCATGATCTGGGGGATCACACAGGAACTCAAATCACCCAGCTCTCCGATCAGATGCAATACCTCGTCGCTCGGACCAAAGCCTGGATTATTTACAGGAGGTTGATTGCCTTCCGTAAATGCATTCTTTTTTATGGAGGTGACCACTGTTGTATCCCGTTTGTACGGATTCACGATGATGGAAAAATGAAAGGGATCGATTACGGGAAAACCAAAACTGTCCATATGCGAAGGACCGTTCAGACTTTGCTTTACCAAGTCCCAATTGAAATAGTCCCTGTATTGTTCCAGTTCGTAAATGGGCTCTACCTTCAGCAAAATGGCATGGATGGCTCCAAAGCTCCCGAAACTGACAATGGCGGCATTCAAGACACTGTCGTCATTGATCCTGACGGATCCAGGCATGTACATTTCAACAAACGCATCAGTTACAACGGGACGCGTGCCTTCCACCCAATAATGCAAGGCATCGGATACGATGATATGAAGCCCTTCGACAAAATCGCACATGGCCCCAAAGCCGAACGCAGAACCATGGGTACCCGTGGAGATCGCTCCTACAATACTTTGGCCATCGCTTGCCCCCGAAGTGGACAAGGCACGATGGTGCAAGCGCAATTGTTCATTGATTTCCATGACGGAAGCCCCGCATTGGGAAAGGCAATACAAATCCCCCTCTATTCCTGCTTGCACATGCTCCGCCTTTAATCCTACTTGGATCAAATTGAGAGGATTGGCATTGATAAAATAATCCGTAGTCCGCTGAATGTCGGAAAGCGACCAACCGCCTCCTATCACCCTGACCTTTTTATTGTTCTTTTCTGCTTCTTTCAACACGGACTTAAATTGGGCAATTCCATAAGCCCAGGCTTCCAAGAACGTGGAAGGTTTATCTCCATTCTCGCTGCGATTCCATAACTCGTAATACTGTTCTACTTGGAACGCCACATTTTGGTGCAAATTGGTCCAGTCGTAGTCAGGTGTACTTTTCATATTGCATGCACTAAACGTGAAATCAAGGAGGCGGCAATTGTCCATCTTTGGCACAATCGTAGTAAATATCCATCGGGACGACGATCCCCAATGTGAGCAAGGTGATAAGCACGTGCTTCGCATTCACTTTTACCGTGACTGAAGACAACCCATTTCCTTGGCAGTCAATCAGGTCAGAATTTTTCAACTTTTTATCTTCTATCAATCCCCAGAGTTTCGAGTACACGGGCAATTTTTTAGGCGACCTTACCTGAGCGCAGTTTTTGGGCATAATTTTGGTGGTAGAGCAACTGCCTAGAAAAAGCGCGGAGAGCAAAAGAACTAGGATCTGGCTTCTTTTATGCATATTGAAAAAATGGCTCCTCATCGATTTTTGAATCTACAAAGTAAACGTTCAAAAATACATGTCAGAATCGATAATTTCAATATCTGAATATATTTTTGGATGCTGTCCAAAGGACAAATCATTTCTTTTGATATAAAAGAAATGATTTGTTGACCAGATTATTTTTCAGCAGTGTGAACAGGACATGACTTTAACGAGATGAATTCCTTATAAAAATAAACTGATAATCAATGAGAACTACCTTTTCAACATGTGAAAATTCGATTTTGGGTAGTTCGCAACACCTCAACTAAGTCCAAAGCCGATACAGGCCATCTGCAACTTAGTGGCTAAGCGGTGGGAATCCAACTGCCTTTCTTGGTCTTTTTCGATTTGTAATTTTATCTCCTCGAATTGCTTGTCGATGAACAAGCCGAGATCTGCTTCTTCCCAACTGTCTTGTTCTGTGTATTCTTCCATGGAACAAATCAGCATGGTGGCCACCATATTCAGTTCGCGGTATCTGTTTTTATACTCCGTAGATCCTTCGATAAGCTTGGTATCCAATCTTTTCTTGGTTTGTTCCACGTGCTGGTTCACGCGCTGAACAAGTGGGCCGTGATGCATATTCATAATAGATGTGTGCTTTGTATATCTTCCAAAAAAATCGGGCCGTGGCAATTTCTATAAGTACGTCTTTTTTCTTGTACCCACTTTCTTGCACCAAACGCCCCCCTGCCAATGGCATTGTTTTTTATCCTCTAGGTAAAACATTTATTATACTAAAAGAGACTACTATGAAAAAGTTATGCTTCATTTCCGTATTGTCTTTGTCCTGCTTAGGGGCTTTTGCACAAACTGCCTCTGAGGCCGATACCTTGGACGCTACCGCCGTCATCGTGGCCGACACCACGGGCGGAAACAAGCAAGTTCCCAACGACGCTTCCTTTGACCGTGGCGACCGGAGAACCCCGAGCGATTCTACCAAGACCCGTTATGCCTTAGGGGGTAAAACAGCCCGCGATGCGGCGCACATCAAACAACATCCGGCCAGAAAAGACACCACCCATGTGCCGATGAGCACGACGACGCGAAAAACAACCCGCTCGTACCACAAAACAAGTGCCAGTGTAAAATCCACCAAATAAGGCTGATTTTGTTATGCAAATGGGCAATGCTAACTTTTTAATCGGAAATTAGCATTGCCTATTATTTTGTTCCAGAATACCGGATTTTTAGATTTGGGTATCTTTTGTCAGAACCCTTCTTTGTTGCCAATCCTATGAAAAAAATTGCCCTTATCACAGGAGCCACTTCTGGAATCGGTTTGGCCACCGCCCAAACATTCGCCACCTTGGGAATCGATCTGATTCTTTGCGGACGTCGCAAGGATCGCTTGGACCATTTGCAAAAAGAACTTTCAGACCAGGTAAGAGTCCTTCCTTTGGCGTTCGACGTACGTGACAATACCCAGGTGACGACTGCCTTGGATAACCTTCCCTCAGAATGGAAAGCGATCGACATTTTGGTCAATAACGCAGGCAACGCCCATGGCCTCTCTCCTATCCAAGACGGGAACATCGCCGATTGGGACGCCATGATCGATGGCAATGTAAAGGGATTGTTGTATGTATCCAGAGCACTTATTCCCCACATGGTAGAACGAAAAAGTGGCCATATCGTGAACATCAGTTCCATCGCAGGAAAAACCACATATCCAAACGGCAACGTGTACTGCACCTCGAAAAAAGCGGTAGAGGCCATCAGCGAAGGCATGCGGCTCGATTTGACCCAGTTTGGGATCAAAGTGAGCAATGTGGCCCCAGGCGCGGTGGATACGGAGTTTTCCTTAGTCCGGTTCAAAGGAGATGCGGAAAAAGCCCAGCAAGTGTACCAAGGATTCGAGGCCTTGGTCGCCCAAGACATTGCCGATGCCATCGCATACATCATCTCCGCCCCTGCGCACGTGACCATCGCGGACATGGTCATTGTTCCCTCCGCGCAGGCGGCACCTACGACAATTTACAGGAAATAAAACCAAATACCGTTCCTTTATCATGTCAACAGGCTATTCAGGTACTCCTCTAGCCAAGAAGCTTGGTTACCAACCTGGATTCTGCACAAGGGTTGTGCATCCACCGACCCACTACATGGACTTATTGCAGGATCTTCCTCTTGACGTACAATTTTCGGAAGACCCTTCGCTGCCCAAAAACCTTGTCCATTATTTTGTCCAAACGGAATCTCAATTAATTCGGGATATTGCCTCCTTACAAAAGGAAATCGTCCAAAATGGGATGATCTGGATATCTTGGCCAAAAAAAAGCGCGAACATTGCCACCGATCTGACGGAAAACAGGATTCGGGAGATCGGGTTGGAAAATGGCCTCGTAGATGTGAAAGTCTGTGCGGTAGACTCTATTTGGTCCGGCCTTAAATTCGTCATCCGAGTAAAAGACAGAAAATAAGATCCTTTCGTGCCACGGTATCATTTTTTCTTTGGAAAAGAAAAACCACGGTCATGAAAAAGAAGAAAACCTCACCCAAAACATCCTCCACAGAATTTGACTTGAATCATAAAGAGCAAGCTCCGGAAATTCCCAAGCAGGTCATCCAAGCCCCCAAAGAAGCGACCGACCCCGCAGAAGCACTTAAACATGCTTAATATCAGTTATCAGTTATCAGTTATCAGTTATCAGTTATCAGTTATCAGTTATCAAAATAAAAAAAACAGGGAATTTTACTGAGAAGAACTGTTCTTCTTGGCTTGTTTCTTGAAAAACCGTCTCAATAGGAAATTGTGTTGCAAGGCCTCCAAATCCTGGTCTAATTTTGCCGAGCTACTGTCAAGGTTCCGCAAGATGGATTTCACCTGGGCACCCGATTGTTCGTCGTGCAACATCACCCCGAGGGGAGTGTTGGGGTTATTGCTTGCCCGTTTGAGATTGTTGGCCATCAGGGCTGCGCTGTCCGCCACCTGTTGAAGCTGCAAAATAGTGGCTTTTATGGAAGGGAACACGACGGTATCCGAAGCCAAATCGTGGGCCAAGGTTCCTTGTTGATTCAATTTGGAAGCAAATTCCGATAACGAGGCGGTTATTTTCTGCGCTTTGGCGGAAGCATTCTGCAGAGAAGCCGTCGTATGCACCACGTTGTCATACACCGTCTCGTCGGTCAAGAATTTCCCGATCGTCCCTTGGCCTTTTACCAATTTATTGCTCAGCGTTTTAAAATCCTGGGTAATGGCCAACACATTTTTATTGTTTTGTTGAAACGTGCTCATGATTTCTTCCGTGGACAATGCTTGTTCTACCCCCAAGAGATCCTCGTCCTGTATTTGTTCCGTATTGGCGCTTCCCCCATAGATCACGACGATTTTATTCCCGATAAACCCATCGCTGCTTATTTTCACCTTGGAATCTTTGTGGATGTACTGTTGCACATTCCGGTCAATATTCAGCGTCACCTTGACTTTGGAACCACTTAAAATTTTCAGCTTGTTCACTGTTCCGATCTTCACACCAGAAAACCACACATTGTTCCCGGCCTGTAACCCATTTACATCATTGAAAACAGCGGCCACCCGCATCTTCTTTTGGAAAGTGCCGTGCAGATTTCCTACTGTAAGGATACCTGCGATAAGAAATCCCAGTCCGAGGACGATAAACAGCCCTACGATGACAACACGTTTGTTCGATGATTCACTCATAGCTATTCAATAAAGTTGTATTGATGAAAACTTTTGACGCGCGCGTCATCCGTCTGGAATACTTCGTCGAAGCTTCCTACACGGAGGAATTTCCCGTCGAGTAACATGGCGACACGGTTTCCCGTAGTTTTGGCACATGTAAGGTCGTGCGTGATGATGATGGAGCTTGTCCCGTATTGCTTTTGTACGTCCATGATCAACTCGTTTATTTCGATGCTTGTGATGGGATCCAAGCCTGAAGTGGGCTCATCGTACAGCATGATCTCCGGTTTGAGGATAAGTGTTCGGGCGATCCCGATCCGTTTCCGCTGCCCCCCAGAAAGATCTGAAGGCATTTGACCGATTTTGTCGCGCAACCCGACGGCTTCCAATACCTCGTCCACGGCTTTGTCTACTTCCTTTTTCCCCAGTTCCTTCTTGTTCATTACCAAAGGGAATTCAAGGTTTTGGCGGATATTCATGCTGTCATACAAGGCGCTATTTTGAAAAGAAAAACCGATGCGGAGGCGCAGAGCGTCCAAGTCTTTGCCTTTGAGCTTGTCCACTTCCTGTCCCAACACTTTCACACACCCTTGATCCTGCCTTAAAAGACCTACCAAAATTTTGATCAGTACCGATTTTCCGGAACCTGAAAGTCCCAACACTACCACATTTTCACCTCTTGCCACCTGCAGATCCACGCCTCGCAAGACATGCAGGTCTCCAAAGGATTTGTACAATCCTTGCACGAAAATGACCGGTTCGTTGTGTGTTTTGTTGTCCTTTTCCATGTTCAAAAATATCGGATCCAGTTCGTTATCTGCACGATCACTATTTCTTCCACAAACACGCAAAACATGGACAGTACTACTGCTCTGTTGGCTGCTTTTCCTACTCCCCTTGTTCCTTGACTTGCATTGTATCCTTGGTAAGATCCGATGATGCCAATCGTAAATCCAAACACAATGGGTTTGATCACGGCCGCATACAAATCCAAGAACTGTAGGGTAGAAAAGCCGTTTTCGAAAAAATTTACAAAGCTAGTGTCCTCATGGCCATGCACGTTTATATAGGAGCCTATCAGGCCTACAAAATTGCAATACAATGCCAAAATGGGCACAGAAATCATGGTAGCCACCACTCGCGTCACCACCAAATATTTGAAAGGGTTGATGGCCGATACTTCCATGGCGTCGATTTGCTCCGTAACCCGCATGGAACCCAATTCGGCCCCAATGCTGGAACCTACTTTACCGGCACAAATCAAGGCGGTGACCAGCGCTCCCAAGGCTTTTACCATGGCAATGGACATCAGGGAAGGCAGCCAAGAAGTGGCTCCAAAAGCCTCCAGAGAAGGCCTCGATTGCTTTGTAAACACGATGCCTGTGACAAAGCCTGTAAGCGTGATCAAGGAAAGGGAGCGAATCCCGATCTCAAAACATTGGTTCACAATTTCTTTAAAATGAAATGGCGGCCTCCATGCCTCTTTGAAGAAGCGCAGGATGAATTGAAAAGCTTTTGTGACGTCTACCAAGTAGAGGTCCAAATTTTTGGAAAATAGGTATTGTTTCGTACTCAATGTTTTCAAGAAAACTTTGTTACAATAAAATGACACATGAAAAACACCGACTTTATGCAAAAGAAAAAGGCATGCCCCTCTTTGCTTCTTTTCGGACTGCCCTTCTTTCCTATTTCCTCTGATAAAACCTTGCCACCAGGTCGATTGGGGCGATAATTTCATATTAGGATAAAACAAGGCTGCCCTGTTTGCCTCAATGAAAATTCTCTACATAAAAATTCCGTCAAATGCGGAACATTCCCCACATTTTGTACATAAAGAGCAACTTTCCGACCCAGAAAAACATCTTACTAAAAATGGCCTAACCCTTTCTACTAACGAACCGCTATGAACCGCTTTCTCATCGCCCCCATTTTATTCCTGAATTTGATCTTGTTGACATTTAAGGAAGAAATCCAAGAAGATTTCGCGCCGGCCACTTTATTTCAGGAAGAAACGCAACCTAAGCAAGACAGTCTCATGCACAAAGTAATCTGCACACTCCGTTAACTATCAGGCTCTATAGTTTTTCTCTCGGCCTGTCGTGGTCAAGTAATTGTCCAATTCATGGTGCATCACGATCCTCCCGTTATCGTAACTGTGCACTTCCACCCGTACGTTCATGGAATCGAAACCTGCAATAGCCAATGCCAACTCCGGCCTTTTTTGGAGAATGTGCTTTAAAAAAATAGCATTTCGTTCTCTGTCATTGGGAGCCACGCATACTTGACTTACCCTGAACTGGGAGGTTTGATCGTCCAAGTTAGACGTGCCTTTCAGCACCTTATCGTAGCGTTCTGCCACTACCCTAGCCGTTTCGATGGTAAATCTCATGGTCTGAAAAATGGATCCTTCCCTTGTTCTTCTTCTAGACACCTAGTATGAGGTACCTATTTTGTATCCGAAGGTACGGACAAGAAGCACATTTCCCGTCAAATCCCCAATACTTTCTTCAGTTCCATATAGCCGGAACGGCTTACGGGAAGTACTGCCTTGTTTTTCAACAGCAGGCGATAGGATTCTTTTTCGTACTGTTCCAATTGGGCGATGTGTTCTACATTTACGATGTAGGAGCGGTGTACCCGTGTAAAGGAAGCACGGTCCAAGGCTCCTTCAAAATATTTCATCGTTTGTTGTTTGAGGTATTTACCAGTTCCAGTATACAACATCACATAGTCGTCCTGCGCTTCCAAGTAGATGACTTCCGCGATCGGCAACACTTGGATCTTCGTGCCTATTTTCACGACGACACGTTGCAAAGGTTCTGCGAGATGGGCCGTCTCATTTTGAAGATTCTGGAGTTTTTGTCCACTTAAACCCTTCAATTGGGCACTTTCGATCGCTTTATCAATGGCCGATTTGAAGCGTTCTTTCGAAAACGGTTTCAAAAGGTAATCGACCGCATTCATTTCGAAAGCCTTGATCGCATATTCGTTGTAGGCTGTGGTAAAAATGATGAGAGGAGGATGGTCCATGAGTTCCAACATCTCGAATCCTGTGATTTTGGGCATTTGCACATCCAGGAAAACGAGCTCCGGCTGGCATTCCTGGATCATTTTTAACCCTTGAAAGCCATCCGAACACTCTCCTACCACTTCTATTTGGGGGAAATTGACAAGGAAATTTTTGATGAGTTCTCTCGCCAAGGGTTCGTCGTCGATGAGCAATGCACGCATAAGAGTCAAATTTAGGACATCGGAATTTGTGGAACTACCACTTCTACTTGAAAGACGTTCTGGACATCGACAATCTTCAACAAACCATAATTGCCGTATAAAAGAAAGAGCCGCTCTTTGATGTTTTTCAACCCTATGCCATTTCCTCTTGTCCTGCTTTCCGGTTCGTAATTATTGCGGATACAGATTTTCAGGGCATCTTCGGTACGGCGTATCTCCATAAAAATGTGCACGGGAGAGATGCTCTCATAGACACCGTGTTTGATTGCATTTTCTAAAAGTGGCTGCAAAAGCATATTGGGGACTTTGGCAGTCAAACTCTCCTGCGTATGGACATCCTGAAGCTGAAGCTTGTCTCCAAACCGTACTTTTTCTATGTCCAAATACAATTTTGCATTGTGCAATTCGTCGGAAAAATGCACCAAATCGTTGCCTTTCTGAGCAAGGGCATACCGGATATAAGAAGAGAGTTTGACGACCATTTCCTGTGCACAGGAAGGATCAGTCAAGGTGAGTGAACTAATGGAATTTAAGCTGTTGAAAATAAAATGGGGATTCAATTGTGATTTCAATAGATCGAGTTCCGTCTGCTTTACCAAGGAGGTAAGCTCGGCTTCCACCACTTGCTTCTGCTTGAAAGAGGCGTAATAAATGTGGAGGTAATAGCACAGTACCACCGTGCAATAAAACAAAAAGCCCATCATGATGCGCCAAGGAAGACTTTGTTCAAATAACGCCAAGTAAAATGGGGCCTCAATAAAGAGTTGGATGGTACACGTGAGGGCCGATATCCAAAGAAACAGGAAAGAAGCCGCCATTCCGATGTGATGGAACAAAAAGGTCATGATCTCGGATGTTTCCAGATTCAGGTAACGGATAGGGTACCAAAGCCCCAAACTCATGCCCGCAAACAAGGAATCGGATACGATCGTGTCGGCTACGGCCTGATATAATTCGATCTTTTCGCTGTATACATTCAACACCACATGCAGGGCCATGATCAAGGCCCAGACGAGCAGATACAGTTGAATGCCTTGTTTATTTTGAAATACCGGGTGACGTTGCATGCATCTGAACGTTACGGATTCTATGTCGTGTCAAATAATAAGAAGTCCGCTTAGTTTGTTGTTAAAATGTGTTTAATGCCTCTCTTCGCTCAAATGCGGATGATTTCTACTCCTCCCATCACCACGGAACCTTTCAGCGTCAGTTCAGCGGCAGGATCTACATAGGTGCCGTTCATGTGAAAGATGTTGTCTTCCACGGCTCCCATGATCGGCACGATCTGGCTACGGACGTTCCAATCTTTCGGAACACGCAGTGTGACGCCTCCAAAAACAGCGGTCACATCGATGGTTCCTCTTTCGTTGGAAAGATAACAATTCGTCAAATCTATTTCCAAGCCACCAAAAATGGCCGTGCATTTTCCACCTTTAAAATCGTAGGAGCTCACTTTTTTGCTTTCTCCACCAAAAATGGCCGTTGCTTCCATGATGTCTTCGTTTTGTTCTTTCTCATTTTGAAACTTCCGTTCAAACTCCTTCAAAAAGTCTTTTTTTTTATGCCAAGACTTGCGCTTGAAAAGGACAAGAAGGCCTGCCAAGATCACAAACACCGGCCAAAGCTTTTGTAACTGCGGTGCCTCGATGCCATACACTTCCGGGAGGATAAAATATGCCCCGATGGATAAGGGGATCAGTCCTCCAAATTTCCCTTGCACGATGAAGGAAAGGCCGATCACGACCAGAAACATTTTCCAGGAAAATACATAGCCGGGCAAAGCAAAAGGCAAGAGGCCTAAATTATTGACCAAAAGCAAGCTGCCTGCAAGGACTAACACGGTGCCCCAGAAAACCCGTTTCGCTAGATGTTGTTGTGGCGAATCGCACATACGTTCTTTCATTTTCATAATTCAAAGGTAAAACATGAAAGGCCGACGTCGTACATAAAATCGGTGAACGGTGGAAACAAATCGGTAAAGTAGCCTATTGGGTGTTCGAAGCGCTCTGATATGTACAGCTCGGATGCAAGAGGAGAGGCAATGTCTCCTTATTTACCCATACCGACACAGATCTTGATTTGCAATAAAAAATCCCCTTTCCTTGCTCGTTGATCTTCACCTCTTTGTGTATTCGGCCCAAGACATCCACAAATAAGTGTCCTGCATACTTTTTGCCGACTTCCATTTCTTTTTTGACCGACTTGCCGTTGCTGAAGAGTACCGCCAAGCCAGCGTGCGGCATACTTGTAAGCCCTTCTCTCGTCCAGCCGCTGTGGTGAGGAGCTTCCAAATAATCGCGTTGCTTGCCATAGGCTAAGTATTTCCGGCACAAGAGCATCGGGAACAATTCATGGATGACAGGGAGCACGATTTCTTCCTGTTGCCCTTTTTTGTTTCGTTCCACATAGCGTGCGCCAAACAAATCGGCATAGAAAACGCAGGGGATTCCTTGCTTTCGAAGCAAGACGATCGCGTATGCCGAAGGTTTAAACCAAGCATCTACTGGAGAATACAAGGATTGGAAAGGCTGTGTGTCATGATTCTCCACAAAGGTCACAGCCAAGCCGTGGTATTTCGATACCAGCGTGCGGTCCCATAGCTGACGCAAGTCGTATTTGCTTTTTCTCCGGGAAGCGTCATGAAAACGGTAATGCAAAGGCACATCAAAAAGATGGAACCTTTTTCTAGTCTTCTTAATGTATTGAGAAAGCAGCCGGAGATCACCGCTCCAAAATTCCGCCACAGAGAAAAGGGATTTGCCGCTTTCCTTGCGCACATCGTCGATCCACTCGTTCAGGAAATCGGGATTTATGTGTTTGACGGCATCCAACCGAAATCCGTCGATGGCTGTGGTAGCGATCAACCATTGCGCCCATTGTTTCAATTCATTCCTCACGGCAGGGTTCCGAAATTCCACATCGGCAAACATAAGGTAGTCGTAATTTCCTAATTCTGTTCCTACCACTTCCTCCCAGCCTATTCCAAACGAATTTTGAATGAGGAAAATACCCTTTTCCCGACTGCTTGCATCTACGTCCGTTCCAGTGAAACAGGTGCTGTCCCACGTGAATTCAGAATACTTTTTATCTCTCTGTGAAAACGAAAAGCTGGTGAATGCCTGTATTTCTACAGGCTCGCCGATGATTTCGTTGCGGTTCGATGGATTCACTTTCACTGCCCATACCTTCTCCGTTCTTTCTGCCCCGGCTTTATGATTCAGGACGGCATCTGCCAAAATGCCGATGCCCCAACGGTGCGCTTCCCGGATAGCAGCTTCGTATTGTGCCCTTGTGCCGTATTTTGTGCGGATGCTTCCTTTTTGGTCGAATTCACCCAGATCGAACAGATCATAAGCATCATAGCCTACGGATGCTTTTCCTTTGTCGCCTTTTGTGGCAGGTGGCAACCAAGCCCATTGGATGCCAAGTTGAGCCAATTCGGCGCAGCTTTCTCGAAACGTATCCCACCAAGTCCCGTCATCAGGAGAGTACCAGTGAAAAAATTGGATCATGGTCGCATTGTGCATGACATGGGGAACAACGAACAAGATACTAAAAAGCGGAAACAAAAAATGCCGATACAGTGTGTCGGCATTTTCTCGCTTAAACCTAAACCTAAAAATGAGAAACGGGGCCTAAGAGGCTGCGAGCAGGTTCGAACTGCTGTGAAAGGTTTTGCAGACCCATGCCTAACCACTCGGCCACGCAGCCTTTCAGGCGAAAGGATATTTCAATATTGGTACAAAAGCTCGTTGGCAATAGAAGGGAATTCGAATGTTTGCTCCAATGCACCCAAAGCCAATTCGAAATGGCCTTTCAATTCTTCGAATTCAACAGCAGGGACATTGAGGTAAAATGTTCCGGACTTTTCATCCCAGCTCAATTTTTTCTTCAAGGAAAAATGCTGCCTTAGCTCTTCCCACACGGAGCGCAGATCGGCTTGGTCGGCAAACAAGGTGAAGGAAAGGTAGTGTCCAAATCCATTTCTAAAAAAACGGGTGGCTTGGAAATAGCTCGGGCTAGAAGCCAAACCTGTGTAATGTACCGATTTAACCAAGGGGTGCCGGGTCAAATATTTGGCCAATTTCAATGCATTGTCCGATTTCAATTGCACCTTGGCCGGAATAGATTCCAAACGGTTGGAAAGGGAAAATGGATCGCTCGGGATGAGGTATGTATCTTGAAGGGTTGCCTTGTTCTTTTTAAAGAAATCCAGCAAATGGAAGACGTCGAACACTTCTTTTCCATTTAATTCCTTTCCGTCCTTTAATTGGATCAATCGGTAATTTCCTCTTGAAAGTTGGGGAAACTTCCCATCTGACCACCCGAAATTGCCGCCATCTACGAGCACCGCCTTGAATTTGGCATGGCCAGGAAGGTAGTCTTCCAACGATTCGATGACCAAATTGGCTTTTTCATCCAAAGGACGTGTGAGGTATCCGCCAGCCCCGCCCGTATTGTCGACCACCACGGGAATACCAAATTCTCGTGCATAACGGATAATTTTTTGAAAATCAGGCACATTGACATACTTAGGACTGATCGTTTCCAGATAGACCAACTTGGTTTTTGCGTCTACCAAATTTTTGAAGGTATCCAATTGCCCGTCGGCCGAAAGGCGGATGGAGATTCCCAATCTATCAAACAAGGGCTTGTCCTGGGCATATAATTCCCAAGAATTGAAGGTGACGACATTGTCTCCCCTTTCCAACAGATGCTTGATGAGCGTGAAGCGCAAGCTCTTGACCGATTTTCCGGCTACAGCGGATACCCCGTTTTCCAAAGAGGCCATGCGTTCTTCTAAAAAGGAGACCCTAGGATCGGAAATTGAAACAGGCTCTTTGGGAGTTTCTACGGCGATGCGCCTTTTGACCGATTTCGTTTCAGCAAGGGAAAAAGGAGCAAAGAAGGCATACAGCAACTGATGAAAATAGGAATAGGATATAACAGACATGATCGTTTGATTAAGATGGAAGGAATGGAGAAAAGAAAAGAAGGACCTCGCCTAGAAATAGGTTAGATCAACAACAAGCACAACAACAATAAAAATCGAAGACCACTGATGTGTGGATGCTTGCTTTGCAGATTGTGCTATGACGAAGTCTGAACGACATGACGCAAAGGTAATGGGTATTTTAAATAAAACAAACAATATTTTGAATAACAATTTTAAAACATGAAAAATCAGAATAAAATAACTGTTAAATACCATTATGCAACATAAAATATCAAGTATATGCTCACTTTTTCAGTTGCCGCCCGCCAAAACCAGCTCAAAACTCTTTTTCAGCGAAAGGAAAATTAATCTTCTTCTTTGCTTGGCATCCTACTTCTCATTTCTCTAGCTTTGAGTCTACCATTAATCTAATAAACATGAAAAAACGATGGATATGCATGGCTACGATAGGGTTTGCCATGGCGTCTAGCACCGCCTTTTCCCAAGAGGCTCCTCTCAACGTTTCCCAAAGCTGGGCAACAGACACGGTGCTTAAAACGCCCGAATCTGTTCTTTATGACCCCAAACAAGATGTGTTGTACGTAGCCAACATCAACAAAATTTCGAAAGACACAAAGGACGGTGATGGCTTCATCTCTAAATTGAAACCAAACGGAATGATCGACAAACTGGGCTGGGTAACGGGGCTAAACGATCCAAAAGGCATGGCCATTTATGGAACGACATTGTTTGTAAGCGATTTAACCCAATTAGTAGAAATTGACATCCCCTCCGGCAAGGTCAAAAAAATCCATGACGTGGAAGGGGCCCAATTTTTGAACGATGTGGCAAGTACGGAATCAGGGGACGTGTATATTTCTGATTCTTTTGCCAATAAAATCTACAAACTAAGCAATGGAAAATTCTTGGTTTGGATGGAAGGGAGCGAACTTGACAAACCGAACGGCCTCTTTACGGAAAAACAAGAGGTATTGATCGCTTCTATGAACAAGGGAGTCACCAAACGCGTGAACCATAAGACAAAAGAAGAGAAAGTAGTCATCAGCGAAGTCCCTTCTACCGATGGGATTGCTTCGGACGGGAAAGGCAATTATTTCTTTTCCAATTGGAACGGAGAGGTGTATTATGTCGATTCCAAAGGATCAAAATGGAAGATCGTGGATACCAAAGACCAAAAAATAAGCGCGGCCGATCTTACCTTTGTGCCAAAATACAATCTTTTGTTTGTCCCTACTTTTTTCGACAATCGGGTGGTAGCTTATTATATCTCGTTCAAATAGACTGGGCGTACCAAATAAAAAAGGGGCCCAAAGCAAATGCCTTTGGGCCCCTTTTTTAAATCTATTGTTCCATTACCTCGTTTTTTGGACTTTTTTCAAGTCTGCGCTCCCATCCGTATACCGGATCTGTACAAGGTGCAATCCGGCAGGCAACGTAGCACCAAACTCCAAACTCTTATTGGAGGGGATATCATTGGTTTCCCATTCCACTGTTCCGGTTACGGCCACCACGGTTACCTGCGCTATTTCCTTATCGGATGTCAATTGAAACGCTGCACCATTTTCGATAAGCGCCAAATTGGTGAATGCAATAGGAGCGTCGTCTTCTCTGGCATTGGCACATTTGTTCATCGTGTTACAAAAATCCTGGTAGCCGCTTTGGTACGTCACACCCACACATACCTGCCCGCTGGTGATACTGGAGGAGGCCACGACATCCGCTGTATATCCATTGGCACCGGGGGTAAAGTTGAC
>OUNM010753258.1_pt1 | contig 19474 bp, 15 predicted proteins | sample 1769961 | NCBI WGS metagenome assembly OUNM01 (sample SAMEA3914820, study PRJEB12502) | metagenome | biome: forest; material: soil | place: USA | collected 2012-03-12 | depth 0.3 m
GGGCCGGCCTTTGCAACGAGGAGGCCGTGCGCGTGGTGGTGGAGGAAGGGCCGACCCGCATCGCCGAGCTCATGGAACTCGGCATGTTCTTTGACGAGCGCGATCTGGCCAATGGCGAAAAGGAACTGGACCTCGGTCGCGAGGGCGGACACTCCAAGCGCCGCGTGCTGCATTTTCAGGACACGACCGGTTTTGAGATCGAGAAGACTCTGGTAGCCCGCCTGGCCGAGCATCCGAATATCACCGTCTTCGAGAATCACATGGCGGTGGATTTTCTCACCACGGGAAAACTCGGCTACGCCATGCAGGATTGCTGCGTGGGCGTGTACGTATTGGACGAGGCGACCGGCCAGGTGGAAACACTCCGCAGCGATATCAACGTGCTCGCCACCGGTGGCTGCGGGAAGGTGTATCTCTACTCCACCAATCCTGACATAGCGACGGGCGACGGCGTGGCCATGGCCTGGCGCGCCGGGGCGACCATTGCGAACATGGAGTTTATCCAGTTTCACCCGACCTGCCTCTACCAGCCCGAGGCGAAGTCGTTTTTAATTTCCGAAGCCGTCCGCGGCGAGGGGGCCATCCTCCTCGATGCCAAGGGCCGGCGCTTCATGGAAAAGCATCATCCGCAGAAGGAACTGGCCCCGCGCGATATCGTGGCCCGCGCCATCGATGCCGAGATGAAGCGCAGCGGCAGCAAGTGCGTCTATCTCGATATCACCCACAAACCGGCGGAGTTCATTAAATCCCGCTTCCCTTCCATCTACGAGACCTGCTTGCGCTTCGGCCTTGATATCACCAAGCAGCCCATCCCTGTGGTGCCGGCCGCCCACTACCAGTGCGGCGGCGTGAAGACCGATCTTAATGGCGAAACCAACCTGCGCGGGCTCTATGCCATCGGCGAGGTGGCCTGCACCGGGCTCCATGGGGCAAATCGGCTGGCCAGCAATTCCCTTCTGGAGGGGATGGTGCTGGCCCACCGGGCCTTCGAGAAAACCACCAAAAATCTCAAGCCGCGCGAGTTCTTCGATCTGCCCGACTGGCGCCCCGGCAAGGTGCAGGATGTCGATGAACTGGTCGTGATTTACCACAACTGGGACGAGATCCGCCGCCTCATGTGGGATTACGTGGGCATCGTGCGCACCGACAAGCGTCTGCAACGCGCCGCCACGCGGTTGCGTAACCTTCACACCGAGATTCAGGAGTTCTACTGGAACTTCACCATCTCCACCGATCTTCTGGAATTGAGAAACCTGGTCGACGTCGCCTCGCTCATTGTCGACTGCGCGATCCACCGCAAGGAGAGCCGGGGGCTGCATTATACCCTGGACTACCAGGAGCACGATGATGTCAAGTTCCTCCGCGAGACCACTTTACGGAGAACATAGCCCCTCCCGGGGTCGTTTTTGGTTGCTACTGGCGGCTTGAGAAGCGATATTGCGGCGCCCAACCAGCAATGAAATTCGCTCCTCTCATATTGGCGGCACTCATGGTTACTGCCACTGTGAAGGCCTCGGAAGCACAGACCCCGGTTTCTTCGAGCGCGGACTTCCAGAAATACGCCATGTGGTTGCGGGAAAATGCCCTGCTCAAGATCGAGCCCCAAGTGGTTGCTCCCTCCAATTACCGGCCCGGTTTTAACCGCTACCCGTGGAAGCGGAACATCATGACCACCGTCTTCTGGGTCGGTGAGCATCCCACGCAGAACAACCCGGTTCCCAACTACAAAAGCTCCTGGGATCCCAACTGGGCCGCCAACTACGGCGGCTTCGACAATCCCGACGCCACCCAGCGCCGCAACTTTATCCCCGTTAAGTTCATCCCACGGCAAAACCCCTTTTACGTGGCTTTGCCCTACAACGACGTGACCCACGGCACCACCAAGCCCGAGGCGCGCAAGGTCATCCCCTGGTTCAAGCAGGCCTTCGAGCGGCCCGGCAAGAGCGTGGTCAAGGGGCGTTGGCTCGCGATCAAGCACGGCAGCCGCATTTGTTACGCCCAGTGGGAGGATTGCGGCCCCTTCCGCACGGACCATTTCGAGTACGTCTTCGGCAACGCCCTGCCCCTGCCCAACCTCAACCAGGGCGCGGGCCTGGACGTTTCCCCAGCCGTGCGCGATTACCTCGGCATCGGTGGCAAGGACGTCTGCGATTGGAAATTTGTCGAAGCCAAGGACGTGCCCGCCGGCCCTTGGACCAAGTACGGCGACAACAACACCTTCGTCCTCCAAAAGCGCGGCATGAACCTCTTCCTCGTCGACCGCAACAACGCCTACGGCGCAGGTCGGCGCTCGGAGTAGAGGATTCGGGTTCTTTGCCCGATTGCTGGAAATCAACGGCTTAGGTCTGAATTGTTGATTTTCGTGCCACGGCTCTCCGTGGGGCGCGGCGGTTTTCGCAAAATCACCTTTTCCCAAGGTGTGGCCCTTGCCTGTCGTGCCATCTCTCACATTTTTGACAGGAGTGAGAATCGTTCTATCTTAGGGAATACGAGAGGACGGCTTGGTGTGGTAATCGCCTGAGTTTGTCTGCACAAGGGCAAGCAATCCGGGCGGATGCCATAGCCGGCTACCGGACATGAAATTTCCCACGAAATTCTGGCGGGGATGGTCGAAACGGCGCAATGGCGTCGATCATGTGCGGGCTGGCGGGATTTTACCTTCGGAACAAGAGCCCGCGGTTTCGCTGCTTCTTAAAGGGCGTTGTGAAGTGCGGCGGCAGGGCGCGGTCCTGCATCCGGGCGATATGATCGAGGGAAGACAGGCCGGAGGGAATGGCGGGAGCATGAGCGTCCATGCCACCATGGATAGCACCGTTTTGCGTCTCTCCCGGGAAACGCTGCACCGCCTGGCTCAACGCTGGCCGATTAACGCGCTCTGGTCCGAGCGCAGCGCGGGGCCCGGAGCGGTCTGTCGCGTCGATGACGGCGGCGCTGGCGGAAAGGCGGTCGGCCTGATGCCGCTGTCGGCGGAAGTTCCCTGTGCGGACTTTGCCATGAATCTGGCCGAAACCATTTCAAGTGAAACTGGGCAAGCGGTGCTTCGTTTGCAGGTCGAGGGGAAGGATGGCGTGAAAAAAGAGCCACCGACCCAACTGCCCGGACCCGCCGCCATTTTCGAGCAGAAAATAGGCAGTGGCCGGGAGGGAAGGGATCTGGAGACGCTGGCCCGGAGGCTGGAAGGCAGCAAGGAGCAATTTCCCTACGTCATTGTCGAGGTCGCAAGAGAGACCTGCGGGGAAGCGTTTGGCGAAATCCTGCGGGCCTGCCGGGCGGTCTATCCCGTGCTTCGGCAGAACGGTGAAAGCTTGTTTGAATTGAATCTGCTCATTCGGGAAGCCGTGGCGCAGGGACTGGAGGCGATCCCCATCAAACCGTTGGTTTATCTCAAGGCCACCGAGAACGCGCATGGCCTGAGCCGCTATATCGAGACGACCGTAAGAAGGCCGGTCCATTTTTATCTGCGTGAAGCGGTCGGCGACGACGTTCGATTGAAGGCGAATTTGCGGCGGCTGGGCCGCGAAATCTGCGGGCGGCAGGTGGGGCTCGCTCTCTCCTCGGGAGCGGCGCGGGGACTCTCGCACATCGGCGTGATTCAAGTGCTGGAAGAAAATGGCATCGAGGTGGACGTCGTGGCGGGATCGAGCCTGGGGGCCTATATCGCCTCGATCTGGGGCGCGGGCTATGGCGGCCACGAATTGGAAAAATTCGCCCGCGAACTCGAAGGTTATCGTGGGTTCTGGCGTCTGATGGATGTGGCGATCTTTCCGCGCCGGGGTTTTTTGCTCACGAAGCGTGTTCGCAAACGCCTGGAACGGACCATTGGAGACATCCATTTCTCGGACCTGGCACGGCCGGTGCGGGTGGTGGCGACGCGGCTCGATACCTTGGAAAAGGTGATATTTTCCGCCGGGAGCGTGGTGGATGCCGTGCTGGCCAGTGTCGCCATTCCCGGCGTCTGTGTGCCGGTAACTCTCGATGGAGTCTCCTATGTCGATGGCGGCATTTGCGATCCGCTGCCGGTCAGCGTCCTGACCGCCATGGGTATTCAAAAGATCATCGCCGTCAACACCATCGTAACCCCCGAGATGCTCCGAGCCCGCCAGCAGGAAGTAACGGAACTGGAGCGAAAAAGGCACGGAAGGTTCAGCGCGTGGATCAACCCCTTCGCCAGTGGAAATGCCTTCGACACGCTGATGCGCAGCATCCATGCGGCCCAAACGCAGTTGGCGGAGGCGTCGTGCCGGCAGGCGAGCGTCGTGCTGAGACCATATACCCTCGAAAACCGCTGGCGCGATTTCGGCAATCCCTTGCGTTACATCCAACTCGGCCGCGAGGAGGCCAGGGCGAAAATGCCCGCCATTCGTGCCCTCATTGATTCCCCCATTTATGAAAACGACACGTCTCGTCAGATCATGGCACAAGCTGCCTAGGGAAACCGTTCGCAAGCTGCAGGCCGCACGGTTGCGAGCCTATTTGCGGGATGTGGTCCTGCCGTTTCATCCGCATTATCGCGAAATTTTCGCCAGCCGTGGGCTGAGCTGGCGTGATCTCAGCACACTGGACGATCTGCGGCAGATTCCCTTCAGCTCAAAGGCCGACCTGGCTGGAGGGTCCGAGCAGGTGAAGGCGTTTGTGATCGCGCCGGACGCTCAGCAGTTGGCGCGGCGGCCTCGCACGATCGCCCGGGGCCTTCTGCGCGGCCCCAGCCGGGTAAAGCGCGAACTCGAGGAGGAGTTTCGCCCGATCCTGATGACCAGCACCACCGGCCGTTCCGCCGAGTCTGTTCCCTTTCTCTATACCGGTCACGATGTGGCCCGGCTGAAAACCGCGGGCTACCGCATGATGGAACTGGCCGGCGCTCGCCGCACCGATCGCCTCCTGAGCATGTTTCCCTTCGCGCCCCATCTGGCCTTTTGGCAGATGCACTACGCGGCCACCGAATTTGGCGTCTTTTTGCTAAGTTCCGGCGGCGGCAAGACGGTCGGCACGGAAGGCAATATTCGCATGATGGGGAAGCTGCAGCCGGACGTCATCATCGGCATGCCGACCTTTATTTATCACGTTCTGCACGAGGCCGTGCTCGACGGCTTCCGCTGCGAAAAACTTCGGCTGCTCGTGCTCGGTGGAGAAAAAGTTCCTCACGGCCTGCGTCGCAAGCTGGAGGAACTTGCGATGCATCTCGGCGCGCCGGGAGTCAGCGTCATTTCCACCTACGGATTTACCGAGGCGAAGTTTGCCTGGTGCGAATGCCTCTTCCCGCTGGAGGCGGAGTCCGCAGGGTACCATCTCTACCCCGACCTCGGCATTGTCGAGATCGTCGATCCGCAAACCGGCTCCATCAAAAACGACGGGGAACCGGGCGAGATTGTTTTCACCTCCCTCGACGCGAGGGGGTCGTGCGTGCTCCGCTATCGCACCGGAGATATCCTCGAGGGCGGACTGACCTACGAGCCCTGTCCGCACTGCGGGCGAAGCGTCCCGCGGCTGGTCGGAAACATTTCGCGGCGGTCGGATATCCGGGAAATGCAACTCGACAAGATCAAGGGCACGATCGTCGATTTCAACGAGCTCGAGCATGTCCTCGATGACATGGCGGACATCGGGTCCTGGCAGATCGAGTTGCGCAAAGCCCGCAACGATCCTCACGAAGTGGACGAACTCGTCCTTCATATTTGCCCGACCGACGGGGCCGATGAAACAGCGCTGGGGCGGGACGTCGAGCGCCGGTTATTTGAACGCGCGGAACTCCATCCCAATCGCATCGAATTTCATTCCAATGCCGAGATCAGACGCCTGCAGGGGGTCGGTGAAATGCTCAAGGAACAAAAGGTGGTCGATCGTCGCCCGCGCATCGCGAACCTTGCAACCTCCCGCCCCACATGAATCCAAAACCAACTCTCGTCCTGGCTGGCGTGCGAACGCCCTTTGCCAAAGCGGGAACCGACTTGGCCGGCCTCGGCGCGGCGGAACTCGGCCGCACGGCGGTGCAGGCCTTGCTCATTCGCACCGGGCTCGACCCGGAATTGCTTGATGAAGTCATTCTCGGCTGCGTGGCCCAGCCGCCGGAAGCATTGAACCTCGCCCGCGTGGTGGCGCTTCGCTCCGGCATTCCCAGGCACGTGCCGGCTGTGACTGTGCAGCGAAATTGCGCCTCCGGGCTGGAAGCTATCACCCAGGCCTGGCTGCGTATCCAGGCTGGCGAGGGGGAACTCTATCTCGTGGGCGGCGTCGAGAGCATGTCGAGCACGCCGATGCTCTTCTCGAAACGCGCCGCGCGAAAGTTTGCCTCGGTCGCGGGTAGCAAGTCGCCCTGGAAAAAGTCCCACGCTCTGGCCGCGCTCCGTCCCAAGGATTTTCTGCCCATACCCGGACTCAAGCTCGGCCTCACCGATCCCGTGAGCGGATTGAACATGGGAGAAACCGCGGAGATCCTGGCGCGGGAGTTTGCCCTCAGTCGCGAAATGCAGGATGCCTTTGCCCTGCGTTCCCATCAACGGGCTGCGGCGGCGGAGAGTCGGCTCGCGGAGGAAATCGTGCCTGCCTACGATCCCATGCGGGGCACGGCAGCCCTGCGCGACAACGGCGTGCGTCCCCACCAATCCCTTGAGATGCTGGCCAAACTGCGTCCGGTTTTCGAGCGGGAAACCGGCACGGTCACGGCAGGCAATTCCTCCCAGATTACTGATGGCGCCGTGGCGCTGCTTATTGGAACGGAATCCGCCGCAGCGCGCATGGATCTCGAACCGCTCGGAGCCATTCGCGGATTCGCCTATGCGGGTTGTGATCCCGATCGCATGGGGCTCGGCCCGGTCTACGCCATCGAGCGTCTGCTGGAGCGGCTTCATCTCACGATTGAGGACGCGGATCTCGTCGAGATCAACGAGGCCTTTGCCGCCCAGGTTCTGGCCGTGTTGCAAAAACTGAAGGACGAGGGCATCGGAAGCATTCCGGACGATCGGCTCAACGTCAACGGCGGCGCCATCGCGCTCGGCCATCCCGTGGGCGCCAGCGGAGCGCGGTTGGTCCTGACCGCGCTGAAGGAACTTCATCGGCGCAAGGCGCAGAGCGCTCTCGTCAGTTTGTGTGTTGGAGGCGGTCAGGGCGGTGCGCTCTGGCTGGAAAGACTATGAATGAAACTATCGCCGTACCTACTGTGCCCGTGGCCAAACCGATGGAATTGCCCAAACCGGCGGTTCGCCTGGAACTCCGCGAAGATGGGCTTGCGCTCGTGACGTTTGACCGAGCCAAAAGTTCGACCAACATTCTCGATACGGTCACCCTTCGCGCCCTCGCCCAGGTACTCGACCAACTGGACGGCACTGCCTCGCTGCGCGGGGTCGTTTTTCAGACGGCTAAGCCCTCGGTCTTCATCGCTGGTGCGGATCTAAAGGAACTCGTCGCCGCCCGGGATCACGAAGAACTGCTCGAGCTCGGACAGCAGACGTTTTCCAAGATCGCCGCCTTGCCTTGCGTGACCGTCGCGGCCATTCACGGCGCCTGCGTGGGCGGAGGTCTCGAGTTGGCGCTGGCCTGCGATTATCGCGTGGCCAGCCGCGATCGCGCGACGCGCCTCGGTCTTCCGGAGGTCAATCTCGGTCTCCTCCCCGCCTGGGGAGGATCGACCCGTTTGCCAAGACTCATCGGTCTGCCCCGCGCTCTGGCGGTTATTCTGAAGGGAGATCTCATGCCCTCCGCGAAGGCCAAAAAACTCGGCGTGGTTGACGCGTTGGCCCCGCGCGAACGCCTGCTCGATCTCGCCTGGCAGTATGTCGGAAAGGGAAAGCCAGTTTCCCGCCATCGTGGGAATTTTGCGTGGGCCCTGGCGGCCCCCGTGATCGCTGCGGTAGCGCGAAGGTCCATTCGGCAAAAGACTCATGGCCACTACCCTGCGCCATTCGCCGCCGCCGAGGTCGTGACAAAATCGCTCTCGCGCAGCATCCCTCGGTCGCTGGCCGCCGAACGCTTGGCCATCGAGCATCTGGCGGGAACAGAGGTCAGCCGAAATCTCATCCGCATCTTCTTCCTGCAGGAGCGCGCGAAGCACCGGCCTGCCCCGCTGGCCGAGCCGGTGCGAAAAGCCGCCGTGATCGGCGCGGGCGTGATGGGAGCCGGCATTGCGCAATGGCTCGCCGCCCGTGGGCTGAACGTTCTTCTGCGCGACCTTAATGCCGAGCAGGTGGCCCGCGGCCTGCAACGGGCGGAGAAACTCTTCTCCGAAGCCCGGCACCGTGGGCTGATGTCCGCCGCGGAAGCTCAGGGTGGCCTGGATCGCATTGCTCCGGCGGATGGGCCGGTGCCCATGAAGTCCATGGATCTCGTCATTGAAGCCGCCGTGGAGCGGCTGGAGGTGAAGCAGGAGCTCTTTGCCGATCTCGAGCAGCGTACGCGGCCCGGCGCCATTCTGGCCACCAATACGTCGGCGCTTCCCATCACCGAAATCGGACGCACCATGCGGTATCCGCAACGACTCGTTGGACTGCACTTCTTCAATCCCGTGCATCGCATGCAGCTCGTCGAGGTCGTGCGCACCGACCTGGCGTCCGACGGCGCGATCGACACGGCCGTGGCCTTTGTTCAGGGCATCGGCAAGCTTCCAGTCGTGGTGCGGGATCGGCCGGGATTTTTGGTCAACCGCATTCTTCTCCCCTATTTGCTCGAAGCCGCGAACCTCTTCGAGGCCGGCGCACGGATCGAAGATCTCGACAAGAGCATGCTCGCCTTCGGGCTCCCGATGGGGCCCATGCGCCTGCTCGACGAGGTCGGACTCGATGTGGCCGTGGACGTGGCGCAAACACTCTGCGACACCTTTCCCGAGCGCCTGCGGCTCCCCGCCTATTTCAGCCGCCTGCTTGAGGCCGGGATCAAGGGGCGGAAGACTGGCCAGGGATTCTACGATTACCATAAAGGCCGCGTCACGGGCCTCAATCGCGCCGTCTTGAAATTTCAGAAATCGCAGGCCGGAGCGAAACTGACTCCCGAGGAGCTTCAACAACGCATGGTGTTGCTCATGATCAACGAAGCCGCGCGCTGCCTTGAGGAGCGCATCGTCGAGGCACCGGAGGATGTCGACTTTGCCATGATCATGGGAACCGGCTTCGCGCCATTCCACGGTGGCCCGCTCCGGTATGCCGACTCTGTCGGTCTCGAAAATATCGTCGCAACGCTTCGCCAGCTCACCGACTCCGGCGAGAGCCACTTCGCGCCTTGCGAGCGGCTCCTTGATATGGTCGCACAACACCGGGGATTTTATGAAAACTGAACATTCACCCATCGATACTTCCCGCATGTCGGAGGGCCAGCGCGCAGCCATGGAGGCCACGGAAGCAGCGCGGGAAACCGGCACCATGGAGCGAACCTTTGCGGGCGGTTTGTTTCTCGGGCGGTTCAATCTCAGCCGCATCCAGCCATTCCCTGAACAAAGCGAGGAAGATCGCGACCAAGGCGACGCCTTCCTGCTGCGGCTCGAGAATTTCCTGCGCGAGCACGTGGATCCCGACACCATTGACGAGACGGGCGAGATTCCCGATGAGGTTCTCGAAGGGCTCGCGAAGCTCGGGGCCTTCGGCATCAAGGTTCCCACCAGGTATGGCGGGTTGGGACTGTCCCAAACGAACTACTGCCGGGCGGCCCTGCTGCTCGGTAGCTATTGCGGCAATCTTACCGCGCTGCTCAGCGCCCACCAGTCGATCGGCGTGCCACAGCCACTGCTGCTTTTCGGGACCGAGGAGCAAAAGCAAAAATACCTGCCGCGTGTGGCCCAGGGCGAGATCTCGGCCTTCGCGCTCACTGAGACTGGGGTGGGATCGGACCCCGCCCGGATGGAAACGCATGCCGAGCCGGTCGCAGACGGGTTTCTCCTCAATGGCCGCAAGATGTGGTGCACCAACGGCACCCGCGCGGGGGTGATTGTCGTGATGGCGCAAACCCCGCCGAAGGTGATCCATGGCCGCTCGAAGGGCCAGATCACCGCCTTCATCGTGGAAACGGACTGGCCCGGTGTGAAGGTCGTGCAGCGCTGCCGCTTTATGGGCCTGCGCGCGCTCTACAATGCGGTGATCGAATTTCACGATGTCCATGTGCCGTCCGAAAATATCCTCCTCGCGGAGGGCAAGGGACTGCGCGTGGCCCTCAGCACGTTGAATACGGGTCGCCTTACCCTGCCCGCGGCCTGCGTCGGCCTGGCCAAACGGTGTTTGGAGATCAGTACCCGCTGGGCCAGGGAGCGCGTGCAATGGGGCAAGCCCATCGGTGAGCATGCCGCCATCGCGGGCAAGATCGCCGACATGGCCGCCGATACCTTCGCCATGGAATCGATGACCATGCTTACCGCCGCGCTGGTGGATCGCGGGCAGTCGGATTTCCGGCTCGAATCCGCCATTTGCAAAATGCTAGCCAGCGAATGGGCCTGGCGCATCGTAAATGATACGATGCAAATCCGTGGCGGCCGCGGCTACGAAACCGCCTCCTCGCTGCAAATGCGCGGGGAAACGCCCGATCCCGTCGAGCGCCTGATGCGCGACAGTCGCATCAATCTCATCTTCGAGGGATCCAGTGAAATCATGCGACTCTTCATCGCCCGCGAGGCTCTCGATCCCCATTTGAAAATCGGAGGTCCGATCCTCGACCATCGTTTATCGTGGCTGGCGCGCGGAGCCGCCGCCTTGCGGGCGGCGAGTTTCTACAGTCGCTGGTATCCCGCGATGCTTTTGCCAAGTCTCCCGATTCGGGGAAATTTCGACCGGCGCCTAAAATCCCATGTCCGCTGGTGCGCATCGACGTCCCGGCGCCTGGCCCGCTGTCTGTTTCAGCAAATGCTTCGCTATGGCCCCGCTCTGGAAAAACAACAACTCCTCCTCGCCCGTTTCGTGAACATTGGCGCGGAGCTTTTTGCCATGTCCGCCACGCTGCTCCGCGCTCAGGCGGTGGTGGATCGCGCTGATTCGGAAAGCTCCAAAACCTTGGATCTCGCCGATTATTTTTGCCGCTCCGCCCGCCTTCGCATCGGAGAAAGTTTTCGCTCCGCCGCCCGGAACGAAGACCGTCCCGGTTACCGTCTCGCTCAGGCGACGCTGGATCATCTCCCGGCCAATCTCTCTGAGGGGATTTTGCGGTCGGAGAAGGGGTGATTCGCTCGCTGTTGCCGGATCGTGAACCTTACGGTATTCCGGTATATCGTTTTCCATGCGTTTTGGAGAACCGGGCGCACGCTTCCCAAAAATTATAAGTTCCTGTGCCGTAGCCCCAATCGGCGATCTTGATCGCTCGAATAAAAGAGCAGCTGAATACCGCGACAAGAACCAAACCTTGTGCCAATCGAATCCAGCGTCCGGCAACCCGATGGCCCGCCCAAAAGCTTAGGCGTGCTAACCCATAGAAAAACGCGCCGTAAAATACGAAATATCCAATAAACAATAAAGCCACCTCCCAAGAGTTCAGCGGCACCCAGGCCACCAAATAGACGGCATAGCAGCAAGGGGCATAGAGAGCGGCCATGCCAAAATCAAACAGCACCGGAACAAGGAGCATGGCCAGCGTCATAAAGCTCAACACAAACCATTTTCGGCTCATGGCCACCTTCGGAAGGGGAATCGATCGCATGCTGTACGATGCTCTGTGGCTGTGAAGGGACGATGAACGGCTCGTGAATTTTTCAAGGAGTTCATTCCTACCTGCCAGTGCCCAAAACGGCGAAGGCGGCCCCCCTTTCGGAAGGCCGCCCTCGTTTGGTTGATGGCTGTAAGCCGGATTTTGTTTTCTTCGCGCACTCTCGCACGTGAAGCGACGACCATTTATCTTACCCCGGCCGAGGCCGAAGTATCCCGCTGGGCGGGATGCGACTATTACCCGGAGACATCCGCTTGCGCGGGCCGGCCAGGCGAAGCCGTTCCTCCTGTTCTGTCTTGCACCGCAATAGGGTTTATCGTGCCCCCTCGCTTGCGCTCGGGGCGGTGGGCTCTTACCCCGCCTTTTCACCCTTACCCCAGCCTTGCGGCTGAGGCGGTTTAATTTTCTGCGACACTTTCCGTCGCACGGTCCTTTCGTTCCATGCGCCCCCGCTTTCACAGGGCATGCTGCCTTATGGTGTCCGGACTTTCCTATCCCAGGCGCACCGAGGTGCTCTGGAATCGGCCGTCCGCCATCAACCACCAATCTAGCGGCAGCGCGGCGCCATTCAAGCTCAGTCCTTCGCCGGGGTGGGAGAAAGCTTGGCCCGCTCTTTTTTCACCTGGGGCGCAATAAGTGGGATCATCCCGGAATCCGAAACCACCGCCTGCCCCTCCCTGCTCAGGATAAATCGAAGGAACTCTCTGATTTCAATGGGGATACGGTTTTCCTTGTCGGGCGCGACGTACAGGTAGAGGTCCCGCTCCAGCGGATAGCTCCCGTCGAGCAGGTTTTCCGGGGTAGGCGCCACGAAGGGATCGCCGGATCTCTCCGCGATGGGCAGCGCCTTGATGTCCTTTTGTGTTGTCCCAAGGCAGGTGTAGCCGATGGCGTACTCATCCTTGCTGACCGCCTGGGGAATGCCGTTCTCGATATCCTCGACTGAGACGCCCGAACGAGTGGCTGCCCCATAGCACACCAGCTTCTCAAAAGTGGTGGTCGTACCCCAGCCCTCGCCGCCCCCATGGGCGTTGACCGGCTCTCCGGCCCACGCCCCGGAAAGGCCAAGGTCGCCCCAGGTCTGAACCGGCTGTCCACCCCGTAAATGGAGATCAGAATAAATGCCATCGAGTTGCTCCAGGGTGATCCCGGGGAGGGGATTTGTGCCATGGACCACCACAATGAGGGCGTCCCGCGCGATGCGGAATTCCCTGATCGGATAGCCGTACTTTTCAAAAAACGCCTGCTTTTCGGATTGGTCCATCGGCCGGCTCATGGCTCCGACTTGAATGGCGCCCTCGATCAACCCGTTGGGCACCGCCGCACTGCTCGGCGCGCTCATCGTGAGATCCATACCAGGATAGATCGTCTCGTACGAGCCTTCCAGCAGGCGGATCAGCTTGGTCATCACACCGGAACCGACCACCGTGAATTCGCCCGCCAGCTTCTTCTCGACCGGGACATACGCGGGGAGGGGAGGAGGCTCTTCCCTCTCGGTCTGAGCCTTAACCAAGGCTGAACCTGCCAGCAGCAGAAAAAGAAATCCCCAGCCCATATATCGCGGCACCATGCCCCGAAATCTTGCGAAACCAACGGCCCTTTGCAATGCCGATCTAAGGTAGATCCTTGAGCCCCGGGAGGCGCTCCAGCAACTGAGCCGCGAGGATGCGCCCTACACTCTCCACCGAATTGAGTCGGCCGGTCTCCTTTTCGAGATTCGTCATCTCCACATTCGCGATGCCGCAGGGAATGATGTGTTCAAAAGCCGCCTGCGTCTCATTGGTCACATTCAGCGCCAACCCATGCATCGTAACCCACCGCCGGACCCCCACGCCGATGGACGCGATCTTTCGAGCGCCGCACCACACGCCGGTCAGCCCCTCTTGCCGTCCGCTCGGAGTGCCGCACACCTGGCAGGTGAGAATGATGATCTCCTCCAAAAACCGCATATACTTGTGCAAATCCCGCCCCCGCTCCTGCAAATCGAGAATCGGATACGCCACAAGCTGCCCGGGCCCATGCCAGGTCGCCTGCCCTCCGCGATTGGTCTCAAAGACCGGATACGGCAGCGCCTCGGGCTCCCGCAGGCTCTCCTGATTCCGCGTGCGGCCAATGGTATAAACCGGCTCATGCTCCAGCAGCAGCACCTTCTCGGGACCTTCCCCGGCGAGGTATTTCTGCAAAGTCTCCGTTTGCAAGGCCAGCCCCTGGGCATACTCGACCCGGCCGAGCCATTCGACTTGCACGCTCATATGGAGGTGAGGGGAGTTCTGCGGATGGCGGCGGCATCCACGGCTTGGAAATGGGTGAAGCCGATCGCAATGGCATCCGCCGCATCGGCCGGAGGTGTCACGGTGAGCCCCATTAGGGCGCGAACCATAAACGCTACCTGGGTTTTGTCCGCCGCTCCCTTGCCCACCACGGCCTGTTTCACCCGGCGAGGGGCATACTCGTAAACTGGCAGCCCCTTTTCCGTCGCGGCAATGATCGCCGCCGCCCTCGCCGCCCCCATCGTGATGGCCGTCTGGTAGCTCTGCACGTAGATGATGCCCTCGATCGCCATCGTCTGCGGTTGGTGGGTTTTGATGAGATCCGAGATCTGTTCGCGAATCGCCAGCAGGCAGCCGGAGGCCTGCACCTTGGGCAGGTTTTTGATCGTGCCAAAGGTGACGCAGGCTATCTTCTTGCCCGTTCGCGCCAGCACGGCATAGCCCGTGGCACGCAGGGCGGGGTCTACAGCCAGGAGAATTTCAGCGGGCATCGGGCAGCATTTCTTCAAGTTTGCCCAGAACAGCCTCCACCTCCAACTCCGAAAGCTGTCCATCTTCGGCCCAGAGCACTTCGACTCCGTCATTGGCGGGAGCCCATACGTCGGGATCCGTCGGGCCAAAGAGAAGCAGGCAGGGCGCGCCAGAGGCCGCCGCCAGGTGCGAAATCCCACTGTCGTGCCCCACGAAGAGCCGACACTTCGAGAGTACCGCTCCCAAAATCGGGAGCGGCAGACTCTGGAGAAAGGCGCAGCGCGGATGCGTTTGAAAATGCTGGAGGCTGGAGAGCCGCTCCGAATCCGCCTCGCCACCCACAATGAGTAGCTGGCCGGAGTGCCGCCCGCCCAGGAGCTCCTCGATAACCGTCACCCAACGATCCAGCGGCCAGTTCTTTTTTTCACCACCGCTCCCGGGATGAATGGCGACAAGGGGAAGTGGCAGCCCCGCCAGTAGGGCATCCGCCTCCGCCAGATCCTCCTCCGAGGGGAAAAAGCGGGCCGCCGGGTCTTCCAGCCAGAGAGCCAGCTTGTCCAGCGGCTGGGCGAGTTGGACGGCGGCATGCTCGCCTTCGAGCACCTTGGGCGACCCCGCGATGAGGTTTTTTACTCCAGCGCGCTGCAGGCAGGTCTGGAAGAGCTCATCAGGGTCGTAGATGTAGCTGATCACCTGATTGAATCCGGCGAAGTATTCGCAGAGCTCAGGATCGAGTTCTCCCTTGGGATTGAAGAAAGTCGCCAGAGGCGCGTACTCGATCGAGCGCGTGGCGTCGGCGTAGAAGCGTCTCTCCGCCAGGCTGGCAATGTGGCGATACCCGAGAATCTCGAGGTGACAGTCGGGGAAGTTTTCCCGCAGCAGCCGAATGGCCGGCAGGGTAAGAATGAAATCGCCGATGGCCCCGCCGCGAATGACGAGAATACGACCCGGCATCGGGACCCCTCGGGTCTAGTGACTCATCTGGCCCATCTGGGAGCCAAGAACCCCGCCACCTTCCCAACTAGCCGGGCGATTCCACGGTAGGGAACCGCCAGCTTCCTGGGTCTTCTGAGCTTCCTCGTCCTGATGCGCGCAGGACGTGAGGCAGAGGGTCACAGCGCAGAAGGCCGTGAAAGCGAGAACGCGCATTAAGAGAAGACTTATTCCTGAGCGCCGCCGTAGATCACATGATCTCCGGGAGAGATCACCGTGCCACGTGGCACGCTGTTGGCCACGATATCAGCGATGGAGGTCGAAGGCTCAACCGAGGTCACGCGGATCTTGCCCACGAGCTGGTTGCCACGCTTCACGAGAAGCTCAGTGTTGCTGGCCACGCCCTGCTTATCTCCCAGGGAGAGAACCACGAAGTTCCAAGCGGGGTTGACCGCGAGAATGCGGCCTTCAGTGCCTTGCTTCAAAGTATGTTCGGTGCGAACTTTTTCGATCGCGGCGTATTTGGTGTTTTCTTCACGAGCCTTCTCGAGATCACTCTGAAGCTTGGTGATAAGAGTCTTTTGTTCCTCAAGCTGAGCGAGGACTTCGGCACCAGGGCCTTGAGGAGTTCCAGGGGTGGTTCCACTAGCGGCCTTCAGTTCGTCACGCTCCTTGGTCACTGCATCCAGTGAGGTCTGAAGAGTGGCTTTCTCAGTAGTTGCCGTCGTCACCTGAGCCTGCGCATCGACGACATCCTTCTTCGCCTTTTCCAAATCGGTCGTAGCGGTCGTCAATTGGGCATCCACCGCGGCCTTGTCAGCCTTGGTCGCCTCAAGATCCTTCTTGGTCGAAGCCAGGGAATCCGAAGCCGTCTTCAGAGAAGTCTTGGTCTTGGTCGCTTCGGCTTGCGAATCGGCAAGGTCGGTTTGCGCTTTGGAGAGCTTGGACTTATTGGCGAAGCCGAGGCCCGCCGTGATAAGAGTTACGACGACGGAGGCGATGATTAGAAGTTTTCCCATATCTGGAGGCGTTAATGCAGCGACGTGTAGGTATACAAAAGGACAATACGTTCGCAAGCAACAAAATGCACAAAAACATCTTTCGATTGCCAGAAAGTGGCGAATCGGTAGATTGACCATTGCCAGGGGCTATGGATTGCAGACGTTAGAACCCCGCCAGGGCAGGAATGCAGCAACGGTATTTCGCTTTGCCTTGCCGTAGTTCTCTGGCACTTTTTCCCGCTTTCTTGACCTTCTGCCTGTCGAAAACTACCCTATCCTGATGGAAGCCACCGCCCGAGACCACGTTCGAGAGAGCCTTCAGGGCTTCCTGAACACCAAAGGCCTGCGGCGCACCGTCCAGCGGGAGGCCATTATCGAGGCCGCTTTTGGCACCACGGACCACTTCACTGCCGAGGATTTGCTGGTGATGGCCCGAAAAATCGAGAAATCCGTCTCCCGCGCCACCGTCTATCGCACGCTCCCGCTCATGGTGGAGAGCGGTCTGCTCCGGGAATTGGACCTCGGCGGCGACACGAAATTCTACGATCCGAATTTCGTCGAGCACCCCACGCACAACCACCTCATCTGCGTGGATTGCAACAAGATCATCGAATTTGAAGATACGAATATGGAGCTGTTGGAAAACTGCATCACCCGCCGGCTGGGTTTCTCGCCGACGAGCAAGGCCGTGAAGATCGAAGGCCATTGCGATGAGTTGAAGCTCAAGGGGTCGTGCACAAAGCAGCGGCCCAGCGAGTCCTAGGCAATGTGGAAAGGCCGCTTCCAGCAGGCGCCATCCAGCCTGCTTAAAACCTACAGCGAATCCATCTCGTTCGATTGGCGGCTCTACCGCCACGACATCCGGGGCAGCATTGCCCACGCCCGGGCCATGACGAAGGCCGGTGTTCTCACCGAGGACGAATTTTCCCAGATCGAATTGGGCCTGCGCGCCATCGAGTCGGAAATCACCGAGGGCAAATTCCCCTTCGATCTCGAGCTCGAGGACGTGCACATGAACATCGAGGCCGAGCTCACGCGGCGCATTGGCGCGGCCGGGGCCAAGCTCCACACGGGGCGCAGCCGCAATGATCAGGTGGCGCTCGATCTGCGCCTCTACCTGCGCGATGAGGTCACCACCCTGGTCGGCTTGGTCCGAAATTTTCAGCAGGCCCTGGTTGGCCTGGCCGAGAAGCATCAATCAGCTGTGATGCCCGGCTACACCCATCTGCAAAGGGCCCAGCCCGTTTTCATTGCGCATCACCTGCTCGCCTACGTGGAAATGGCGGAGCGCGATCGCGGCCGTTTGGAAGATGTGCTCAAGCGCCTCGACGAGCTTCCCCTTGGCTCCGGTGCCATCGCCGGCTCGACCATCATCGTGGATCGCCTGGCCGTAGCGAAGGAACTCGGCTTCTCCCGCGTCACGCAAAACAGCATGGACGCCGTGTCGGATCGCGACTTTGCCTGCGAGCTCCTTTCCGCGCTGGCCATCCTAGGGATGCATCTTTCCCGCCTGAGCGAGGACGTCATCATCTGGGCCTCGGCCGAGTTTGGTTTTATCGACCTGAGCGACCAGCACACCACCGGCTCCAGCCTCATGCCGCAGAAGAAAAACCCCGACATCGCCGAGCTCACCCGCGGCAAGACGGGCCGCCTCTACGGCAATCTGCTCTCGCTCCTTACCACCATGAAAGGCCTGCCGCTGACCTACAATCGCGACATGCAGGAGGACAAGGAGCCCATCTTCGACTCGGTGGATACCAGCAAGATGGCGCTCAAAATTTTTGCCGAGATGCTCGCCGCCGCCTCCTTCCGCGAAGCCAAGACCAAGGCTGCGGCCATGGACCCGCTGCTCCTCGCCACCGACCTGGCCGACAAGCTGGTGCTCGGCGGCGTGCCCTTCCGTCAGGCTCACGAGATCGTGGGCAAGCTGGTCGCCCTCGCGGCGGAGCGGAATGTGCCGCTCGACAAATTGCCCTCTGCGGATTTCCTCGCGGCCTCCGCCGTACTCACGCCCGAAATCGTGGCCGCGACTTTTGACCTCACGTCAGCCTTGGCGGCCCGCCAGGCGCCGGGCGCTCCCTCACCGGGAAATATCCGCACGCGGCTGGCCCATTGGAAGTCGTTGTTTTAGCGCCATGAGCCAAGTCGAGAGTCCGGGCTGGAAAGTCCTCACGAGCGAGGAGGGCTATCGGTCCCCCTATCTTCAGGTTTCAAAAGAGCATGTGGCCACGCCGGCGCGCCCCCAGGGAGTCCATTGGACCGTCGTACGCCGCGCCAAAGCGGCCGTCGTCGCGCCCCGTACGACGGATGGAAAATACGTCCTCATCAAGCAGGAGCGCGTGGCTGTGCGCCGCGCCATGTGGGAATTCCCCGCCGGGCAAATCGATGGCGACGTCTCCGAGGCCAGCATCCGCGAGACCGCTCTGCGCGAGCTCGGCGAGGAGACCGGCATGGAATCCCACGGTGAGCTGATCGCCTTGGGCCATTTCTTTTCCTCGCCGGGTTTCACCGACGAATGCAGCCATCTCTTTCTCGCGACCGGCGTGGAGCCTCGCGCCTCTGGAGCCTCGCACGATGAACAGGAAGCCATCCTGGAAGTGGGTCTATTCACGCTCGATGAACTGCGCGGGATGATCGCGAGCGGGGAAATCGTCGACGCGAATACCCAGGTAACCTATGCGCGTCTGCACGCGAGGGGGCTGCTCTCATGAAGTGGAGCGGTTTTTTTGGTTTCCGCGATCAGGCGGATGAGCCCAAGCCCTTCCTCGATCACATCGAGGATCTGCGCTGGATGCTCATCAAGTCGATCGCGGTTCTGATCATCGCGATGGGCGCTTCGTTCTGTTTCCAAGGCGCGCTCATCGAACTCATCATGCGGCCGCTCAAGGATATCGACCTCGGGCCCAAGGGGCTGATGAATACCGGGATCATCGACCCCCTGCTCATTGCCATCGAGCTGTCCTTTTATTGCGGGCTCATCTTCTCCTTTCCCTTTATCATTTTCTTCCTGGCGGAGTTCATTCTCCCCGCGCTCACTCCCAAGGAAAAACGCATGCTCTACCCTGCCTCCGCGGCGTCAATGGGCATGTTTCTCATCGGGGCATCCTTCGCCTATTTCATCGTCCTCCCGCAGGGGCTGAAATACTTTTTCAACTACTCCAAGAGCCTCAACTTCGCCCCCCAATGGACCGGGCA
>OUNM010419698.1_pt1 | contig 19470 bp, 17 predicted proteins | sample 1769961 | NCBI WGS metagenome assembly OUNM01 (sample SAMEA3914820, study PRJEB12502) | metagenome | biome: forest; material: soil | place: USA | collected 2012-03-12 | depth 0.3 m
CACGATCGACCTGCTCTACCAGCACCGCGTCGATCCCCAGGTGCCGATCGAAGACGTAGCCGGCGCGATCCAGGACCTGATGAAGGCGGGCAAAGTCCTGCACTGGGGGCTCAGCGAAATGGGTCCGCAAACCCTGCGCCGCGCCCACGCCACCCTACCGCTGACTGCCGTGCAGAACGAGTACTCCCTCCTCTGGCGCGGACCGGAGAAATGGGTGCTGCCGACCTGCGAGGAACTGGGCATCGGCTTTGTCTGCTGGAGCCCCCTGGGTGTCGGCTTCCTGAACGGCGCGATCGACGCCAATACCCGCTTCGCCGACGGCGATATACGCAAGATCGAAGGCCGGTTCGCACCGGAGAACCTGACCCACAACCTCGCCCTGGTCGACCTGCTGAAGACCTGGGCGCAGCGGAAGTCAGCGACTCCGGGCCAGGTCGCCCTGGCCTGGCTGCTGGCCCAGAAGCCCTGGATCGTGCCGATCCCCGGCACCACCCAGATGGCGCACATAGTCGACAATGTCGGCGCGACCGCCGTCCGCTTCACGCCCGCCGAACTGGGCGAGCTGAGCGCAGCCGCCTCAGCGATCCAGATCCAGGGGCTGCGGCTGCCCGAAGGCGTCCTGGCCTTCTCCGAAGTCGAAGCCCTCGCCAGGACCTGACCCCATCGCCGAAATGGAGTTTCCCATGAAGCCTGTTGTCGCCGCCATGGCGGCCCTGACCTTGGCGACCCCTGTCGAGGCGCAGGAGCGCAAGTCCGTTGCGCCCAAGGCCATGCAAGCCGCCGCCCCGGGCCTTGCCTCCTATACAGACGATGTTCTGTTCGGCGACGTCTGGGTCAGTCCCGCTCTTAGCCCCCGCGATCGGAGCCTCGTGACCGTGTCGGTGTTGATCGCCACCGGCAAGACGGCCCAGCTCACAGGACATCTGGGCCGCGCGCTCGACAATGGCGTCAAGCCCGTCGAGATCGCCGGCGCCGTCACCCACCTGGCCTTCTACACCGGCTGGCCCAACGCGGTGTCGTCGCTGGAAGTCATCGACAAGGTGTTCACCGACAGAGGCGTCGACATGACGGCCCTGCGCGAACCGGTGGGCGCGAGCCTGCCGGTCCCTGGCTCGGACGCGGCACGGGCCCAGACCGTGACGGGGACCATCGGGCCGGTGGCGCCCAAGCTGGCGGACCTGACCAACGGCGTCCTGTTCGACGACCTGTGGCGACGCCCCGACCTGACCCCGCGTGATCGAAGCCTGGTGACCATCGCCGCCCTGGCCGCCAATGGCGACGAGGCTGGCCTGGCCTTCCATATCCAGCTGGGCCTGCAGAACGGCCTGACCCAGGCCCAGGTCGGCGAGGCCTTGACCCACCTGGCCTTCTACGCCGGTTGGCCCAAGGCGACCGCCGCGGTCGCCGTCGCGGGCGCCGTGTTCAAGGCCGCGGACGCCAAGACGGCCGCCCCGCCAGCCCAAGCCCTCAGGATCGTCGCGCCCGGCGCCCAGCCGGTCCAGGGACCGGCCGCGAACTTCACCGGCGCGGTCGTGGTGACCTCGCCGTTCAAAGGCAGCGGCGAAGCGCGGCTTGGCGGGGCCACCGTCACCTTCCAGCCGGGCGCCCGCTCCAACTGGCACAGCCACCCGCTGGGCCAACTGCTGATCGTCACGGCTGGGGAAGGTTTAGTTCAGGCCAAGGGCGAACCTGTCCGGCGGATCAAGCCCGGCGATGTCGTCTGGACCGCGCCCGGCGTCGAGCACTGGCACGGGGCGACGCCCATCAGCGCCATGACCCATGTCGCCGTGGCCGAGGCCCTGGACGGCAAAAGCGTGACCTGGCTGGAGCCGGTGACCGACGCCGAATACCGCGCGCCGCCCCACTAGGCCGCAAACATCACCCGCAATTCCAGCACACGGAGTTTCCGATGGCCGACGTCTTCATCGGCAAAAGTAGGCGCGAGTTCCTGGGAACGTCCGCCTTCGTCCTTTCAGCTTCAATCCTAGGCGTTACAGCGATGAGCATGACCCCGGCCGCCGCAGCGGACCAGACGACCAACCCGTTCACCCTGGTCTATGCCGGCGCGATCACCAAGAACGAGCCCGGCAAGGTCAATATCCACCCTGTCACCTACAAGCTCGGCGGCCTGGACATCGTCGCCAACGTCTACACGCCGGCGGGCTACGATCCGGGACGAACGTATCCGGCGATTGTCGTCGCCCACCCCAACGGCGGCGTGAAGGAACAGGTCGCGGGCCTCTACGCCCAGCGCCTGGCCGAGCAGGGATACATCACCATCACCGCGGACGCCGCCTATCAGGGCGGCAGCGGCGGACTGCCGCGCAGCGTGGACAAGCCGACCTTCCGGATTGAGGACATCCACGGCATGGCGGACTTCATCACCCGCTATCCCGGCGTCGACGCCGCGCGCCTGGGCCTCTTCGGCATCTGTGGCGGCGGCGGTTATTCCCTGGCCGCGGCCAAAACCGACAAGCGCTTCAGGTCGATCGCCACGCTTAGCATGTTCAATTCGGGCCGAGTGCGTCGCAACGGCTATCAGGACTCGCAGTTGGCGACGATCCAGGAGCGCCTGAAGCAGGCTTCCGCCGCCCGCGCCCAGGAGGCGGCTGGCGGCGACATCCTCTATTCGGGCAACGCCAACCTGACCGACGCGCAGATCGCCGCCTTGCCGTTCGACCTCTATCGCCAGGGCTACCAGTACTACTGGAAGACCCACGCCCATACGGGATCTACCTTCAAATACACCACCAGCAGCCTGCTGGACCTCATGCGCTGGGACGCCACCGACCAGCTCGAGCTGATCGACGTGCCGTTGCTGATGATGGCGGGCAGCAAGGCAGACAGCCTCTACATGACCGAAGACGCTTTCCCCAAGGCCACCGGGACGACGGACAAGACGCTGTTCAAGATCGAAGGGGCCACCCACATCGAGACCTATTGGGTCCCGAAGTATGTCGACGCCGCGCTGGGCCAGCTGACGCCGTTCTTCGCGCGGACGCTGGCCGCCAACCGCGCCTGACGCGATGCAGGCTACGAGCGACAGCGTGGAGGCCTGGTTCGACCGCGCGGTCGAAGCCAGCCATGCGGGACGGCATGAGGAGGCGGAGACGGCCTTCCATGCCGTCCTGGCGCTGGTCCCCGACCATGGCGAAGCCCAGTTCGGCCTGGGGCTCTCGAGAATGGCCGTCCGACGCTTCGCCGAGGCCATCGAGCCGCTGAAGACCGCCGCTTCGGAAACCGGCGCCGACCCGGTCCGGGCCATCTGTCTGGGCCAGGCGCTCTACATGACCGGCGCGTTCGACCTCAGCGCCCAGACGTTCGACGCCGCCTCCCGTCAAACGGCGTTGCCCTCGAACGCCAGGCTGACCCATGCGCGGGCCCGGACGTTCGCGGCGATGATAGACGGCGACGTCGACGCCGCCCTGGCCGGCTACCCCCGACTGGCGGGACAAGACGCAGAAGACGTCATGGTCTTGGCCGAGGAAGCCCTGTCGATCTTCGGCGTGTTCAATTTGGAGAACGCGGCGCGGGCTGTCGGCCGTTGGGTTTCCGCCCGACGTCCCGATGACGCCGTGCTGGCCTACCGGGTGCAGGTGCTCGAAGGCGCTCCGCTCACTAAGGCAACCGCCGCCTATGTCGCCGCCCACTTCGACGCCTTCGCCGACCGGTTCGACCATCAGCTGGCCGAACTGCTCGACTACGACGCGCCGCAAAGGCTGACGAACCTCGTCGCATCTCACCGAACGCGCTTCGACGCCATCGTCGATATTGGATGCGGCACGGGACTCGCCGCGCCGAGGCTCGCCCGCTTTGGCGGGCGGCTGACGGGCGTGGATCTTTCGGCGGGCATGTTGGCCAAGGCCGCGGAACGCGGCGGTTACGACGACCTGGTCCGGGCGGACGCCGCGGAGTACCTACTGGGCCAACGGGGCCGGTTCGATTTGATCTTCGCGGCGGACGTCTTGATCTACCTGGGCGATCTGTCTGAGCTCTTCACCGCGGCGGCGCGGGCCTTGCGCCCCGGCGGCGTGCTGGCGATCACCACCGAAATCGCGCCCGAGGCGGTGCCAGACGGTTGGAAGCTCCTGAGTTCAGGTCGGTTTTCCCATTCTGACCACTACATCGACCGGATGGCGTTTCCCGCTTTCGATGTCATAGCGCGTGAGACGATCGCATTGCGTCGCGAAGGATTGGCGGCGATCGATGGCCGCCTTCACCTCTTGACGCTCTCTTCGCTGGCTTGAGTGCGCCAGAAGCAGACTCAACGGTGGCTCCAAAAACACGACTTTCAGCGTCCGCGCCGCGGCGGCGAACGACCCTTAGCGAACGCTAGACTTCCGCGAGATGCTCAGCCGCCCGCTTCAGGTCGTTGATGCTTTGAAGGATTCCCGATCACGCTTGGCTTGGGCGCTAGGCGTTCCATTCGACTGATCGAGTAGGTCGTCTCGCTACCGCTTTGGCGAAATCATGGCCTCCACCAACTCCAGCAGTACCGAAGGCGTGTAAGGCTTCTGCAAAAAACGGCCGTTGAGCGGAATGTCGGCCTTGGACACAACTGTCGCCCCGGATGTGATCAGGATCGGCAAGCTCGGCGCCCGCAGGGTGGCCAGGCGGGCAAGCCCTAGACCGTTGATTTCGCCGGGCATGTCGACATCGGTGAACACCAGCGCTATGTCGGGCCGCGCATCCAGCAACACCAGTGCTTCTTGAGCGTTCACGGCTTCCAGGGCGTCGTAGCCGCCAGCTTCGAGAATATCGCAAGCAAGCATGCGGACTATGACCTCGTCATCGACGACCAGCACCACCGGCGGCGCCGTGCGGGCGACGTTCGCGGCCTCGCCGCCATCATTGCCCATTGATATGCCCCTTGCTCGATTCCCAAGCCACAAGGCCCCGTGAGAAGTCGACTATCCGACCTAATCCGAGCCAAGCGTTTTAGTTGCATGACCGGCGAACACTGAAGCCTGCCTGTTCCCAGATCGCCGCGCCAAGACCTCGCGGCCGGGAGCCAAACGACCCTCCCCCGCCTGAGCACGGCGCTACTCCTGGATGGCGGTCAGTCGCGCGGTCGTCGTCCAGGCTAGACCGTCCGGTTCGAACCTTATCGTATTGGCGCCGCTCGCCGATCCGGAGAGGCTTGTCTCGATTAATCGCGAGCCAAAACCCCGGCGGGTCGGCGCCGCGACGGGCGGGCCGCCCTGCTCCTTCCAGTTCAGCACGAATTGCGCCTCTGGTCCCTCGCCCAGGACCGACCATGCGATATCGACCCGCCCTGTCGAATTGGACAGCGCGCCATACTTGGCCGCGTTGGTGCAAAGCTCATGCAGGGCCATCGACAGCCCCACCGCCGCCCGCGCCGAGATGAGCATGTCCGGACCGGTCGCGTGGATGCGCCCCTCGCCCGAGTCATGCACGCAGGTCGCCGCTTGGATGATCGCCAAGATCGGCGCGGCAGCCCAGTTGCTGCTGGTCAGGATGTTGTGCGCCCGGCCCAGGGATACCAGGCGATCCTCGATCGTGTTCTGGGCTTCCAGAGGCGTGGCGACGGTGCGCAGCGACTGGCGGACGATCGCCTGAACCAGCGACAGGGTGTTCTTGACGCGATGCTCAAGTTCGCTGGTCAGCATCTGCCGGTCGCGCTCGGCCGAGGCTTCGCTGATCTTCAGGGCTTCCTGCGCCAAACGGTACTCGGTGCGATCCCGCAAGATCTTCAGGAAGCCGACCGGGACATCGTGGTCGTCGCGCAGCGGCATCATCTCGCCGCTGGCCCAGAACCGTGTGGCGTCCTTGCGCAGGTGCCAGCGCTCATCCGACCCGCGGCCATGCGCCAGGGCCGCGCCCATTTCCTTTTCCGGAACCTGGGCCGCGCGGTCTTCAGGGGTGAAGAAGTCGTCGCAGGGCCGGCCGCACATTTCCGCTTCCGTCCAGCCCAAGATGTTGGCGGCGCCGGCGTTCCAGCTCGTTACCAAGCCCTGCAGATCCATGGTGATGATGCCGTAGTCGATGGCGCTTTCCAGGATCCGCCTGTGGCGTTCTTCGCTGGAACGCTTGTGCGCCAGCGCCTTGCGCAGCTCCAACTGCACCATGACCTGGCGCGCCAGGGTCTTGAGGGCGAAGATCTGCTGTTCGTCGAGCTGACGGGGCCGGTCGTCCAGAACGCAGAGCGTGCCCAATGGAAGGCCCTCGGGCGTCCGCAGCGGCGCGCCGGCATAGAAGCGAAGGCTGGGCGCGCCGGTCACCAGGGGATTGTCGACGAAGCGTGCGTCCTGTGTCGCGTCTTCGACAACGAAGGCCTCGCGCTGCTGAATGGCATGGGCGCAGAAGGCGACTTCGCGAGGCGTCTCGGCGACGTTGAGGCCGATCGCCGATTTGAACCATTGCCGGTGATCATCGACCAGGCTGATCAGCGCCATGGGCATATCGCAAATCTGGGCGGCGACCTGAATCAGGTCGTCGAACGCGCCCTCGGCCGGCGTGTCCATGATCCCATAGCTGGCGAGCGCGGCGAGGCGATCGTCTTCACGCCAGTCAGGCCCCTGAGAATTTGAAGGACTCATCGCGCACCCTTAGAGCTTCGGCCTCGCAAAGCCCAGTGTCACATGATGCGGCGGCAAGTCTAACGGCCGCCGGCAAAGCCGGCGGCCGTTTCGATGTCGCAGGTGGCGTGTTGCGAACGCCTAAAGCGCGCGGCGACGAAAGACCATGTGGTAGATCAGCAGCACGACAACCGCGCCGATGAACGCCACGAAGATGCTGTAGAGGTTGATGCCGGTAGGCGCCGAATGGCCGATGGCGTTGAAGATGAAGCCGCCCACCAAGGCGCCGACGATACCCAGGACGATGTCCATGACCAGGCCCGAGCCGGTCTTGTTGACCACCTTGCTGGCCAGGAAGCCGGCGATCAGGCCCACGACGAGCCACGCGAGAATTGACATTGGAAACCCCTTGATTGCCCCAGTGGCAGGGAGGAAAGCCCCAGCGCCCCCGCCCGTTCCATCCGCCCCTTGAAATTGCGCAAAACTACACAATTTTTTCGAGGGGCTTTTGTGGAAGGACAAGATCATGACCACGGTCATCTACGTCGCGCTTGTTTCCGGCGGTCAGGCCGACGGCTACCAAGCCCACTTTCACGACGTTCCAGATTGCACGGTCAGCGGCGGCGGCTTGGCCGACCTGCTATCCAACGCCAGGCAGGCCTTGGTGGCGCGCCTGGAGGCTTTCGAGGCGGGGGGCGAGGCCTGGCCGACCGCGACGCCGATCGAACAGATCCCGTCCCAGACCGGCGTCATGCCGATCCCGGTCGACGTGTCGGTCGACGACCAACCCATTCGCGTCAACATCTCCTTGGGCGAGCGACTGGTTCAGCGCCTGGACGCCGCCGCCGAGGCGGGCGGCATGACCCGGTCGGGCTATATCGCCAAGGCGGTGCGCGTGAGCCTGGGCGACGGGGCCCAAGCCCAGGGCGATTTCGACGCGGTCGGCCGGCGTCTGCAAGATGAACTGAGCGCCCTGGGGCGCCGGATCAATGACAGCATCGGTCCAGAGTCGGCCTTCACCCGACGCATGAACGAACTGGACGAGCGTCTGTACGAAGGCGTTCGCAAGGCCGCCGACAATGTCTCGGCGGCCATGGCGCGCAAGCTTGACGGAGCCAAGACGCCGGAGGGCGGCGAAAGCCCAGCCTCGGCGTCGGTCTGAGGCGCGCTGCCAGGCGTCCCGCGTCGGCGTCCAAACCCCGGCTACGGCGCGACCGCCTCGTCCGGCGCGGCGATCGGATCCACCAGGATCGAGAGCGGCAGCTTGACGGTCATGGTCGTGCCGCTTGTCCCCAGCGCCCGCGCCATGGTGGCGCCCAGCTGCTTGACGAAGGCCTCGACGTAACGCGAGCCCAGTCCTGAGCGAACGCCGCTGTTGCGCGCCTGGTCGTGGCCGACGCCATCATCTCGGACGATCAACAGGACGTCGTCATCTCGGCGATCGAAGGACAGGTAGATTCTCCCACCGCCGCTCGGGAAGGCGTGCTTGACGGCGTTGGTCGCCAGCTCGTTGACGATCAGACCAACGGAGACCGCCTTGTCCGGATCAATCAGCAACGCCTGCGCCTCCATAAGAATCTCGATGTCGGCGGCCTGGCCGATCAGGCTGGAGTGCAGGCTGGCGGCGATGCCGGTCAGATAGGGCTCGACCGCAACGGGACCAGGGCGGCCGAACGCGAGATCACGTCGTAGAGCTCGGCCACTGCGCCGATCCGCGCTTGCATGGCTCGATAGCCCGCGCATCGCTGGGCCTTTCTGCGCGCCAGTGGCGACCGTTGGACCGCTTTCGGGCATTGGACGTTTACGATCAGGGTCGAGAGGACCGGCATCGACCCTTGTTGGACCTTGGCCACAAACCGGCCGCCGAGCGCCACCTTAAGGCCCTGCTTTGGCAGCTGATGTCGAGCCAGCCCGTGCCGGTGATGGAAGCGACGCAGATGACGGCCATTCCAGTTCGCAATCTTGTGGCCTGCACGATCGTCCTTTCGCTGATCGGCTGCGGCGGTTCGGGCGATCGGAACGCCGGCGCCGACCGCGACCAGGTCGACACTGGAGGAAAAGCCCCAGGCGGCTCGGCGGAGGCCCGCGCCTACGTCGCCCAGTTCACTAAGAAGGACCCGGAAGCGTGCTTCAAAAAGGATGTGGCGCTTAAACAGCCGACGCTGAAAGGCCCCGCTGGGGCCATCGGCGCACGGGTCCCGCCGACGCGCCTGATCGTGATGATCGATGGGTCCGGTTCGATGGCCGGACGAATGGGCGGTCGGACCAAGCTCGAACTGGCGCGGGAGGCGGCGCTGGGCTTTATCGACGGACTGCCCGCGTCGGTGCAGACGTCTCTGCTGGTCTTCGGCCAACAGGGAAACAACAGCCAGGCCGGCAGGGCGAAATCCTGCTCGACCATCGACGTGCTCGCGCCGATGTCGGCGGACCGGGGAAGCCTCCGGACGGCGCTGGGACAGGTCCGCGCGGTCGGCTGGACGCCGCTCGCCGCCGGGCTCGATCGCGCCGAGGCGCTGCTGGCCGCCTCCGCCACGCTCGGGGAGCAGGTCATCTATGTCGTGTCGGACGGGGAAGAGACGTGCGGCGGCGATCCCGTGGCCGTCGCCCATCGGATCAACGGCGGCCGCACGCGGGCGATCGTCAATGTCATCGGCTTCAACCTGCCGTCGGGCGAGGCCGCCAAACTGAGCTCGGTCGCGCGGGCGGGCGGCGGCGGGTTCGTCAACCTGTCCAACGCGGCGGAGCTCGAGAGATCGGCGCAAGTGCGGGAATGGATGCGGCGATCGGACAACCATGTCGCGACCTGGACGGCCACCAGCGACAATCATGTTGCGACCAGCAGCGCCATCAGCGACACCCATGTATGCATCAGCAGCCTCGTCTCCGAAGAGCATGTCGCAATGTCCAGCGACCTCTCGGATCGCCAAGTGGCTGGCCGACCCTTATCCTTCGCGGAGGAAGCCAGAGCCCTACTGAAAGCGCGCCATGATGCGCTGCGGGCGAGGGACGAGGCCTATCGGGCCGAACTTACCAACGCGGAGGCTGGAGCAAAACGGAGCATCGATTCAGCGGCGAATGCGAACCGTTGAACAGCCCTCCTATCCTCTTGGCAAGGTCCACAACCTACCCCGCCCTGCGATCTCAAAGGCGGCGCTGCGCGTGAGCCGCGCCAATTGCTGCCATTGGCTCAGCTCCAGAAACCCGACATTCGGCTGCCGAGCGCGAGGGCGGCGCACGACCAAATCAACCCTTCAGCTTTTGTCCTGTGTTCCTGGATTAAATCGTAGCCCATCGACAAGCAGCGTAACCAGTCGCGCGGCTTGATCAGGCCTGGACTTGTTGACCGACATGCAAAGAGTCGCGGCGGCGTCCAAGAAGTCGTCCGCCTCGACGCCCTTCCGGATTTCGCCGGCGTCCAGGGCGGCGGTGAACAATTGCCGAAAAGCGGGACGAAGTCGCTGATCCCGGCGCGCGGGTAGGAAATCGAACGCCGGGTCACCGGAATGCAAGGCCTGGGCTAGGCCGCTCTTTGTCGACGCCAGTTGGACGAACGCCTGCAACCAAGACGCCAAGGCCACGAAGGGTGGGTGCTCGACAGCTAGTCGGCCGGCGGCGTCGGCGCAGGCTTCAATCTCCTGCGAAAACACCGCCGCGATCAGATCGGCGCGCTGCGGGAAATGTCGATAGACCGTGCCGATTCCCACGCCGGCCCGCTCGGCGATGTCGCGCACGGGCGCCTCGACGCCGGCTTCGGCGAACACCGCCTTGGCGGCCTGCAACAGGCTGCGCAGGTTCCGCTCCGCATCGGCGCGCACACGTCGCCCCTCGGGCTTCACGGGCATCGGCTCGGGATCAGGGGCGGGCTTGCTCAAAACAACCTCATTGCCATTCGGAACATGTTCCGCTTATACATGTGGAACACGTTCCGCTTAATTCAGTACCAGGACACTGACATGCCGCACAAGCGCATCGCTTTGATCACAGGAGCCAATCAGGGCGTTGGTTTTCAGGTCGCCAAGGAGCTGGCGTCGGACGGTGTGACCGTTCTGGTCGGGTCTCGCAATCTGGAACGGGGTCAGGTCGCGGCAAAAGACATCGGCGCCAACGCCGTTCCCGTGCAACTCGACGTCACGGACCCGGTCTCGATCGCCGCCGCCGCCGAACTCATCCGGACCCAGTTCGGCCGCCTCGACCTGCTCGTCAACAACGCCGCCATCTCGCGGTCGGAACGGAACGACGTCGCACTCGAGGACTACATGGCCTCCAACGCCACCAGCGTCGTGTCGCTCGACGAGGTGCGGGCGATCTGGGAAACCAATGTCTTCGGCGCCCTTGCCGTCTATCAGGCGATGTTGCCGCTGCTGCGCCTGTCGTCGGATGCGCGGATCGTCAATGTCACGAGCGGCGCGGGATCGCTGACGCTCAATGCCGATCCGGCCTTTCCCTATCGAAAGATGTTCAGCCCCGCCTATGCGGGCTCCAAGAGCGCTCTCAATATCATCGGGCTGTCGATGATGATCGAGCACGAGAACGACGGCATCAAGGTGAACCTCGTGTCGCCCGAGTTCACGAGCACGGCGCTCAACAACCATCAGGGAACCGCCACGCTCGATGATGGCGCGAGAGAAGTCGTGCGGGCCGCCAGGCTCGGCCCCGACGCACCATCTGGGACGTTCACCCGTTGGGAAAATCAGAGCATCCCCTGGTGATTTGAAAGCGGTGCTGATGCCATCGCTTCCCGACGCGCGGAAGAAGACGGCTTCGGGCTACGGCAGATCTCGTACCCCAAGCGCGCCAGGATCGAGGGGCCGCCCCCCTTCGCGACCATTGCTGATGGCCGCTTTCATGGCGGCCTCGCGTCAGAACCGGAAATTGAAACTGCTCCGCAATGCGGACGTCGCCTCTTAGGCATCGGGGCTCACTACCCGGCACTACGTGCCAACGCGGTCTCTCTCCTCCAAAGCGCGCCGAACGGCGATCGCCAGGTCGCTGACCTTGAACGGCTTACGTAACACGGCTTCGGAATGGACCAAGTCCTTGATGGCACGCGCATCCGCATAGCCGGTGACAAGCAAGACAGCCAAGGCCGGCGACGCGCCCCTGGCTTGAACGGCGACTTGCGCCCCGTTGACGCCCGGCATGGCGAAATCGACCACCAGAAGGTCCGGTCGGTCGACCGCGAGGCGGTTCAGTCCCGCCTGCCCGCCCGCGGCTTCGGTCACCACATAGCCGAGCGACTTGAGGCATTGGACGATGAAACGCCGCACGCCGGGATCGTCATCGACCACGAGCACGCGCTCGCCATGGCTCAGCGGCGTCTCGCCGGCGGGAACTTCGCTGGACTTCAGTCGCTCGGCGGCGTCGCTCACCGGCAACCAGATCTCGATCACCGTGCCCACCCCCACGGTGCTGTCGATCCTCACGGTCCCGCCCGACTGGGTGGCGATCCCGTAAACCTGACTCAGGCCAAGACCCGTGCCCTTGCCCACGCTCTTGGTGGTGAAGAACGGATCGAACACCTTCTGCAGAAGCTCAGCCGGGATCCCGTGCCCGGTATCGGCGACGGCGATCGCTACATACCGGCCCGGCTCAAGGCCCTCGTGCCAATCGACTGGAGACGGTGACCGTTCCCCCGTCCGCCATGGCGTCACGGGCGTTGATCGCCAGGTTGAGAATGGCCAACTCCAGCTGATTGGGATCGGCATTGGCGCGGATCGCGCCAACCTGCGGGTCCAAGCGGACCTCGACGGTGTGGCCCAGGGTCCGCGCCAGCAGATCGTCCATTCCGGCGATCAGAGCGTCGACCTCGACGGGCTGCAGATCCAATTGCTGGCTGCGCGAAAATGCCAGGAGCTGGGCGGTGAGCTTGCAGATCGCCGTCTTCGGCCGTCTGGTCGTCCAGCAACAGCACCGTACAGTTGCGGGTGGCGAAGAAGTGCTTCAGCGCCAGGATCTGCCGACGGTGACGCAGGGGATTTTGGGCCAGCAGGCGCATCTCCGACAAGCTGTCGAACACCACGCGCATGGGCCTGGAGGCTTCGACCTGCCGCATGACGGCGCGCGTAGTCTCGCCCAGCTCCACGTCCGAGGGATGCAGCACCGATTGTTCGCTGTCGGGATCCAGGCCTTCTTCACTGACGAGCTCGAAAAGGTCGATGCCGTCGAGCGACCAGCCATGACTGGCGGCGGCGGCGCGAAGCTCGGTTTCAGTCTCCGAAAGCGTGATGTAGAGGCCGGTTTCGCCAAGTTCCCGACCCTTCAGCAGGAACTGCAAGGCCAGAGTGGTTTTGCCCGAACCCGGAGTGCCCTCGATAAGATAGATCCGATCGCGGGTCAGGCCACCGCCTAGAATCGCGTCCAGGCCAGGCACGCCGGTTGCGACCCGGGGGTCTTCCTTCGGCACGGTCAGTTCGATCGGCATGCACGCTCCTGGCAGCGGGTCCGCGACCCTGAGGCGGACGCTCTCCCAGCCACCCGCGCGGAGATAACCCCCGAGCTAAAGTCAAGGTTTCTCACTGGGCACGAAAATGTCGGCAAGCTGTGCCGGAACCTTGTGCGGGTTCGCGCCTTATGTCGGGTAGATGACAAATCTGAACGCAGCCTCGATAGACGACATCGTCGCCACCGGCGTGGATCCCACGCTCGCGCGAACTTTGGCGTTTTGGCGACCGTATCGCGGCTGGGATGATCTGCGAGCTTAGGCGAGCTCGACGACCCGGTGCTGAACCTACTGCGGAAGTCCGGCTTCACGATCATTCCGCCCGACGACATGACTTGGTCAGCGCCAAAGGCGTTCGAGCTTTCAGGCCGCTAAGGTTCGCGGCGAACGCCACCTCGGGTAGCAGACTCACGCGGGGTAACCGCCGCGCGCTCCACGGGTCGGGCCAATATTGTGGCGACGTCGCGCCAGGTTTACGCCAAACACACGCCAGACACGCCTGCTGGCCGCGTCAGCGATCGTCACCCGTATGGGCCGAGACCGCGCAGCGGGCTCGGCGGCGTCCGGTGCGGCTTGTCGCAACCGGCGCCGTAGAGCGCGGTCGCGCGCAGCGCGAGACGCCCGAAGCGAGCGTCAGATTTTAAAGGAGACGGGAACCGTCGCGACGACTTCTGCAAACAGCCGCTGAGGATCTTCCCCCATCGCCCGCGTCAGAGCGATGAATTCCAGCACATCGACACGTCGCTGCGACCGTTCGATCAACGAAATGAATGTTTGATCCTTACCAACCTTGGCGGCGACCTCGGCCTGGGTCAGACCTGATCGGCGCCGGGCGGCCAAGAGAATTTCGATCAGTTGCGCGTGGGCGCCGTCGAAGATGGATTTGGACATGCGCGCCGACCACGGTTGGACCGGCGCTCCAACTATATGGAAAAAGCACGTATGCAGTTTTTCCGTATTCTAGGATTTTTGCAATTGTCGGCGTCTCGAAGGTCGATCCGATAGTTCTCATGTCTGGTCAGCTACAAGTAATGCGAAGAATGCGTCGGGATCTCTTCCCAGCGCCCTACTTAAGGCGATGAATTCAACCACGTCGACACGCCGTTGATGACGTTCAATCATCGACACGAAACTCTGGTTTTTACCGACGCGTTCACCGACTTGCTTCTGGGTCAGTCCACCATTCTTTCGCGCTTCAATTAGAAGCTCGACCAAGCGCCTGTGCGCACTATCGAAGATCGAGCTGGGCATGAACGCCGACCAGTGATTGACCGACAACCCACCTATATGGAAAATTCGCGTATGCAGTTTTTCCGTATTTCGCTAGGATTCCCCGCGCCCTGCTCGGCCTGGGATACGGAATGCCCCCGCTAAACGCTCAACGCCTGGCCCCCGACGCCCCGCGCCCCGAGGCGGGAACCCCGCCCCTGGCCGACGAATATCTGCGCCACCGCGCCTGGCTGACGGCGATCCTGACCCGGCGCTACGGGGCCGACGCGGCCGACGACATCGCCCAGGACACCTGGCTGCGGGTCCACCGGTACGTTCCGCCCGCCCCGATCCGCCGCCCCAAGTCGATGCTGATGCGCATCGCGCTCAACCTGGCCTCCAACCGCCGGCGCAAGGCCGCGCGCGCGATCCTGACCGACCCGCACGATCTTTCCCTAGCGGGCCAAAGCGCCGCGGGCGACCAGGACACGGCGTTGATTTTTAGCGAGATGCTGCTCGCCTTGCCGCCAAAGTTGCGCGATGTTTTCTACCTGACCCATGTCGAGGGCAGGACCTACGAGGAGATCGCCGCGCTGCTGGGGATCTCGCTGGGAGGGGTGGAAAAGCGGATGAGACAGGCTGTCGCCCAATGCGCCGACTACATCGGGAGCTAGGCGGACCACGTCCATGAGCGATCATCAGACCCAGGACCGGTCGGCGCGATCGGCCGCGCCCGAGCCCACGACCGCGCAGCTGAAACAGGCCCGGGCCGAGGCGGCGGCCTGGTACGCCAAGATGCACGGCAAGATCACCCACCGCGAGGTGACGCAGTTCTTCGCCTGGCGCGACGCGGCGCTCAACGACGCGGCCTACAGCGATCTGGAGCGCCTGGGCCGGGGCGTGGCCGCCGTCGCCGACGATCCCAAGATCCGAGCCATCGGCGAGGACCTGCGGGCGCGCCGGCGGCGCGCGGCGTCCCGGGCCTGGCTCAAGGCGCGCCCCGCGCCGTGGATCGCCAGCGCGGCGATGCTGGCCGCGGTCCTGGTCGGCTGGGTGGCGATCGGCCAGCCGTTCGGCCAGACCTACAGCACCGCGGTGGGCGAGCGCCGGGTGGTGGTGCTGGCCGACGGCTCGACGATCGAACTGAACACCGACAGCGCCGTGCGCGTGCGGCTGACGAACGCGCGCCGGGCCATCAGCCTGGACCGGGGCCAAGCCCTGTTCGCCGTGGCCCATGACACCCGCCGGCCGTTCATCGTCACGGCCGGCGACACGAGGGTGCGGGCGGTGGGCACGCGGTTCGAGGTCTACAGGACACCAAGCGCGGTGCGGGTGACCCTGAGCGAGGGCCGGGTGCAGGTCAGCCAGGGCAAGATCCCCGCCCCCACCCTGATGACCGCCGGCACCCGGCTGGATGTCACCGGCAAGGCCCCCGCCCGCCCCGTCGCGGTCGACGTGGCGGCCGCCACCGGCTGGACGGACGGACGCCTGACCTTCCAGGGCGCGCCGCTGGCGCAGGTCGTGGCCGAGATCAATCGCTACAGCCGCCAGAAGGTGGTGCTGGGCCCCGGCGTTCCGGCCGACGAGCCGGTGACCGCCATCTTCAACGCCGGCGACACCACCGCCTTCGTCAGCGGCGTCAGCAAGGCCCTGGACCTGGCCAGCGCGCCGCGCGCCGACGGGGCGATCGTCCTGACCCGCCCCGTTTCCCCAGCCGCGCCCGCCGCCTGACCCCACCGCGTGGACGCCGCGCCGTCCGCCCCTCCGCGAGGCCAAAACCGCCGCCCAAACCGGGCGCGACACCGCCGTTCGACGACCCCTGTCATATTTTTTTCACGCGACGGTAAGGCCAGCCTCCCCCTGGCGGGTCTCCACCTCAGGCGCCCCGCAAAAGGCGTTCGCCACAACGGCGAACCGGGCGCGCCTTTGGGGGATTATGGTCGTGATGGTTGTGTCGCTTCGCCGAGGTCTCGTCGGCCTTTCGCTCCTGGCCCTGACGGCCGCCCTGGACAGCCAGGCCCAGGCCGGACCGCTGGCCCAGGCGCTCGCGCCCGCCACGGGGACGGTCACGACGGTCAGCACGCCCAAGGGGCCGCTGGGGGCGGCGCTGCTGGCCCTGGGCCGCCAGACCGGAGTGCAGATCGTGTTCTCCAGCCGCCAGGTCGAGGGGCGGCAGGTTCCGGCGCTGGAGGGGCGCTACAGCCTGGAAGACGCGCTGGCCCGCCTGCTGGACGGCAGCGACCTGGAGGCCCAGCGGGCCGGGGCCGGCGTGCTGGTGATCAAGCCGCGCGGCGGCCTGCTGCCGACCGCCTCGGCCATGTCCCCGGCCGATCCCCTGGCGGCGGTCTCGGCCGATCCGGTCGCCGCCACGCCGGCGGCGCAGGCCGAAGAACCCAACCTGCTCTCGGAGATCGTGGTCGGCAGCCACATCCGGGGCGTCAAGGACGGCGCTTCGCCGGTGGTGGTGCTCAGCCGCGAGGATCTCGACCGCGATGGCCGCGCGAGCATCGCCGACGCCCTGGCCGCCCTGCCCCAGAACTTCGGCGGCGCGTTTTCCGAGGACACCGCCTCGACCGGCGCCGATCCCCTGGCGACCAACGCCAGCTCGGCCAGCGGCGTGAACCTGCGCGGGTTCGGGGCCGACGCCACCCTGGTGCTGGTCAACGGCCGGCGGCTGGCCGGCACCGGCACCCAGGGCGACACGCCGGACCTGTCGATGATCGCGATGAGCGCCATCGAGCGCGTGGAAATCCTGCTCGACGGGGCTTCGGCGCTCTATGGCTCCGACGCCGTGGGCGGGGTGGTCAATATCGTGCTGAAGACCCGCTACGACGGCGCCGAAACCCGGCTGCTGACCGGCGGGGCGACCCAGGGCGGCGCGACCCAATGGTTGCTGGGCCAGACGATCGGCAAGACCTGGGACAGCGGCCACGCCCTGGTCTCCTACGAGCATTCGGCCCGCGACCGCTTGCGGGCCATCGACCGGCCCCAGGCCGGCCAGGCCGATCTTCGCCCCTACGGCGGTACCGACCACCGCTGGAGCTACGGCAGCCCCGGCAACCTGCTCAAACCCGACGCCAGCGGCGCCCTGGTCCCGGCCTACGCCATCCCGCCCGGCCAGGACGGCACGGCGCTGACCCCGGCGAGCTTCCTGCCCGGCGTGGTCAATCTGGAAAACCAGCAGGCGGGCTATGATCTGTTACCCCGCCAGCGCCGTGACAGCCTCTATCTGGCGTTCGGCCAGGACCTGGGTTCGGCGATCACCCTGTCGGGCGACGCGCGGGTCGGCCAGCGCACGTTCCACAGCGTCGGCCCGCCGGCCAACGCCACGATCTACGTTGACGCAAACAATCCGTACTACGCCACGCCCGATGGCTCGACGATGGAGATGATCGCCTACTCGTTCCAGAACGAACTGACCGGTTCGATCACCGACGGGACGGCCAAGAGCGTGGGGCTGTCGCTCGGCGGCGAGGCCCGCCTGCCTCAGGACTGGCGGCTGGAGGCCTATGGCGCGTTCGCCCAGGAGCGCTACGAGATCCTGACGACCAACCTGCCGCACTACGCGCGGCTGGACGAGGCGGTCGGCTTCGCGCCCGACGACCCGGGCACGGTCTACAATCCCGCCGTCGACGGCTATTTCAACCCGTTCATCGGCCAGGGGAAGAACGCCACGCGCGTGCTGGACTTCGTCTCGGCCGGGGAGATCTGGCGCAAGTCGCGCAGCTGGACCCGATCGGTCAACGCCAAGCTGGACGGCACGCTGCTGACCCTGCCCGGCGGCCCGGTCGGCCTGGCGGTCGGCGGCCAGCTGCGCCGCGAGGAACTGCACGGCCGGGCCACCACCTTCCAGTACACGCTGACGCCCTCGACGGTCGCGCCGCGCGACGCCGAGCGGACCGTCAAGGCCGCCTTCGCCGAAATCCGCGTTCCGCTCTATTCGGCCGCCAACGCCCGTCCAGGCCTGCAACGGCTGGAGCTGTCGGCGGCCGTGCGCCACGAGGACTATGGCGGGTCGGTCAAGAGCACCGACCCGAAGGTCGGCCTGATCTGGACGCCGGTCGTCGGCGCGACCCTGAAGGCCAGCTACGGGACCTCGTTCCGGGCCCCGTCCCTGCCCGAGCTGACCGACAGCCAGATCATCGCCCCGACCATCCTGCCCCATGGCTCGGCCCAGGTGATCTCCATGCTGCTCTACGGCGGCAACGCCGATCTCAAGCCCGAGACCGCCACCTCCAAGGCTGTGACCCTGGAACTGGCGCCGCCGACCTGGCCGAAGTTCCGGGCCAGCGCGACGCTCTACGACACCACCTTCGACAACCGCATCGGCCGCCCGGCCAGCGAGAACATCCTGACGGTGCTGTCGGGGGCGGAGTTTTCGCCATTCCGCACCTTCGTGTCGCCGGCCAGCATTCCGGCCGATCTCGCTCGCATCCAGGCCCTGATCGACGCGCCCAATTCCTATGCCCAGGGCGTCTTCCCCGCCACGTCCTACGGGGCGATCGTCGACACCCGTTACAGCAACACCGGCGCGCTGCGGGTGCGCGGACTGGACGCCAATCTCCAGTACCAGGCCAGCCTCGGCCGCGATCCCCTGGCCTTGAGCCTGTCGGCCTCCTGGTTGATGGACTACCAGAGGAAGGTCACCCCGACCGCCACGGCGGTCGAGCTGGCCGGCACGGCGGGCAATCCGGCCGACCTGCGCCTGCGGGCCAGCGCCTCCTGGACCCATGGCGCGCTGACCACCACGCCCTCGATCAGCCGGGTCGGCGACCTGACCGACGACAGCGGCCGGCGCATCCACGCCTGGACCACGGTCGACCTGAACATCCGGTTCGCCCCGCCTCAGGCGCTCTGGCATGGCGTCACGGCCAGCCTCAACGTCCAGAACCTGCTGGACCGGGACCCGCCGTTCTACGACTCGGCCCTGGGCCTGGGCTACGATCCGGCCAACGCCGATCTCGTCGGCCGGGTGATCTCGCTGCAGCTGACCAAGACCTGGTAGCGGGCGGGCCGGTCGCCGCGCCCGCCTGACCGGCGGCGCGGCGACCAGCCTCTCCGGCCTCCTTCCCATTCCTCGTAGACGGAGTTTCCCATGCGACGGCTCGCGCCGCGTCTGCTCGCCTGCGCCTGGCTGTTCGCCGGCGCGGCCCAGGCCGATCCCCAGGCTTCCGCCCGACCCAAAGGCCCGCATCCGTTCGGCGTTGAAGACCTGCTGGCCCGCCAGAGCCTGGGCGAGGTGACCTTTTCGCCGTCCCGGCGCTGGCTGGTCACCCAGTCGAC
>OUNM010208584.1_pt1 | contig 19459 bp, 20 predicted proteins | sample 1769961 | NCBI WGS metagenome assembly OUNM01 (sample SAMEA3914820, study PRJEB12502) | metagenome | biome: forest; material: soil | place: USA | collected 2012-03-12 | depth 0.3 m
ACACGCAATACGAACCGGCGGACGCCCGCCGCGTCTTCGCGGACTTCGAACAGCCGGACCTGAAGGCTGAATTCACCTTCCACGTCACGGCGCCTTCCGCCTGGCACGTGGCTTCCAACGGCGCCGAACTCTCCCGCACGCAACTGACGAGCGATCCGGCCGCGAGCCGCTGGGACTTCGCCACCACCAAGCGGATGTCCACCTACATCACCACCGTCCTCGCCGGTCCCTATTTCCGCGCCACGGACCACTGGAGCAAGACGCTCGACGACGGGACCAGCCTTGAGGTTCCGCTGGCGCTCTATTGCCGCGCATCCATGCAGGAGTCCTTCGACGCCGCGGAGCTTTTCCGGCTGACGAAGAACGGCCTGGATTTCTTCAACGATCTCTTCGACTATCCGTACCCGTGGGGGAAGTACGATCAGGCGTTCGTGCCCGAGTACAACCTTGGCGCCATGGAAAATCCCGGCCTCGTCACCTTCACGGAGAAATACGTCTTCACCTCGCGGGCCACCGATGCCCAGTACCAGGCCCGCGCCAACACCCTCATGCACGAGATGGCCCACATGTGGTTCGGCGACCTCGTGACCATGACCTGGTGGGATGATCTCTGGCTCAAGGAATCCTTCGCCGACTACATGGGCACCCTCGGCGTGGACAAGGCCACGGACTGGGACAGCGCCTGGGTGAATTTCGCGAACAAGCGCAAGTCCTGGGCCTATGTGCAGGACCAGTTGCCGACGACCCACCCCATCGTGGCGGACATTCCAGACCTGGAAGCCGCCAAGCAGAACTTCGACGGCATTACCTATGCCAAGGGCGCGTCCGTCCTCAAGCAATTGGTGGCCTACGTCGGATTCGAGGCGTTCATTGCCGGCTCGCGACGATACTTCAAGGATCACGAGTACGGCAACACTTCACTGGCCGACCTCCTCGAAGCCCTGGGCACAGCATCGGGCCGGGACCTTGGAACGTGGGCCCGGCAGTGGCTGCAGACCTCGGGGATCTCCACCATTGCAGCCGAAATCTCCGGGAGCGGCGATTCCATGGCCGCAGTCACCCTGCGCCAGGACTCCGTGGACCCCATCACGGGCAAGCAGGAACACCGCCCGCACAGGCTCAGGATCGGTCTCTACAACTTTGACGACGGCGGCCGGTTGCTCCGCACAGAGGGCGTCGAGCTGGACCTCGAAGGCGCCGACACGAGGGTGGGGGCACTCGAGGGAAAGCCACGCCCGGCGCTCCTCCTCGTCAACGACGACGACCTCAGCTATGCCAAGGTCCGCCTGGACGCGGGGTCCGAGCGAACGGTACGTTCATCCCTGGACCGGCTCAGCGATCCCATGGCCCGGGCGTTGTGCTGGACAGCCCTGTGTGATTCAGCGCGCGACGCCGTTACCCCGGCGGCGCTGTACGTCGCCGCCGTCGAACGCTTCGCCCCTGCCGAGTCAGGAATCGGCGTCCTCCTGAACGTTCTGGGCAACGCGGTGACCGCCGTCGAGCGCTACGTCCCCGCCCGGCAGCGCGATGAGGTCCGGAAGGGCCTGATGGCGGCCAGCGCGATGCAGCTGCGGACCTCCCGGCCGGGTTCCGACCAGCAACTCGCGTGGGCAAGGACCCTGGCAGAGTTGTCGCGGCATGACAGCGCCTACGTCGAGTTCTTCCGCGGCATTCTCGCCGGAAGCGTCATAGTGGACGGCCTGACGGTGGATGCGGATCTCCGGTGGAGCCTGTGGCAGGCATTGGCAGCCAACGGAGCGGCCACGCTATCGGAATTGGATGCCGAACTCGCCCTCGACCACACCGCGGCGGGACGCGAAGGCCATGCACTGGCCGCAGCGGCCCGCCCCGATGCCGCCGTCAAGACGGCCGCCTGGAATGCCGCAGTCAACGACACCGGGCTCTCCAACGAGATTCTGAGCGCGACCATCGCAGGTTTCTCCCTTGCCCCGTCAGGGCTCCTGGACGGCTTCACGGAACCGTACTTCGACTGCCTGGAGGATGTCTGGCAGTCCCGGAGCATCGAGATAGCGGGCCGGATTGTGCGGGGCCTGTTCCCCTCAGCCCAGGATCTGCAGGCCGGAATGGCCCCGGCAGATCATCCGGTGCTTCGACGCACGGACGATTGGCTCAGCGCCCACACCGCAGCTCCGCGGGCGCTCCGGCGCATCGTCATTGAGCAGCGCAGCCATTTGTTCCGCGCGCTGACGGCCCAAGCCGCCGGCGCGTCGCAACAAGATGCCGGAGCGCCGCAGCAGGGCTGACGCAGGAGCCGGCGATACGGGGTTGACGGGCTGGCCTTGAACCATGGGGATCGCCGGCGTCGTCTTTAAATGCAAAGCCCGGCGCTCCGCATGGGCCTTTCTTGAGGACGGTCACCATGAAGATTCCTCGCCCCGTGCTTGCCGCCGCAGTGCTGGGCACCACCCTTTTGCTCGGAGCCTGCTTCGGTGGACAGCCCGCCGCTCCGGCGCCCGCAACGCCTACAACCCCAACAGTGAGCACAACGCCCGCCCCAAGCACGCCGTCACCTTCACTGAACAGCCTGACTCCCGCAACGCCGTCGACGAGCCCGACGGCGACACCAACCGCGCCCCCGGCGGTTCCGTCCCCGGCCCCGCCAGCCCCAGTCCCGCCCGCCGTCGTTCCGCCACCGGCACCGGCGGCGCCCCACATGGTTCCGCCGCCCCCGCGGCACCCCAATGGTGGCGACCGCGACGGCGACGACAACGGCGGACCGGACGACGGCGATAGAGACCGGTAGCGCGCCAGCCCGCCAGAGGACAACGCTGCTCGCCGGGCTCTCCCTGGGTTCGGCTATTGCGCTGATGGCCGTCGCCGCTTGCAGTTCCGCCGTTCAGGGCCCGGATTCCCGCACCGTTCAGACCGCGGAAGCGCCGTTCGCATGGTTCAAGGCAGCAGCGGCCCCGGCAGGGTGGAAAACCATGGAACTTCCAGATGGCACCGGGGTCCTTGCAGTCCCGCCCGACGCCACTCCCGCGGAAAGCGACCCCGGCAGCGTGTCCGCGACTGTCTCGTCGTCAACGGGCGAACTGCGGATATACCTCAACGCCACACCCCGGCAGGGCAGCGAGTCGCTGGACAATTGGAACACCTTCAGGCTCGATCACCTGGCGGACGAGAACTCCTCGTCACCCAGCAAAATCGCTGAGCGAACCGGATTGGCTTTCCGCGGAGGCACGGGTTCCTGCGTGGAGGACAGCTATGTGACCCACGTGGGCAACAACCGCTACCGTGAGATAGCTTGCCTCGTGGCGGGGAGCGAGGGCAGCAGCGTCCTCATCGTGGCGGCTCCCGCCGATTCATGGCCGCTCTACGGTCCGGTCCTGGAACAGGCAGTGAATGCGTACCGCGCAGGATAGCCCCGCACAGCCCTCACGGAACACGGTGCAGCCATTCTTCGGTGCCGAACTTTGATTGCACCCGCTCCCGGGCCGTTGCCAATTCGGCGTTGGTGATGCGGGACTCCGTGGCGCCGTAGCGCTCCGTGAAAACCTCCTGCATGGCTTTGATGATTTCGGTCCGAGCCAAGCCGGTTTGCCGGCGGAGTGGATCCACGCGTTTCTTTGCACTGCGGGTGCCTTTGTCGGAAAGCTTTTCCTTTCCGATGCGCAGGACCTCGACCATCTTGTCGGCGTCGATGTCGTAGCTCATGGTGACGTGGTGCAGCATGCCGCCGTTGGCGAGGCGTTTCTGCGCCGCGCCGCCGATCTTGCCTTGCTCGGTGGCGATGTCATTGAGCGGGACGTAGAACGCGGTAATGCCCAGCTTTTCCAGGGCAGCCATGACCCACGCGTCCAGGAACGCGTAGGAGTCGGCAAAGCTGATGCCATCCACCAGGCTCTGTGGCACATAGAGCGAATAGGTGATGCAGTTTCCGGCCTCCATGAACATGGCTCCCCCGCCGCTGATGCGGCGGACCACCGTGATGCCGTGGCGCGCGACGCCGTCGGGATCCACCTCGTTGCGGTAAGACTGGAAGCTGCCGATCACCACCGACGGCTCTTCCCAGTCCCAGAAGCGCAAGGTGGGGTTGCGCAGTCCGGCCCCGACCTGCTCCGTAAGGACCTCGTCCAGCGCTACGTTGAGGTGCGTGGGAAGGACCGACGGCGGGATGACCTCCCACTGGTGGTCCGCCCACCCGCTGGCCTTGGACAGCGCCCTTCGGACAGCAACAGCGACGGCGTCGGCGGAAAAGCCGAACAGGACCGAGCCGGCAGGCAGCGCGGCGGAGACAGCAGCGGAAATCTCGGCCGGCGTCGAACTTTCCGCAAGGCCCGTGAGCGCCCGGTTGATGTCCAGCAGGGCCTCGTCCGGTTCGAGGAAGAAGTCGCCGCTGAGCGAGACGTTCGCGAACCGACCGTCCACCACGTCCAGGTCAACTACGACGAGTTTTCCGCCGGGGACCTTGTATTCGCCATGGAGCCGGGGGTCGCCATGTTGGAATGCCATGCTGGAAGTCATGGCTTCCATCCTGCCGGAAAACGCGAAAGCCCGCAGCCGCCGAAGATCCGGCGGGTGCGGGCTTTCACAGAAGCTTGGAGGTGAAGTTGATTACTTCTTGCCGCCGAAGCCCTTGAAGCGAGCGTTGAAGCGCTCGACGCGGCCTGCAGAGTCCATGATGCGCTGCTTGCCCGTGTAGAACGGGTGGGACTCCGAGGAGATTTCGACGTCGATGACCGGGTAGGTGTTGCCGTCTTCCCACTCGATGGTCTTGGAAGAAGACACGGTGGACTTGGTCAGGAACTTGACGCCGGAAGCCAGGTCGTTGAATACAACAGCTTCGTACTTCGGGTGGATATCAGACTTCATAATGGGACCTTTTGTTCACGCAGCTGGATTTTGCCAGCTGCCAGGTATGAATGGATTCGGTCCGCGCACTGGAAACAGATAGCCAGTGCCGGGCCAACAATCAATCATAGCGGATACCGCACCTTCCTTGAACCAGCTGCGTCAGTCGCGCGGGCGCAGTTCCCAGAAGGCCACAGCCGAGGCGGCAGCGACGTTGAGCGAGTCGACGCCGGCACGCATGGGAATCTTTACGGCGAGGTCGACGGCGGCGAGCGTCTCCGGGCTCATGCCCGCGCCTTCGGTGCCGAGGACGAGGGCGAGCTTTCCGGGGTTGCTTGCGGCAAGCGCGTCAAGGTCCACTGCGTCGTCAGTCAGCTCCATGGCGGCGACGGTGAAGCCCTGCTCCTTGAGCCGTTCAAGGTCGCCGGGCCAGGACTCCAGCCGTGCCCAGGGAACCTGGAAGACGGTGCCCATGCTGACCCGGACGCTGCGGCGGTACAGCGGGTCCCCGCAGCGCGGGGAAACGAGCACGGCGTCCACTCCGAGCGCGGCCGCGGAACGGAAGATGGCGCCGACGTTCGTGTGGTCGACGACGTCCTCCAATACCGCCACGCGATGCGCGCCGGCAAGAAGTTCTTCGAGGGGCACCGGCGCCGGCCGATGCATGGCTGCCATGGCACCGCGGTGCAAATGGAATCCCGTGATTTCCTCAAGCAGCGAAGCCTTGCCGATGTATACCGGCACCTCGGGGAACTGTTGGAAAACGTCGTCGAGGTCTTCCAGCCATTTCTCCGCCAGGAAGAAGGATCGTGGCCGGTGGCCGACCGCGAGGGCGCGTCGCAGCACCCGGGACGATTCGGCGATGTACATGCCCTCGAGGGGCTCGCGGAGTTTGCGGAGGTGGACATCCGTCAGTTGTGTGTAGTCGGCAACGCGCGGGTCGTCGGCGGACTCAAGGTAGTGGAAAGTCACGGGTTCCTATTTCAGCAGGTTGGCGATCATGAAGCCGAGTGCCACGATGCCGAGAGCGAAGATCACGATGCGCAGCGCGAGGGGCTTCAGGCGCCGTCCCACTTTGGAGCCCACCAGCCCGCCGATCAATGAACTGACCGCGATGACTGCCACGACCGGCCATTCGATCCGGCCAAAGGCGAACAGGAGGTAGGAGCACGCGGCCACCACGTTGACGGCCAACACCAGGATGTTCTTCATGGCGTTGGCGTTCTGAATGGTGCCGGTCATGAAGACACCCAGAATGCCGACAAGCAGAATGCCCTGGGCAGCGACGAAATAGCCCCCATAGACCCCCGCGAGGTACACCAGCACCACGAGGACCACGGTGTGCCGCTTGTCGTGGATGGCGTGCTCCGGATTGCCGGCCCGGTCCTGGACCCACCGTTGGAGTTTGGGCTGGAAGAGCACCATGAGCAGCGCGACCACGATCAGGATGGGGGCGGCGTAGTAGAAGACCTTCTCCGGGAGGTGCAGCAGCAGCCACGCACCCGTGATGCCGCCAAGCAACGACGCCGGCAAGAGCCTGAGCAGTTGTCTGCCCCTGCCCCTGAGTTCGTGGCGATAGCCCCAGGCCCCTGTCACGTTGCCTGCAACGAGCCCCATGGCGTTGCTGATGGTCGCCGTGACCGGTGCATAGCCCAGGGCAATCAGGACCGGGAACGTCACCAGCGTGCCCGAGCCGACCACGCTGTTGATGGTTCCGGCCCACAAGCCCGCGAAAAATATCAGGATGCCGCTAAGGATCTCCACTGCTTCTCGCTGCCCTGGCCTAGCGGCGGGCGGTGGCCGTGTAGCGGCCGGAGTTTTCGGTCACGTCCAGGGGCAGGCCGAAGGTGTTGCTGAGGTGTTCTGCGGTCAGGACTTCCCCGATGGGTCCCGCGGCAACCACTCCGCCGTCGCGAAGCAGCATGGCATGGGTGAATCCCGGAGGAACTTCTTCGAGGTGGTGCGTCACGAGGACCATGGCGGGAGCGTCCTCGTCGCGGGCGAGCTCACCAAGTTTGTGGACGAGCTCTTCGCGTCCGCCCAGGTCCAGGCCGGCGGCCGGCTCGTCGAGCAGGAGCAGCTCGGGATCGGTCATGAGGGCCCGGGCGATTTGCACGCGCTTGCGTTCGCCTTCGGAAAGGGAGGAGAAGGAGCGGTTCAACAGGGGGCCCATCCCCCATTCGTTGAGAAGGCCGAACGCGCGGCGTTCGTCGTCGCGCTCGTATCCCTCCCGCCAGCGGCCGGTCACACCGTAGGCAGCGGTGACCACGACGTTCAGCACGTTCTCCTGCTCCGGGATCTGGGTGGCCAGGGCCGCGGAGGAAAGGCCGATGCGCGGACGGAGTTCAAAGACGTCCACCCGGCCCAGTGTCTCGTCAAGGATTCCGGCTTTCCCGCTGGTGGGATGCATCCGGGCGGCGGCGATCTGGAGCAGAGTGGTCTTGCCGGCACCGTTGGGACCGAGGATGACCCAGCGTTCGCCTTCATTGACCTGCCAGTCAACCTTGTCCAGCAGGGTCTTGGTACCTCGGACAACGCTGACGGAAGCCAATTCAAGAACATCACTCATAGGAGTAGACACTAGGACAAAAACAGGGGCGATAGATAACCGGAACTTCGGTCACACAGATTGCGCGACGCCTTGAATGAAACACAAGTTCGGGCGGCGGTTCGGCGCTCGCTAAGATTGCAGCCATGAGTTCGAACTTGACCGCGGTCAGCTATGGCGTGAATTTGTCCCCTTCGGAGCTTGAACACCTGCGCAAGGTGCTGTCCGGCTCGGGCGCTTCCTTCACGTCGGAGTCGCGCTCGGGGGACGATCGTTTTGGGGTCTACACCATCGGCCTGGCGGTTGACGGGGCTACCGTCGCCGACTTGTCGGACCTCCGGCGCAGGGTCGCGGACGCCGCAGCACCGGGAATGGACACCGCGATCGTCGCCGACGCGCTGCGCGACGCCTCACGCAAGCTGCTGATCATGGATGTGGACTCCACCCTGATCCAGCAGGAAGTGATCGAACTGCTAGCCGCGCACGCCGGCAAACGCGAGGAAGTAGCAGCCGTGACGGAGGCCGCGATGCGCGGTGAACTGGACTTCGCGCAAAGCCTTCACGCCCGGGTGGCGGTCCTCGCAGGCCTGCCGGCCGCCGTCGTCGACGCCGTCCGTGCCGAGGTGCGCCTGAGCGAGGGCGCGGCCGAACTCGTGGCTGCTTTCAAGGCCGCCGGCCACGCGGTGGCGGTGGTGTCCGGCGGCTTCAACCAGATCCTGCGGCCCATCGCGGCGGAACTCGGGCTGGACTACTGGATCGCAAACGAACTTGAAATCGTCGACGGCTTCCTCACCGGCAAGGTCCTTGGCGACGTGATCGACCGCGCCGCCAAGGAGAAGTACCTTCGCGAGTGGGCAGCCGCCGAGGGAATCGACCTGGAGCACACCATCGCCGTGGGCGACGGCGCGAATGACCTCGACATGCTGGCCGCTGCGGGCATCGGTGTCGCGTTCAACGCCAAGCCTGCCGTCCGGGCGGTAGCTGACGCAGCCATCAACATGCCGTACCTGGACGCGGTCCGGCATATCGCCGGCGTTTAGCCCGACGTCATGCGCCATGAAAAAGCGGCCCGGGACTGGCTAGTTCAGACAGTCCCGGGCCGCTCCTTTATGCGCTAAAAAATGATCAGGCGCTCTTGCCGAAGTAGTCGGCGCCGCCGACGTATTCGGTGTGGCCGCTCTCGACGTCGGCCGTGACCATCTTGGCCACCTCGGCGGCGAATTCCTCCACCGAGTACAGCTTGCCTGCCTCGGCCCGGCGGGCCTCGATGGCGCCCGGGTTGGACCGGTCCAGCAGGGTCGCCGTCACGGTGCCCTCGATCATGTCGCCGGAAACCACCACGAGCGAGATGCCCTTGTCGGCCAGGCTCGGCAGCAACTCCCGCAATGCGACCTCGCCGGCGCGCTTGCTGCGGGCCACAGGCTCGTACTCGGGCATCGTGGGAACAGTCTCGACGAAGTGTGCCTGGTGGCTCGTGACGAAGACCACACGGGACCCTTCCGGCATCAACGGGACAGCGGCGTTGAGCATGTTGATCTGGGCATCACGGTTCAGCTTGAGGGCGTAGTCCTCCTCCATGCCGGACTCCATGCCGCCGGAAGCGTTGAGCACGAGGACGTTCAGCGAGCCGAATTCCTCCATGGCCGCGCTGGCCAGCGACTGGACTCCTTCCTGGGTGGTCAAGTCGGCCCCGACGGCTACGGCGCGACCGCCGGCTGCCTGGATCTCGCCCACTACCTTGTTGGCCCGGGGGGCCTTCTGGCGGTAGTTGACGACGACGGCGGCGCCCTCGCCGGCCAGGATCTTGGCTACTTCAGCGCCGATGCCGCGTGAAGAACCGGTGACGATTGCCGTCTTGTTGTCCAGCAGTCCCATTCGTGCTCCTTTATTCAAAACGTCCAACTTGTTCAAAACATCCAAGTTCCATTAGTTCCGAGTCAATCATGCCAGCGGAAAGCGTGCCCTAGTGGCCCATGCCCAGGCCGCCATCCACGGGGATGACGGCACCGGAAATGTACGCGGCTTCGTCACTGGCAATCCAGCGGACCACGTTGGCGACCTCGGAAGCCTCGGCAAAGCGGCCCGCCGGAACACTCGCCAAGTAGGCTTTCTGGGTGTCTTCGGGAAGCTCGGCGGTCATGTCCGTGTTGATGAAACCCGGTGCCACGACGTTCGCCGTGATGCCCCTGCTGCCAAGTTCCCGGGTGAGGGAACGGGCGATGCCCACCATGCCGGCCTTCGAGGCCGAATAGTTGATCTGTCCCGGGGCACCGTAGAGGCCCGACACTGAGGAGATCAGCACAACCCGCCCCTTGCGCATGCGGATCATGCCCTTCGAGGCCCTCTTGATGACCCGGAAGGCACCGGTGAGGTTGGTGTCGATGACGGACGTGAAGTCGTCCTCGCTCATGCGCAAAAGGAGCGTGTCCTTGGTGATGCCGGCGTTGGCTACCAAAACCTGCACCGGCCCGTGGGCAGCCTCGACTTCCTTGAACGCGGCGTCAAGCGAGGCCTCGTCGGTCACATCGGCCTTGACGCCGAGGATGCCCTCGGGGAGCGGGGTTTCGCTGCGGTACGTCACTGCGACTTTGTCGCCGTTGGCGAGGAATGACTCTGCGATAGCCAGGCCGATGCCGCGGTTTCCGCCCGTGATGAGGACACTGCGGGCGGTTGATACTGCTTCAGACATACTGCTCTCCAGAGTTCCGCGGCACCACTGTGCCGCTTGAAAGTGGGTGATTTCCTGCATCGATCTTAGCCGCCGGGAGTCCCTGGCCGCGGGTAGCTGCGCCCGGCGCGGTTTGGGCGGCCCGTTCCGGGGTGAGAGAATTGAGGGAAGCCGTTGGAGCGTGATGAATCAGCCGTGACAAGAGATAGCAGTCCCCTGCAGGCGCCCGGGGACCCGGACGCCGTTTCAGGTGACCCCGTGGTGCACAGCATTACCGACGCCGCTGCCGCCCACTCGGACGACATGCGCGAACGAATGATCAAGTACGCCTTGGCCATGGGTATCCGCCTCGTGTGCCTGTTGCTCATTTTCGTGGTCGATGGCTGGTTCAAGATCATCGCGGTAGCAGGGGCCGTGTTCCTGCCCTGGATTGCCGTAGTGATCGCCAACGGCAGCGACAAAGCCGAAGTCCACAGTGATGCCTTGCTTGACTACGTCCCGGCCGTCGAGCTGGAAGCGTCACCACTTGAAGAAGGGGCGCCCGCCGAGGCGCAAGTCACCGTGCTGGAGGGCGAACTCATCGACGACGACGCGGCCTCCCCGGACGCTTCGGGCCCTGCACTGGATGACAACCCCGGCGTCGGCAAGCAACGGTATCCGCTCGGCGGGGAAGAACAGGCGGCTTCATGAATATCTTCACTATGGGCGGCCTTGGCCTGGAGAATGAGGAGCAGGCAGGCCGGGGCGGCACGCCTCCGGCTGTCTGTTCCCGAAAGGCATGCCGCGCCGAGGCTACGTGGCAGCTCCTGTGGAACAATCCACGCATCCACACTCCCGAGCGCCGCAAGGTGTGGCTGTCCTGCGGGGAGCACCGGGAATGGTTGGAGGACTACCTGCAGACCCGCGGCCTGTGGAAAGAGACCATACCGTTCGCGGAGACCACCGACCCAGGCGAGGCCCGCTGAATGTATCGCTTTCTTTTTTCCAGCAAGTGGCTGGGCTATTTCGTCCTGGCCGTGATCTTCGCCACCGGCTGCGTGTTGCTGGGCCGCTGGCAAATGGACCGCAGGGCAGAGACGTTGGCCGAGATCAACCGCGTTGTCACCAACTACTCGGCCACTCCCGTTCCCTTCTCCGCCGCCAAGGCGGAGTTCCAGTCCTTGGACCCTGAGAGGGAATGGGCGCAAGTGGAGCTGCACGGAAGATATGACGTTTCCGGCCAACGCGTCGTCCGCAACCGTCCCCTCAACGGCCAGCCCGGGTACGAAGTAGTGGTCCCGTTCCGATTGTCGAGCGGGGAAGCCGTGGTGATTGATCGCGGGTGGCTGCCCATCGGAAACAAGACTCCCGGCCACCCCGACAGCATTCCGGCCCCGCCGTCCGGCGAGGTCACCGTCGTCGCCCGATTGAAGGCCTCGGAACCGGATCTGGGCCGCGGCGCCGTGGACGGCCAACTGGCATCGATCGATCTTCCTTCCTACGCCACGGAGCTCGGCTATCCCATCATGACCGGCGCCTACGGGCAGCTCGCCACAGAGTCGCCCGCCGTCCAGGTGATGCCCGCGCCGTTCGCCAAGCCGGCCACGGATGAGGGCACCCACCTCTCCTACTCCTTGCAGTGGTTCGCTTTCGGTGTCCTGATGTTCGTCGGTTTCGGCTATGCGGCCAGGCAACAGGCCCGCAATGCCCGGATTGATGCCGAGGACGAGGAAGAAGAAATCAGCGCCGTGCCTGGTCGCAAGGCACCCGCGCCGCGGAAATCAAAGCGGCCGACGGCCGAAGAAGAGGAAGACGCAATCCTGGATGCACAAGGCTACTGATATGGTCCCGGCTCCCGTGCTGAATGTTAAGTCGGCCCTGACCGCGGCCGGTGCCCAAGACACGGTTCGCACCTTCGACGACGATGTCCCCACCGCCGCTGCGGCAGCCTCCTTGCTGGGTTGCGACATTGCGGCCATCGCAAACAGCCTGGTCTTCGAACTTGACGGCGCTCCCCTGCTTATTCTCGCGAGCGGGGCTGCGAAGGTGGACACCGCCTTGGTCGCCGCCTCCTTGGGGACAGCCAGGATCCGCCGGGCCAGCCCGGACTTCGTCCTGGAGCACACCGGCCAGGCCGTGGGCGGCGTGGCCCCCCTCGGACACCCGCGGCCTATCCGGACCATCCTCGACATTTCACTCCAGGAGCATCCACTGCTCTGGGCAGGCGCCGGCGACCATAACTCGATGTTCTCCATCAGTTACGGTGAACTCCAGCGGATTACGGCCGCCCAGCCCCTCAAAGTCCGCTGAGCCGGTAGTCCGCCGGGCAATTGATCCGGGAGTCCATTGATCCGCTGCGGCCTGGGGCTAGGCTGTGAGCATGGCTGAATACACCTACGTCACGTACATCGAAGGAACCCCGGACCAGATTTGGACGGCACTGACGGACGCAGCCCAAAGCGCTGAGTACTGGGGCCACTCCAATGTCTCGGACTGGAAGGCAGGTTCGCGCTGGGAACACCGGCGCACGGATGGTTCCGGAACCGCCGACGTCGTGGGAACCATCCTGGAAGCAACACCGCCCGCGCGCCTCGTGAACACGTGGGAGGATCCCGGGGTTCCAGCGGTGGTCAAGCCCGATGTGGTCACCTTCACCATCGAATCACACGACGGTATTGCCCGGCTTACCGTCCATCACAGGAACATCGCCGACGACGAACAGTTGGCGATTGCGGGCCGCGGCTGGTCGGCGGTCATTTCCAATCTGAAAAGCTACATTGAACTCGGCCGCCCACTTGCCTCCGTGCCGTGGGAAATGCCCTGACGGGACCCTAAGCGAGGGTGATGAGGTCCAGGTAGTCTTCGTTCCAGTGGTCCTCGACGCCGTCCGGGAGCAGGACCACGCGTTCCGGGTTCAGCGCCTGCACGGCGCCTTCATCGTGGCTGACGAGCACGACGGCGCCGGAATAGTTTCGCAGTGCGCCGAGGATCTCAGCGCGGCTGGCGGGGTCGAGGTTGTTGGTGGGCTCGTCCAGGAGCAGCACGTTGGCACTCGAGGCCACGATTGTGGCGAGGGCCAGTCGCGTCTTCTCACCACCGGAAAGCACTCCCGCCGGCTTGTCGACGTCGTCACCCGAAAACAGGAAGGAACCGAGGATCCCGCGGACCTCTGCGTCCTTCATGTCCGGAGCCGATGAACGCATGTTCTCCAGGACGGTGCGGTCGTGGTCCAGGGTTTCGTGTTCCTGCGCGTAGTAGCCCACTTTGAGCCCGTGGCCCGGGACGATGTCGCCGGTGTCCGGTTTGTCCACCCCCGCAAGCATGCGCAGGAGGGTGGTCTTGCCTGCACCGTTGAGGCCCAGGATGACCACTTTGGAGCCACGGTCGATTGCCAGGTCCACGTCGGTGAAGATTTCCAGCGAGCCGTAGGACTTGCTCAGACCCTCCGCCGTGAGCGGAGTCTTGCCGCACGGAGCAGGATCCGGGAAACGCAAGGCTGCCACGCGGTCATTCTCGCGGACTGCTTCCAGGCCGCCGAGCAAGCGCTCGGCACGCTTCGCCATGTTCTGCGCCGCCACGGCCTTGGTGGCCTTGGCACGCATCTTGTTGGCCTGGTCCATGAGGACCTGGGCCTTCTTCTCGGCATTGGCGCGTTCGCGCTTGCGGGCGCGCTCGTCGGTTTCACGCTGTTGCAGGTAGCGCTTCCAACCCATGTTGTAGAAGTCGATCTGCGCCCGGTTGGCGTCCAGGTGGTAAACCTTGTTCACCGTGGCTTCGAGGAGCTCCACATCGTGGCTGATCACAATCAGCCCGCCCTGGTGGCTCTTGAGGAAGTCGCGGAGCCAGGTGATGGAGTCCGCATCGAGGTGGTTGGTGGGTTCGTCCAGGAGGAGCGTTTCGGCGTCCGAGTAAAGGATCCTGGCCAGTTCCACGCGGCGGCGCTGGCCGCCGGACAGTGTCTTGAGCGGCTGGTTCAGGAGCCGCTCGGGAAGTGCCAGGTTGGAGGAAATGGCTGCGGCTTCGGCCTCGGCCGCATAACCGCCTCCAGCAAGGAACTCGGCTTCCAAGCGGTCGTAGCGGTTCATGGCTTTGCGCTGGACTGTGGCGTCTTCGCTGGACATGTCCGTTTGGGCCTGCTTGAGCTTGCCCACCACCACGTCAAGGCCGCGGGCGGAAAGGATGCGGTCGCGTGCCAGCTGCTCCATGTCCGGGGTCCGCGGATCCTGGGGCAAGTAGCCAATCTCGCCGCTGCGGGCAACCTTGCCGGCCGCCGGCAGTCCCTCGCCGGCAAGGACGCGGGTGAGGGTCGTCTTGCCTGCACCGTTCCGGCCCACCAGACCGATTTTGTCCCCCTTGTCCACGCGGAAGCTCACCTGGTCCATGAGCAGGCGGGCGCCGGCGCGCAGTTCGAGTTCCTGGACGGTAATCAATTCGGGGGATGCCTTTCAATGGGGAACACCCGCAGCACCGGAGGTCAAGGCGCGGCTGAAGTGGAGGGGCCGAACAAACGGCCTTTACGATTCTACCGCCCACCAGCTCGCCCGCTCGCCAGCGCCCGGGGTGCATACGGATGATCCCGAAATAGTAAGTACCCTTGCTACTATTTTCGGCGCGTGATTAGGTGAAGGTAGGACGATTGCGAGGGAGGCTCTCGATGAGCAGTGCAACAGGATCCGATGGCAAACACGTCAGGGCAGACCGCAGCCAGGATGAAGTCCCGTATGCCGCCGAACCACGGAGTGACCGAGCAGGTGATGTGCGCGGAAATGACGCCGCGTACGTAGAGGACAGCTATGTCGACACAACGAGCAGCTATCCCGTGGTTCCGGCCGCTTCCGACCCAAGCGCCGCCACCCGTGAGACGGTCATCGCCCGCGAAAGGGAGCAGTTCGGCGGAATCAAAATCGGCTCGGCCTTTTTCGGCTGGCTGACCGCCACGGGGATGGCCGTGCTATTGGTCGCCATCCTGGCGGCGGCGGGGATTGCGGTTGGACTCGCCAACAACGCGAACGTCAGCGACGCAGTGAACCTGGCGTCATCGCAGACCGTCGGCATTGCAGGGATCATCGCGCTCCTGGTGATCCTGTTCCTTTCCTATTATTGCGGAGGCTACGTTGCCGGACGCATGGCCCGGTTCAACGGCGTCAGGCAAGGGCTCATGGTCTGGTTTTGGGCAATTATCGTCGCCGTGCTGGTGGCGTTGCTGGGCTTGCTCGCCGGACCGCGGTTCAACATCCTCGCCAACGTGAACAGCTTCCCGAGGATCCCCGTGAATGAGGGACAGCTAAGCACAACCGGCATCATCGCCGCAGTCGTGGTGGCAGTAGTGACACTCGGAGCCGCGGTACTTGGCGGACTGGCCGGCATGCACTACCACCGCAAGGTGGACCGCGCGGGCTTCACCCCGACGGAAGAGGAGGTCGAGGCTTAGCCAAGGCCACCCCGGTCCGCCAACCGCGGCACTCTTTGTACCTTGACCCCAAGGCCTTGCCGCGCCGCTCGTGGACACCCTACAAAATGCCGTGCCAGGCCGCTCTGTAGTGTCGGTTTGAGGGTATTCATTCCGCCCCCCAGGCACAGACAGGACACACCATGAGCAGCACAGAAACCGATTCCACGCGACGAACCCCTCCCCGCGCCCGCTGGACGTCCACTGACATCGGCCTCATCGCGGTATTCGCGGGCCTCGTGGCGGCCTCGACGCTGGTTCCGGGCATTCCGGTCGGCGCCCTCGGTGTGCCGATCACCCTGCAGACCCTCACTGTCGTCCTGACCGGCCTCGTGCTCGGCGGCGGGCGGGCCTTTGCCGCCGTCGGGCTTTACACCCTGCTCGGTTTCGCCGGACTGCCGATCTTCAGCGGCGGCCGCAGCGGGCTCGGTATCCTGGCCACACCGTCGGCCGGCTACATCATCGCGTTCCCCCTGGCGGCGGCCGCCACCGGCTGGCTGGCAGCGATCGTGATCCGCAAAACCGTCAAGCACCGTGCCGTTTTCCTGTTTGCCGCCGCCATGATCAGCACCATCGTCCTCATCCACGGCCTCGGAGTGCTTGGCTTCATGGTCAATGGCAAGTTCGACTTCGCCAAGGCATTCCTGGCCGACCTGCCCTACTACCCCGGCGACATCATCAAGAACGTCCTTGCGGCGATCATCGCCGTCGCGCTCCACAAGGCCTTCCCGGACATCCTGGTCCGCCGCGTCAAATAAAGCAGGAACAATCAGTACATGAACACCATCATTCTCAGCGACGTCTCAGTGCGCGTGGCCATCGATGGCAGCCCGGCGCCCAAGACTTTGCTGCAGGACGTCTCCTTGGAACTCACAGAGCAACGCATCGCGGTCATCGGGGCCAACGGCTCGGGAAAGTCCACCCTGCTGCGCTTGCTCAACGCCCTGGTGGCTCCAAGCGACGGTGCCGTCAGCGTCAACGGCGCAGACAGCATGCGGGACGTTCGTCAGGTGCGCAGCCAGGTGGGATTCGTCTTCACCGATCCCCTGTCGCAGCTGGTCATGCCGACCGGGCGGGAAGACGTTGAACTCTCCCTGCGGCGTTCCATCAAGAACTCCAAAGAGCGTGCGGCCCGTGCCGAAGCCGTCCTGCAACGGTTCGGCCTGCTGGACCTCTCCGACCAGAGTATTTACGAGCTCTCCGGCGGCGAACGGCAGCTGCTCGCCCTCGCGGCCGTCCTCGCGGTGAATCCCGCCGTGCTGGTCCTCGACGAGCCTTCGACCCTGCTGGACCTGCGCAACCGGGAGCTGCTCAGGCGCACGCTTGCGGACCTGGAGCAGCAGATCATCATGTCCACCCACGATCTCGACCTTGCCCTCGAAGCGGAGCGCGCGTTGGTCGTGGATTGCGGACGGATAGTGTTCGACGGCGGAGCAACCGGCGCCGTCGAACACTACCGCGCGCTTTGTGCCGCTGAGCCCGCGCAACGCAAGGTGCAGGCGACGTGAGGGGCCACGGGGTCCTGATCCCCAACTACGTGCGGGGGAACTCCATCGTGCACCGCACGCCCCTGTGGCTCAAGTTCCTGCTGGTTGCCGGCTGCGGGCTGGCATCGTTCCTGATTGTCGACTGGCTTGTTTCGGCAGTGGTCCTCGCCGTGATGTGCGGACTTTTCCTGCTGAGCGGTGCGGGGCTCAAACGGCTAGCGCATTCCGTGTGGCTCGTGACGCCCATCCTCGTGGCGATCGGCGCCGTCCAATGGTGGCAGCTGGGCGGCCCCGTTGCGGCGCGGATTGTGCTGAATGTCCTTGTCTGCGTCGTCGCCGCGTCGGTACTTACGGTCACCACTCCGGTGCAGGCGTTGCTCGACGGGGTGGTTGCCCTGTCCAAGCCGTTCAAGCGTTTCGGTGCGGACCCTGAGCGCTTCGCGCTGACCATCGCCATCATGCTGCGCAGCCTTCCGTTCATTGCCGGCGCATTTTCCGATGTCCGTGACTCAGCCCGGGCGCGGGGGCTTGAACGCAATCCCCGCGCCTTGGTCTTGCCGGTATTCATCACGACGGTTGCCTACGCGCGGCAGACCGGCGACGCCCTGGCCGCCCGCGGCTTGGGCGACGCCGAAGACTAATCGCCCGTCAACTGCGAGTACCGGAACATCGCCGCCGTGCCCATTCCGCCTGCGCTGCTGATCATCGCCAGCGCCAAGCTCTCCCGGCCCGGCTGCGCTTCGGCAATCCTGCGGGCCTGGGCCAGTAGCCGTGTCACCAGGACGGCCCCGGACGCACCGTAGGCGTGTCCCAAGGCCAGCGCGCCGCCGTCGAGGTCCGCCCGTTCCGGTTCCACTCCCAGCGCGTCAAGGCAGGCGAGCGTCTGCGAAGCGAATGCCTCGTTGAATTCGACGAGGTCCAGTTTTCCGGGTTCAAGATCCAGCTCCGCCAGCAACCGCTTGGCCGCCGCTGCAGCTCCGATGCCCAGCAGTTCCGGTTCCACGCCAGCTGTGTCGCAACCCAGGACCAGCAATCCGTCGGCGGCACCAAGTTGCCGGGCCCGCTGCAGTGAAGTGATAACGACGGCGGAGGCCGCGTCAGCGTCGAAGCATGAGTTTCCGGCCGTCACGGTGCCGCCCGGTACGAATGCCGGCGGGAAGCGGGCCATGAGACCGGCCCTCAGGGATGCCCGGGGTCCGTCATCCGCCCGCACCACGGCGCCCTCCGCTTCCAAGGGAACAATTTCCGCGGCGAACGCGCCCGCCGCAGCGGCGGCGACCGCCCGCTGGTGACTCCGGAGGGCGAAATCGTCCTGTCGTTCGCGGCTGACGAAGAATTCCCGCGCCACATTTTCAGCGGCCACCCCCATGTCCGGGTCCCCGAACTCTGGCGGCACAAAGGTGGCGCGGGTGTAGAAGTCCGGCGCGCCGTCGGGGTCTGGACTTCGCCTGGCACGCAGCGGGGCAGTACTGATGCTCTCCGCTCCCCCGGCCAGGAAGACGCCGTTACCGCCTGCGGCCACGAGACGGGACGCCAGGGCGATGGCGTCGAGTCCTGAACCGCACTGCCGGTCCACGGTCAGTCCGGGAACCCCCACAGGCAGTCCTGCGCGCAATGCGGCATAACGGGCCAGGTTTCCGCCCCCGCCCACCGCATTGCCGATCACGACGTCGCTGACATCCGAACCGGCAACACCCGTGGCCCTCAGCAGGGAACGCAGGACCGGGGAGAGGAGTTCCTCGGCGCGGAGCGACTTCAGTTGACCGTTGGCGCGGCAAACAGGCGTACGCAGGGCGGCAATGATCACGGGCTGGCGCGAAGGGTCCAACCCGGTGCCCGGCTCGAGGCTAGGCAAGGGGTTTCGCCCGCGGATCGTTGTTCTCAATCCAGTCGAGCAACAGCTGGCGGCTGACCTTCCCGCGGTCCGTCACGGGCAATTCGGACAGCGTGAAATACCGCTGGGGGCGCTTGTCCCGGGCGAGCAAACCGTCCAGGCCCGTCTTCACCTGGGTTGCCGTCACCGAACCGTAGGCCGGAACGATTCCTGCGACGACTTTCTGGCCGCGGACTTCGTCCGGCATCCCGGCCGCGACCGCAGCCGAGACCCCGGGGACCGAGGCCAGGGCGAGCTCCACCTCATGGGGATAGACGTTCCTCCCGGAGGTGATGATCATGTCGGACCGACGGCCGAGGATATGCAGGACACCGGATTCCACATAGCCCTGGTCCCCCACCGTGTACCAACCGTCAAAGCACCGCAGCGCCTGGCCGTCGTCGCCCCACAAATACCCATCACTGACCATTCCGGAGCGGACACAGATGTTCCCGTCGGTCCCGTCGGGCACCTCCGCGCCGTCGTCGTCCATGATCTTGAGTTCGACGCCGGGAAACGGCCCGCCGATCCCCGTCCCGCCGGCGTCGAGCGGTTCCCCGGCAGCGAGGCGCGTTCCGGAAACGAAACTGAGCTCGGACGCACCGTAATACTCGAAAATCGCGGCATTGGGCGCCCAACGCCT
>OUNM010646027.1_pt1 | contig 19456 bp, 17 predicted proteins | sample 1769961 | NCBI WGS metagenome assembly OUNM01 (sample SAMEA3914820, study PRJEB12502) | metagenome | biome: forest; material: soil | place: USA | collected 2012-03-12 | depth 0.3 m
GCTCTCGTCGGCATCGCGCTCTTGGTGCGACTCTAGAGCTTGAGCTCGCGCGACAGTTCAGACGAAATTCGGGGCCTTCGCTCGATCGTTTTGAGTATGCGCCACCGCGCTTCATTGCCGAGTGCCCTGAAGGCGAGTACTGGACCTTCGTCTTCTTTCAGGTTCTTTGAGAATACATATTTCCAATATGACTCAATTACGGCAAGAGCAGCTGCGCGCTGAGGGCCGAGCGAATCTGAATACGTCAGGAATCTGATCAGGGATTTAAAATCGTCGCAGTCGCGAGGAATAAGAGCACCGATCGCGCGCCAATCCGTTACTCCGGACGCTTCAAGCGCGAAGGTGAATTGCGCAGACATCTCTGAGAAATCCCTGCGGGAGATGTATTCGCTCAATTGTGAAAAAAGCTGAACCGCGAGGTTCTGGTCACTGTTCGTAGTCATGTTCGGTAATCGCTTAATCGATTTAGCATTTACCGAACAATACTTTTTAACTGCTGCAATCCTGGGCAGTCCAGAATACGGACTCCAGGCCGCCCGGCCCGCGGTTACGAGCGACAGACTTTTGACGGAAGCCGGGTCTTCTTGGTATGAGGGGGCCATGCCGCTTTACGAATACCAGTGCGAGGCCTGCAAGAAGGTCATCGAAGCTATTCAGAAATTCTCCGACGCTCCATTAACTCAGTGCCCGGAATGCCATAAGGATTCGCTCAAGAAACTCATGAGCAATACCTCCTTCGCCTTGAAGGGATCCGGTTGGTACACGACGGATTATAAAAAATCCTCTCCCTCAGGCGGCGGAGACAGCTCCAAGTAAGCATGTTATCTTTTAGGGCATGAAGCTCTCTCGGCTCGCATGGATGCTGTTGCCGGCGTTGGTCCTCGCATCGTGTTCGCTTCACAGGAGTGAAGACGAAGGAAAACCGTTCACGATCCAGCTCGTAAAGGATGGCTCCGCGCCGAAGACCGACCTGGCGGCCTTTCTCGGCATATCGACCTCTCCGTCTCCCGCGCCGTCGACGATCGACGATATGAGCTGCTTTGCCGTTAACGTCACCGGTCCCGGGGTGATCCCGCGAAACCAGGACTTGCATAACTGCGACATGTCGGACGATTACGCGCCGATCGGCTTCGGGCGCACCTCGGACGCGCTGACTTTCGGCACGCCGATCACTCTGGATATTCCCTCCGGATCCAGCCGCACGATCGACGTGATCGGGCTGATCAAAGATGGCGGCGGATTTCACTGCGACAACTCTCCTAGTGGGGGGGGCGACAGCCTGGGCTTGGTTTATGGCTATCTGGTCGGCCGAGTCCAGAAAAGCATCCTCAACTCCGAGACCGTTACGATCAACGTAGGCTATAGCGGCGAGGCTCCGAAGCTCGCTTGCTCGGATGACAATCCGTCGATGGTGCCGAGCGGAAGCACTGGAAACGGTAGCGCGATCTACAAACCGGTTTCGGGCTGTATCTCCGCTCCTGCAGGCGCTCCTTCACTGGCGAATTTCAGCGAGTTCGCGAGTACGGACTACTCTCGTCTCACAAGCGGGGGGGACTCTCAATATTTGCAGACCGGTTGCAGCTGGGCGTCGGCCGGCAACGGGGTCGTGATGTACATCCTGATTGATGCCAGTTCCGCAGGTGATCTCACTCGGTATGTCAAGGCGACGATCGAGATGAGCGGCGGGATCGGCCAATCAAGCGGTTGTAGTTCCGTGGATCCAGCCTCACCTCCGGCCAGTATGAATGGTGAGCTCTCTCTGGAGATCTACAGGCCGGGCACTGGCTGGCAAACGCTGGCCACCAAGGCGAGTGGAGTCTCAGGTGTCCTGAACTTCAATCAGAGTTATAATATTTCCAATCCCGCGGACTACGTCCTTCTGAGTGGCGGCCAGAGTCAGATCTGGTATCGGGTCGTAACTGGGGCGACCGTGGGTTGCGCGGAGATGTATATCGACTGGATGCGCTTTCGGCTTTTCAGGACCTGATCAGAGCTTGCGTCCGAACTGCTTGCTCAGATGGTAGAGGCGATCGAAGTGGTACATCCCCGTCGCGTGACGATCGCTCCAGCTGATCTGCACGGCGTAGCGTCCGACGATCTCGGCACCGAGCGGGCGGATGTCGGTCGGGATCGACTCGCGCTTGAGCGTGCGCTGTCCCGTGTGCTCGTCCACGCAGCCCGCGCAGGGGCAGGCGAAGCGGATCTCGACGTAGGGCACGGCGTACTCCTCGCCGTTATTCCAGGCTACGCGAAGTTCGGTCGGGCTGGCGGGTTCGATGCGGGTGGGCGCAAGGGGAGTTGTCATGCTCCCCGGCTTAGCACGATAGCGCTTACTTCTCGACGGTGAAGCTCAGCTCACCGCCCTTGATCTGCAGGCTGCCGGCGCGCACGCGCTCCCAGGTCTCGCCCGTAGCGAAGCCGGCCCAGATCAGGAACGCTTCTTCCATCCCGTCCTGCACGCGGGGCGAGTTGAAGATCGAGCGGGATTCGGTGGCCAGAACCTGGTTGCCCGTATCGAGGATCTGCTGCTTGACCAGGCCGCCGCCGAGGAGAAAGCCCGAAGTATTGATCTTGGCGTTGAACTCGGTCGTCGACGGAAAGAGCACGCGGCGGCCCGAGCGCGTATCGGTCGGGACGAGATCGATCGACGCGCTAATGCCGGTCATGTCGGCGGAACCGACGAGGCTCGAGACCTCGACGCCCTTGTCTTCGAAGCCGATGACCAGGTGAAGCGAGTTGGGGCGAAGCTCGATGCGCACGTCGTTGCTTTGGATATCGTTGGCCTTCGCGCCCGCGAAACCCGCCAGGCGATCCAGCGGGATCGGGATGACTCGAGGCTCGAAGCCCAGGCGTTTGGATGCCGGCGCGGGGGTGAAGACCGCCTGCGTGCCATTGACTGAGACCTTGTTGTTTTCCACGTGAAGCAAGACGGTGGCGGCCTTGAGTTCCGCGGCATTTAAAGACACGCGGGCTTCGGCGGCAAACGAGCTCGTGCAGGCAAGAAGAAGGGCGAAGGGGGCGAAATGGCGGGTCGACATGCTTACCTCCGCCGGGGGTCTTATCAATCTTGACTTAAATTGTCAACTAATGATAAAGACAATGCCGGAGAATGACTATGAGGTTTAAAACCGTTCTCGTTCTGTTCGTCGTTTTTGGACATGCCCGGGCTTTCGCGGCTTCTTGCGAACTGACACCGAGCCTCCAGAAGAAAGCCCACCAGGCGATGCTCGATCTCGGCTTGACCGGCGTCGACGACGAAAACAGGTTCGTTACCTGGCAGCTCACCCGCACGGTCGCGCTGCCGCTGGATCCGAGCAAGTGCCTGCTGGTCATGAACAACTGCGGACGCTTCAATATGGACGATGTTCCGGACTGCGCCAGTAGCGCGATCCGCGAAGTTCTGGCGTTGGACTCCTCCGGAAAGATCGGGCGATTTGAGTCCGTCGTCCATGTTCCGGCGAAGATCCGGGTTGGCATAGCCCAACAGCTGGGCAAGTCTTTCTATGCGGAGCTCGATGGCGCATCCGCGATCGATGCTTGGAAGGCGATCCTGAGTCAGACTCCGTACTGGGGCATCAACGGCTATCCCGCCAACAACGGAAAGCTCTCATTCGACCCGACTCCGGGCCGGACCTGGAAGCTCGAAAAAGTGACGTACTCCCTGCGACGCGGGCTCACGGGCGAAGCGCTGGATGTCTACGCGCACGAGTTCGATGACGATTTCGAAGGCACGAACCGGGGATGCGGCGGCCAAGTCGCGTCTTGGGGAGGCTGGGTTAACTCCTATTTCGATGAGGCGAAAGCCGAGTGGATCGGGGTTCCGGTGGATGAACAGCTCAAGCTGCCGGGAAACTTGGGGCTTTCGGCCCCGAGCCAGGGCGGATCGCCGGGTATCGAGTAATCTTCACTCGGAGTTCGCTTCGCCGCCGGTTTCGGCAGCTTTGGCTTCTTCGAGATCAAAAGGCCTGAAGAACTCAGGTTTGTGGAACGAGGGCTTGTCCTGCTTGGGCAGGTTCAGGCTGTAATAGCGGCGATCGCCCTTGGGACCAATGATAGCGAATGCGTTTCCGGTGAGTTCTTCGGTCTTGCCCTGCCAGCCGATGTCGGCGAGCGGGATTTCCATCGTAGCTTCCCAGCCGGGCTTGGTCTTGTCGAGCTTGACCGAGTGCCTGAAGCTCTTGAGCGTCCACTTCTCATCGAAATGGGGTTTGCCGTTGGCATCGGTGATCTTGACCAGGAGCTGCTGGTCGTAGGGGCTGACTTCAAATTCGTAGTAGGGGCGTAGGCCCTTGCTCGCTGTCGTGTTGAGGAAGATCTCGACGACATCGCCGTTGTAGAGCTCGGAGGGATCGATCTTGGGGTTGACCTTGGCGGTCTTGACGTCGAAGTGGACGATCAACGTCCCGCTTCTCACGCTGAAATCGACTTTGACCCGCTCGCCAGGGGTGGGACTTGCCGGATTGATGAGGTTCAGCTCATGGGGGGCGCCCAGGGCGATCGGGGCGGTGGTGGTCATCAGGACGGTGGCGACGGCGGCATAAGTGCTGGCTTTCATTATAACCTCCTCCTGCGGAGGAAACGGGCGCACTCGCGCCCGGGGCCGCTTTGTGCGGCCCTGTTTCCCCATGATAAATTGAATTTCGCGAGCCGCTCAAGTAAAACGGGGCTCTATGGCAAAACTCAGGGGCGCGGTCATCGGCTACGGTTTCATCTCCGGAAAAGGGCATATTCCTGCCTATCTCCAGCGGGCCGGTTCGCAGAACGACGTCGAGATTGTCGCGGTGGCCGACATCTGCGAGGCGCGTCGTAATGCCGCCCAGGAGGCGCTCCCCAAAGCGCGAGTCTACGCCGATTACAAAGCGCTTCTCGATCGCGAAGCCGGCAACCTCGACTTCGTCGATATCTCGACACCTCCCTGCGATCACGCGGCGATCGCGCATGCCGCTTTCGACAAGGGGCTGCACGTCCTCTGCGAGAAGCCGCTGACGACGACTCTTGAAGAAGCGCGTTCGCTTCTCGAGCACGCGCGCAAGGCGCAGCGAGTGCTCTTTCCCTGTCACAACTACAAGCACGCGCCGGTCGTGCGCGCGATCCGCGAGATCATCGACTCGGGCAAGATCGGCAAGGTGCGCTCGATCACGCTCAATACCTTCCGCAACACCCACGCCAAGGGCGTCAACGAATGGAAGACCCACTGGCGCCGCGAGAAGAAGTTCAGCGGCGGCGGCATCGCCATGGACCACGGCAGCCACACTTTCTACCTGACCTTCGACTGGATGGGCACGTATCCGACGGCCGTGACCGCCAAGATGTCCAACCTCGAACCGGGCAAGTACGATACCGAAGACAATTTCTCGGCCGTGCTGACGTTCCCGAACGGCGTCGCGCATAGCTACCTGAGTTGGACGGCGGGCGTGCGCAAGGTGATCTACACGGTCCAGGGCGAGCGCGGCGCGGTCACCGTCGACGACGATGATCTGCAGCTCGCGACGATGGTCAAGACCGACGGACCCGACGTCGCGCAGGGCGCGGTCAAATGGGAAGTCGAGAAGCGCTCCATCGCCTCCAATTGGATGGACGCCTCGCATGTCAGCTGGTTCAACTCGATGTTCGACCAGTTCAAAGGCGCGATCGCCCAGGGCGACTTCGTCGGCAAGGAAGCTCGCGAGGCTTACCTCTGCATCCAGCTCATTACGCAGGCCTACAAGTCCGCGGGCGACGGCTGCCGCGAGCTTCCGCTCGAAACGCAGGCGCCGGGCTGATATTGACATAATGCGTCAATCCGGTTATATCGGCCGGATATGAAGATTCAATCTGTTCTCGTTTTGGCTTTGCTTTCGATTTCGGCCTGCAATTCCAACGACAGCGCTCCACTTGTGAAAAACGCTGGCGCGGATGATGGGAAGGGCAAGCTCACTGCCGAAGAAGCTGTGGTTGAAGTCCGCCTGACGGACGGTTCCACGGGTCGCGCTTCGGGCACCGAGCTTCTCGCCGCTTACGCGGATCTGCAGCAGAAGCTGCAAAACGCCAACACGCGCGTGACCAATGAAGACGGCTCGGTCACGATCTTCAATCCGCGGTTTCTCTTTAACGGTCTGCTTATGCCGATCATGGCGACTGACTCCGCGACGGGCTGGTGCGTGCGCAATGGTTTCCAGATTCGTGTCGCGCGCGGCAAAGTCGACGCGATCGACGATGAAGACTATGCGAAGGGCATTCGCCTTCTCGAGTTCTCCGAGCACGGTGACTTCGAAGGCCTGCACGAGGCGAAAATGCCAGGAGTCAGGGGCCCCTTCCTCGCCTGGGTGACCTGCAAGTAGCACAACCTGTTCGCACCTGATCGACGCAACCCCGCTTGCAACTTCGCTGACCTTGCCAGACAATCCCCGATCACAAGGGGATCTCTATGACGAAACGTCTTACGGCGGTTTTGGCTGGGGCATTGGTCGTTCTCGCTGGCGCGAAGGCAATTGCTGCGGCGGGGGACACATCGACCGCGACGATCCCGATTCAGGAGTACGTCGACCTCAAGAAAAGCTCCGAGCTTCCCTCGCTCACGACGATCGAAGAAGTCACGCTCGCCGGCGTCTACGGCAAGTCGCTCAAGATCTCCTTCGGTGGGTCCGGCTCGGGTCAGCCTCAGGCCAAGGACATCCTCGCTTTCGACGAGAGCTTCGGGCTGCATGATTGCACGGGCGATGCGCTCATGCACATCCGCGACGGCAAGATCGCGGTGCTCCCGCTCTCCAAGCGCTTCAAGCTCACCTGCGAGGTGACGGCCAAGAACTGGAGCTCGGTCGAGCTCACGCTCCTGGATCATACTTTCTTCCGCTCCCTCGTGAGCGGCGCCGATGCGATCGCGGACGCGGGCGACAGCGCGCGACGCCGCGTGGTGCTCGCGCCTTCGAGCGGTGGCAGGGTCATCGCTTCGGGCGAGGTGACTGCGATCGGCCGCTACAGCCTTTCGGTACTGCCCGAGGAGACCCGGTTTCAATACACGTTTCAGTTCAATAATCCCAACCGCGCCAAAAAGCGGTACGACCTCAAGTGGCCCAACGGCGAGATCGTCCAGAGCGTGAAGACCTCCGCGCAGTACGATCTGCGCGACGACGGCTCGGTCGGTGTCGACCTCGTGCCCGGCGAAAACCAGGTCGTCGTTTCGGGCACGCTCAAGTCGACAGCCTTCGCGGCGCCGCTTTCGTCGCCGCAGCAATATCTCCTGATCGAAAATCATCCGATGCTTCAGCTCGCCGTCAAGACCGACGCGCGCCGGATCTCGCCGCGCGACAGCGGACTCACGCCGACGCTGCCGAGCTCGCGTGCGTTCCTCGTCTCCAAAGGCGAGAAGGCGTCGTGGGAAACCAAGAAGCTCGATATCTTCTCGAGCGCCGGCTACTCGGTCACGGGCGCGCAGTTTCTCTACTACGTGCCCGAGAGCGCGACGCCGGTGATCGAAGCGCGCTACCAAATCGACAACCAAGGATCCAATGAGATCGCGCTTCCCATCGCGGGAACGCCGACCTACCTCGCTCTCAACGGCGCGCCGGCGGTACTCTCCAAGGACTCCGAAGGCCGCGTGCTGATCCCCGTGTCGCCCGGCCATCAGGATGTGCTGATCCAGTATCAGCCGGTGGGCGCCAAGCGCGGCCTCGCGTCGATCGTCGGCGAAAGTCTCGCGCGGCCGTCGTCGGTGCTTTCCAACGTCGATCTCACGCTCGCGCTTGCGCCCAAGTGGCAGATGGTCATGGGCAATGGGCTGCAGGAGAGCGAGTCGGACTTCACGCTGGGGCGATTTGGTTTCGCCCTCGCGGCCTTCGGACTCGCGTTCCTGCTTCTGCCTCGAGCCGGTCTTGTTCGTGGTCAGGCACTCGGGCTCGGCATCGCGTTCGGCGGCATGACGTTCGTGATGCCGGCGCTGCTTCGCTTCGGGATCCTCGCGGCGGTCGCGTTCGCGCTCTTGCGTCATCGCGAGCGGATCGCAGCCTATCTCAAGCGAGGATGGAAGGCTTGGCTTCAGGCTGGCGCGGTCGCGGTCGGCGCGGTCTTTGTTTGGTCGGCTATGACAGGCGCGTTCTTCGCGCAGGTCGAGAACGTCGCTCCGACACTTGAATACTCCGGCAATTCACTTCAGCAGATGCGCAACTCCGTCGGGGCGATCACCGCGGTGCGCGCGAAAAGGGCGGAGCGGGGCAAAGGCGCGATGGATAACGAAGGCGCCGCGGCTCCGATGGCGGCTGACGAGGGCGGTGCCGGCTCCACGAATTTCGGGGGCGGCGACGGCTCCTACCAGGGCCTGCCTGCGCGCATCGTAATTCCAACCGACGTCCGATCGATCAGCTTCCATCAGGGGATGCTCGATGATCGATCGGAGGTCAAGGTCAGCGCGTTTCTGATCAGCGAGAGTTTCGTCAACCTGCTCTTCTTCGCGTTCGCGGCTTTCGCGGCCGTGACGCTCTGGAGAAGCCGCCAGGCGTTCAAAAGCTACTCGCGGATCTAGGGCCCGGTTTCGTTCGCCTCAATTGCAGTTAGGAAAGTAAAAGTTGGTTACACAAAACAGATCGTCAGGGGTCAGCGCGAGTACAGTTTCCCGAATGTTCTGAGAAAGTGCCCGAGCCCTGCCTTTAGAAGCGGTCGCTCGATCCCATACGTGACCGCAGTCGCGACTAGCAGCGAGAGCGTCCAGGCCGAAGCCACGAGGCTGAGCTGCCAGGCTAGATCGGATTGCGGCAGCTCCGTCGCGAACCAAGGGATCTTCTTCAGTACCTCGCGCGCCAGGAGAGCGTGCCAGAGGTAGAGGTTGTAGGAGATCGTCGAGAGAAAGACCAGGACCGGGTTGGCGAGGAGCCGCTTCCAGGCCGAGAAAGCGAGCCCCGAAAACACCGTGAGGCCGAGGAGCGCCGGGCCTAGCAGGGATCTGAACTGACTCTGCCACCTCTGGATTCCGTCCGTCTCGTACCGGATGCGGTAGCAGTCGTGGAACAGGAAAAGGATCGCGACCGCGAAAAGCATCGCGGCGAGAGTGGATACCGTCTTGCTCCAACGCTCGGAGATTCGCTGTGGCGCCCGACCGATCGAAACCCAGAGATGGGCCGCGAGCATCCCGCTCAGAAAGAGATCGAGCACGCCCGGTAGTTGGTTGATAAAAAACTCGAGCCTCTCAGGAGCGAATTTCAAGGCGAGTAGGCGATAGGCCAGAGCTGCGGCTGAGACCGCGAAGTAGGTGAGCCAGGGGCGCCTGCGAAACGCGAAGCAGATCAGCGGAAAGAGGCAGTAAAACTGGACTTCGACCGCCAGGCTCCAGAGTACGCCGTTGATGGAGCCATAGGTTTCGGGAAACCAGTTATGAATGAAGAGCAGGTGAGTGAAGATATCCCGGGGCCCGGCGCGTACGAGCAGGAGGCTCACCCCTAGGCAGAGCAGATACGACGGGACGATCTTGATCGCGCGCTTGTAGGCGAATCGAGATAGACCCTGGGCGGGACCGTAGAAAAGACAGAACCCGCTGATGAAAAAGAAGATCTCGACGCCGAAAAACCCGGTCACGCCAAGGAAGTCCAGACCGAGCGGCGCTGCGAGCCAGCTCATCTGCCAGAAATGGAACCAGACGACGAGCAGGATCGCGATCCCTCGGAGTCCGTCGAGAATGTCCAGTCGCGAAGATCGGCTCAAGCTTCAATTTTTTACCAATTGATCGCTTCAGGCAAGTTCAGGGCGTGTAGACAGCGCAGTTCTTGCCGCTGACGGTCTTGGTAGTTCCATCGACGTACGAATAGAGCGAGGAGCCGTTCAGCACATGGCCCGCGAGGCCGATCGAGGTCTTGACGGTCTTGGGAGTGCCGGTGGTGTGAGTCGTCGCGATGAACGTGTACGTGCCCTGCGTCGGGTCGATTACCAGGCTGTAGGTCGCCGAGGTGTCGGGGTAGAGGCCATCCCTCGGCGTCAGCGTGTAGTTGTTGCCTGAGACCGATGCGACGGAGAAGGTCTGATAGTCCATGCTGCCATTCAGGATGCAGCTGTAGCCGAGCGTCTGATTGAGTGCCAGGGACGAGCCGACATTGCTGTAGCCGGATCCGACGTAATGAGTGCCTCCGCTGAATGGGAACACGGTCGCGCTGGTGCCTCCGACCGCAACGGCCGCGTAGAGATAGAGGCCGGCCGGGGACGAGAGGTTGATGCTCGCGCTGGTCTGGCTGGGGGGAACGGTGACTTCGAGGGGCGGGGGGTTGACGGAGGGGTAGTTGAGCTGGCGAAGGACCTGGTAGCGGATCAGGTCCGTTGAAGAGGCCGGCGCAGTCCAGGAGACGGTGAGATTGTTTCCGGAGACCGCGATGCCGGGAGCCGTAGGAGCAGGTCTCGATTGCATCGTAATCCGGACAGGCGTCGAGAGCGTTCCGGCGCTGGCCACCGCGTTGATCGTGAACGTCCCTCCGATGATGCGATTGAGGGTAGTCGACCGCGCGCTGGCGGGCACCGTCACAGTGCTTCCGTTGGCGGTGGTGATCTTGAACCCGGAGAGCCCCGTGCTGCTGCCATACGACCAGCTCAGCGAAACATTCACATAGAAGGGGACTTCAGTCGAATAGGCCGAAGCGCTAGTGACGCTAAAGTTTGTGGGAGCCGCCGGAGCCGCGAGGCTTGCCGCGTGGGCCGATGCCGAGGTCACCAAAGCCAAGAGAGCCAGGAAGAGCGGTCGTTTTTCCATGGTCGTTCCTTCATTGAATGGCAGTTTTAAGAAAGATTAGCGGCCCGCTTCCGTTCCGGCAAAATAAAAACCGCGGTGAATGCACGCAATTACGACACCTTTGGTAAGTTATTGACTAAGTGCGTCATAAAGTGTATTCCCTTCCTGCTTATGAAGCGTAATTCTCAGGTTCTGAAGTGCGTCTTGGTCTCGGTGGCTCTCCTCTCGCTCGCTGCGTGTAAGGATGACAACAAGAAGGCAGCCCCTGCGGCGCCGGCCAAGCCTGCCGAGCAGCAAACCAAGCCGGCAGTCGTTCAGGCTCCGGACACGAAGAAGCCTGAAGCTCCGAAGCCTGAAGGCCCAAAGCCAGAAGTTCCGAAGCCTGAAGGCCCAAAGCCCGAAGTTCCAAAGCCCGAAGTTCCGAAGCCCGAAGGCCCAAAGCCTGAAGGCCCAAAGCCTGAAGGCCCAAAGCCTGAAGGCCCAAAGCCTGAAGCTCCGAAGCCTGAAGCTCCGAAGCCTGAGCAGCCGCAACAGCCCGATGCTCCGAAGCCCGATGCTCCGAAGCCTGCTGAGTCGTTGCTCCTCAAGGACATCAAAAGCGGTGGCTCCATTATCGTCACCGGTGATATCTCCCCGGTCGTTGGCAACAGCGCCATGTATCTCGCTGAGAAGCGGATCTTGGACAAAACCCAGATTAAGGCGATTCCCGACTCTGTAGTTCGCTGCACCGTGGGCACCGGAAAGCTCAAGAAGAAACAAGCCAAAGAGACTTTGGTCAAAGGCTTCATCCTGAGCGTGAAAATCGCGAAGGCCGCCGAAAGCGACAGCAAGCCGGGCGCAGTGACTGAAAAGCGCGTTCAGTTGATCTCGGAGAAGGAACAGCTCCCGATCGAGTGCTGGAAGACCGCCGCCGAGGAATTCTCGACCGACGATCTCAAGAGTGCCTTCGAAGGCTTCCTCGAGTTCGCGGTTCGCGCCGAAGCTGTCGAAGCACCGGCGCCAGAAGCCCCGGCTCCCGACGCTCCGAATCCGGACACGATGTAAGCGGCCGAGTTTCCAAGAAAAAAAATACCGCGGCGCCGGGGTCCCGGCAGCCGCGGTATTTCATTTCAATCGAGTCTGTAGATCAGCTCGCGTTGAGCAGGCAGGCCACCGGCTCAAACGGCCTGAGCAGCGAAGAACGCTGATTCAGGCGTTGAGAGAAGGCGTCGATGCTCTCGCTGCCCATGCGCAGGCCGTTGCTTTCGATCTTCTCGTTCAAGGCTTTGATGCCGGCGCTCTCGGTATTGAACATGACGGTCTTCTGGCTGATGGCCCAGCGAGGCGCCACTTCGGCGAAGGCATTGCCGCGGTACTTCGGGTCGCTCGAGGTGATCACGCGATCGCCCGAGGTTCCTTCCCAGATGCGCGCGTAGTAGGAGAGGTGCGTGCGCGGGATGTCCGACATCTTCACGCTGGCCTGCTTGCCGGCGAACGCCGGAACCTTGGAGGCGATCTCCTGAGCTCCCTCGGCGATGCCTGCATCCATCGAGGAGCCGCGCGAAATATTCACGACGGGAACGACGAGGCCGTCGCGCTTCGCGAAGAAGTCCTGGACTGCCTTCTGCGCGTACTTGCCGTCCGCGAGAATCAGTTCGGGCTTGGAGTCACTGAGAACTGCCGAGATGAGCGCTTCGCGATAAGCCTGAGTTTGCTCCATGACCTCGCTCCATTCGGCGGACTTGGATTCTTCGTAATCGAAAGGAGCCGTCTTGAGGACCAGGTACTGGTCGCCGACGCCAAGGTCTTCCATCAAGCCGTTCAAGTACTGGCCGCGCGAGCCGGTGAGGGCGCGGGCGGTGATCAGGTCATCATATCCGGCCGGATCGGCCACGATCAGGACACGGGGATTCTTGAACGTCCCGCGGTAGTGCCCGTAGTCCCGGTTATCAGGATATTTGGCGATGAGCGCGTCCGGCAGGTTCTCCTTCATGATGCGCGCGTACTTTTCGCCTGGGCCCGCGTCGAAGACGTAGCGGGTCTCGGGAGTGCGTGGGCGCGCCGTCCACATCTGCTGCGGGTCCGGCATGCGCGAAGGCTGCGCGGCGGTCATCGCCGTGATGAGGCTGGCGTCGAAGGTCGCGCGGTCGCGGGTTCCGAACACGATGGTGTTGGAGTTTAGGCGCGACGCCGTCGACACGGCCACCATGCGCGAGGCCGGGGCGCCGAAGTCATAGTACTCCGGCCCCATGTCCGCGCGGCCGTAGCTGTAAGGCTGGCCAGCGGCGAAGTTATTGGTGAAGCCCGCGTCGGCGTCAATCTTCCAGCCTGCATCGACATAAGGCTTGAACGCGGCGATCGCTTCGCCGACTTTCTGCGCCGCCTCGTCCGGCTTCATCATGCTGAGCGCGGTCGGGTGCGGGAACTGGGCGACGAGAACATCGTGATCGATGGTGCTTCCATCCGAGAGCTTGAGGCCTTTGATCGAGAGCCCCTTCACGCCGTTGACCTCCATCTGTCGGGCGATATCGAAGCCGCCGATCTGCCCGGGGTGCACGAGGCCGCTGCCGTTGACGCCGCCGTTGGAGATGACCAGTTTCTTCTTCCAGCCTTCGGGATCTTTCCTGAAGGCTGCCGAAAGGGCCTTCTGGGCCGCCGCGAGGTCTTCGGGCTTGGTGTAGTTGGGCTTGCGACCGAGCGCTTCGGCGTAGAGGTCCTTGCCGGTGCTTGAGAGCGGGACCGGCGACTCGTTATTGCCGCCCGTGCTCGTGAGCTGGCTCTCGATTGCGTGGATCTTGGAGAGCGAGTCTGCGGTCGTGCGCGTGCCGACGTGGCCGCCGCGACTCTCGATGAAGACGGAGGCCGCGTCGCGCGCGGCGCCGCCGAAGAGCACGATCATCTTGAGCGAGTCCTTGTTGTTGCGGATGATCCAGTCGATGAGCTTGTTGCGCCACTGCACGAGCGGGCTCTGCTGATCCATGCTCATGAGCCAGAGAGGAGTGTCGACGAACTGGTTGTTGACGACCATTTCGGACCCGTCGTTGCCGACCTTGATCATCGGATGGTCGAAGGCGCCATACTGGCCTTTGATGGTGAACGCGTAGGTGTTCATGAAGGCCGCGCTCCAGCTCACGCCGAAGTATTTGGCGAGATCCTGCGCGCGCCCGCCGAATCCGGCGGTGGCGGGACGGCCGGCGGCTTCGGCGATGTGCGTGCCGTCCTGACCGATGAAAAGGATCTTCACGCTGTTAGGCTTTTGAAGCATGCGCCACGGGATCGGGCCGAATGCGGGGCGGAACTTCTGCGAACCCATGACGTTCTCGGATAGGCCGGGGTAATAGGGGATGTCGGAGTTCAGGTCGATCAGCTCCTTGCCCATGGCGTCCTGGGGATCGGGGCCACCGTCATAGGACCACTTCGGGGGGGCGCCGTCGGCGCGGGGGCCGAAGCTGGAGGCGACGTTTCGATTGCTGGATCCGGGCAGCGCGCAGGACTGCGCGAGCAAGGCGGCGCAGAGGAGCACTGCGAGTAAGGTTCGCTTCTTCATCTTTATAGACCTCATGTCAGTGAATGGTTCTGAGGGGGAAATCCAAAAGCGTTCGTGTTGCTTCAAGAATTATAGATAGAGAATGCCGGCTGCCTAACGAGAGTTATTTCAAGATTGAATCAATGGTCGGCCGTCAGTTTTTTGGCGGGCGCCTTGCAGCGGCATGAAGGATGAAGTGCGGACGGAAGGCAGCAAGCATCAGCTTGATCGTACTGGGCGGTTGGTCTTGCGCGCCGGAGCGCGAAGCCCCGCATCCGCAGCAGCAGGCGGCGGCTCTGGCGCCGCGCCCGAGCCCCTCCGCGCACTACAAATCACCGCTTCCGCGCGCGTCGATCACGGTGACCATGCCGGCGTCGCCCACCTCCGTGCCGTCGCCTTCGCCGAGCCCGCTCGGGCCCAATGAAGCGCAGAAGGTCGCCGATCGGCTAGATGGCATCGACCGCCAATTCGCTCCTCGCGCGGACGATCTCAATGCGGAGATCTCCGGCAAGCGTCAGGAGCTGGCGATGGTCGATGCTTCATCCAAGCAGCAGGCGTCGCAGCTGGATGTCAGCCAGCGCAATCGAGAGCTCGAGGTCCAGCAGAACAATCAGCTCCTTCAGCAGCTCTCGGCGAAGTCCGCGCAGGAGGCGGAACTGCACGAGCGCGCGGCGCTCGAGATCCAGAGGATCATGCTCAATACGGCTGCTCCCGAAGACAGCCTTCTCATGATCGATCTCCGCGCGCGTCTCGCGCGGGAACAGCAGCTCGCGGTCGCGCTCCGAAGCCAATCGGCGCAGCAGCTAGCGGCCCAGAATGCCAACACCCAGGATGCCGTCACGGCCGGGAGCGAGCAGATCCAGACCCGTCAAAACGAGCAAATCGAGCTCGAGCTTGATCGCAACCGCCTCACAGCCGAGCTGCAGGGCCTCGAGCAGCAGCTCAATCAGCTCAATCAGGAATGGAAGCAAGCCCGGGCGCAGGTGGCTCAGCAAAGTTGAGGGACGTTGTCGGAAATAGCGATCCAACTTGCCTAAAATGATCGGGTCAACTACAACGGGTCAATTCACGAATTAACCCGGCCGTTGTGAGACGGCCCCGCACCCTCGCGAAGCGAGGAGGTATAAAATGACGCCTAAGGCTCCTTTGAACATCAAGCCCGCAACCGGAAAACTCGCCATCTTGACGCCCGGGATGGGCGCGGTGGCCACCACGTTTTTCGCCGGCGTCGAAGCAGTCAAGCGCGGCATCGCCAAGCCGATCGGCTCTTACACCCAGATGGGCCAGGTTCGCCTCGGCAAGCGCACCGAAAATCGCTTCAAGAAAGTGAACGAGCTCGTTCCTCTCGCTAGCCTCGAGAACATCGTCTTCGGCGGCTGGGACCTCTTCCCCGAAAACGCCTACGAGGCCGCGAAGCACGCGCAGGTTCTCGAGAAGGAACTCGTCGAGACGCTCAAGGAGCCGCTCTCCAAGATCAAGCCGATGCCTGCGGTTTTCGATCGCGAATTCGTCAAGCGCCTCGACGGCCCGAACGTCAAGAAGGGCAAGAACAAGATGGATCTCGCGGAACAGCTCCGCGCGGACATCCGTAACTTCCTCAAGGACAATGGCTGCGATCGCGCCGTGATGGTCTGGTGCGCTTCGACCGAAGTGTACACGCCGCCGACCGAAGTCCATTCGTCGCTTAAGAAGTTCGAAGAAGGCCTGAAGAACAACGATCCTTCGATTTCGCCTTCGCAGATCTACACTTACGCCGCGCTCAAAGAGCGCGTTCCATACGCCAACGGCTCGCCCAACGTCTCTGTCGAGATGCCTTGCCTGCAGGAGCTCGCGCAGGAGATGGCGACTCCGATTTGCGGTTCCGACTTCAAGACCGGCCAGACGCTCATCAAGACCGTCATCGCGCCGGGTCTTCGCAATCGCCAGCTCGGCGTCGCCGGCTGGTATTCGACCAACATCCTGGGCAACCGCGACGGCGAAGTCCTCGATGATCCGGGTTCGTTCAAGTCCAAGGAAGTTTCGAAGTCCGGCGTTCTGACCGATATCTTCTCGGCCGAGCGCTATCCGGACCTCTACAAAGACATCAGCCACGTCGTGCGCATCAATTACTATCCTCCCCGCGGCGATAACAAAGAAGGCTGGGACAACATCGATATCTTCGGCTGGCTCGGTTACCCGATGCAGATCAAGATCAACTTCCTGTGCCGCGACTCCATCCTGGCCGCGCCGATCGTTCTCGATCTCGCGCTCTTCATGGACCTCGCCGGCCGCGCAGGAATGCGCGGGATCCAGGAATGGCTCTCGTTCTATTTCAAGGCTCCGGTCGTCAAGGAAGGTCTCACGGCCGAGCACGACCTCTCGGTTCAGCTGCTTAAGCTTGAAAACACGCTGCGCTTCTTCACAAACGAAGAGCTGATCAATCACCTCGGTTTGACGTATTACGGCGTCGACGAAGGCGAAAACGCATAAGGCGCCGCGCCACGAGTAAGGTGATTCGTCTTCTCAGGTATGGGGCTTGTAAGTTAGACTGAGAGACAGGCAACCTATGTTGAACCACGACCTGCTATACACCATCCTGCTCTTCGCGATCGCGGCCGCTGTCGCCGTAGCGTACGGCATTCGGGTTCTGCTTCGAGGCAAGGCGCAGTTTGATCGGGTGGACCGGCAGGGAGGCAGCCCGCTTCTCAATAAGAGCGTGATGGAAGGCGGATATTGGTTCTTCCAGCCGCTGGGTCGCCTGCTCATCGCCTGCCATGTGACTCCTAATCAAATCTCGTGGGGATCGCTCGCGTTCGGCGTTCTCGCCGGCGCGTGCCTGGCGGTCGGTCACTTCGGATTCGGCGCGGCCTTCGCGACGATTTCAGCGATCTTCGATGCGCTGGATGGCATCGTGGCTCGTCTCACTGGCGTTCAATCGGACGCCGGCGAGGTGCTCGACGCGACGGTGGATCGCTACGTTGAGTTCTTCTTCCTCGGCGGTCTCGTCATTTACTATCGCGAGATTCCGGCGCTCCTTCTGCTCGCGCTGGCTGCGCTCGTTGGCGCATTCATGGTCAGCTACTCGACCGCCAAGGCTGAAGCGCTTCAGATCGAAGCGCCTAAGTCGAGCATGCGCCGGCCGGAAAGAGCTCTTTACCTCACTCTGGGCGCGACGCTCTCGCCGATCACGATCCCGATCTGGGAGCAGATCCGCGAGTATCCCGTTCCCATCGGCCATCCGATGGTGGCCGCGCTCGGCTTGGTCGCCGTTCTCGCCAACGTTTCGGCGATCGAACGTCTCTGGGCGATCGCGCGTACGATCCGCCTTCAGGAGGCGCGTGCGCTTGAGGCCAAACGTCAGGCTGCGACCCAGGCTCTTCACGAGTCCGAGTCCGCTGGCGACGAGCATCCTGTCAAGATTCGCTGATTGCCGGTGTCGGCCAGTCCCCGGTGATCGAACGCACATCGCGATGCGTTGCCGAGAATCCGCGTTTTTCTCGGAAAAAATACACTGTTTCTAGTTATGGCCGCCTGGCATGGGCATTGCTGATGCGTGGCGCACGCGGTGTAGTTTGCCGTTTTTTGCCCATAACAGTGAAAGAGGGAAATCCTGATGGGATTGCTAGAAAGTGTCGCAGGCTTCGTACGGAGCCGTTGCGATGCCTATAATGGATGGAGAAGCACGCGCTGTCGTGCCCTGACCGTAATGGCGGGGATCACGCTCAGCTTGATCGCTGCGTCCTCGAGCAGGCCAGTATTGGCCGACGAAGGACAGAACCTGGCTGTGGAGTCGAGCTCTTTTCTCGAAAATACCCCTTCGAGAGGAAAGCTGGGCTTCAATTACGACAAAGAAGACCTGAAGTTTACCTACGGTAAGTATCAGGAATTCGAGATCGCGGTGACCGGGGCTGATGGCTCCGAAGCCGTGACTTGGGCGTTTCCGGAAGCCGATCTTCCGGCTGGTCTCGAGATCGAAGATACGACGCAGAACCATGCGCTCGTCTTCGGGACTCCGCTCTTCCTGGGCAAGTGGTGCACGACCTTCAAGGTCAGCACGGCTTCGGGTCTCGAAGGACAGAAAGAAATCTGCTTTACCGGAACCGAGAACCAGGATGCCAGCTATCCTCGTTTCGAGTCCGATCGTTACCTGACGACGGCCGTTACCGGCCAGTTCTACCAGGAGTCGATCAACATCGATCAATCCTCCGTGAAGGAAGTCAAAGGCGAGTTCTTTGACGGCGATCTGCCGGAAGGATTCACGGTCATTCCGGACTTCGACAAGTTTCGTTTTCTCGTGAAGGGAAAGGCGACCGATGCCAACGTCGGCACCTATCGCTTCGTCATTTATCTGCAGGACCAGGATGAGAACATCTCCTACCAGCAGTTTCAGCTGATCATCGATCAGAAGGATGACGACAACGTCCAGTGTCCCGCGGGTTACTACTTCGACAAGGACCTCGGATACTGCGTGCAGGACGAGCTCGACACCTGCCCTGCTGGCACCTATTACGAGCCTTCGACTCATTCGTGCGTCGCGTATCCCGCGCCGCCTCCCACGGTCAGCTGCGGACCTGGTTCGTACTATGATCCGCTCCTCGGCATCTGCGTCTCTTACGAGACGCCTCGCTGCCCGCTGAACTATCACTATGACGAATATTACGACCGATGCGTCCGTAATTCGAATAGCTGCTACTTCGGCTACCACTGGTCTTGGGAATACGATGATTGCGTTCCGAACTATCCGGACCGCCCGTCCTGCGGCTGGGGCACGCACTACGATCCGTTCTTCGATCGTTGCGTGATCGACCAGGCGTACTGCCCGTACGATTATTTCTGGGATTACGGTTTCGCGGGTTGCGTGCGCACGCATCGTGGATGCGGTCCCGGCGAATACTACGATCCTCGTCATAACCATTGCGGCGGTTACCGCCCGCACTGCGGTAATGGATATTACTACGACGATTTCAGCAACTCGTGCATTGGCAGAAACTATCCGAGAGAGTGCGGTTTTGGTTCGCACTGGTCGCCGGATCACAGAGGCTGCGTAGGCAACGCTCCGGTTCAGCCTCGTCCGCTGCCGCATCCGATGCCGTACCCGATGCCTGGCCCGGGCCCTGGCCCCGGCCCGCATCCGATGCCGGGACCGCATCCCGTGCCGCATCCGGGCCCCGGCCCTGGTCCGCATCCTCATCCGATGCCGGGCCCTGGCCCAATGCCTGGCCCCGGACCTGGCCCCGGTCCGATGCCTCCGCTTCCGATGCCGCACCCGATGCCTGGACCCGGACCTGGAC
>OUNM011141546.1_pt1 | contig 19454 bp, 9 predicted proteins | sample 1769961 | NCBI WGS metagenome assembly OUNM01 (sample SAMEA3914820, study PRJEB12502) | metagenome | biome: forest; material: soil | place: USA | collected 2012-03-12 | depth 0.3 m
CGCTGGCAAAAATCGCTATCGGGAAGGCGGCGCGGGGAAGGCATGCATAAACGGTAGAGCAGCCGGGCAGAGAATGTCGAGTGGAGGTATAGCGACGAAAGCAGTTGCGGACCCCTGCACTCTATTAGCCCCTTAATTTGGAGGAATGAACCCGCAGAGTCCCTTCTACGGCGACTGTGTCGTGAGGATTGCCTGGGTGGCGTCGGTGAAGGTGGCGTTGTAAACGAGATCGCCGTTGTCGTTGAAGCTGCGGGAGACTCCGTAGGAGCCAACCACGGCCTTGAGAACCGTGAAGCTCTTGATCGTCTTCGTCACTCCGCCACCCACATCCACGCTCTGGCCCGCGCGGATCAGCAGATGCAACTGGCCGGCTTCGTCGCAACCCCACACCCCCGCCGCATTTGCCGCCACGATGCCGTTGAGCGGGTCCTTGACGAGGTTTGCGCTCAAAAAGATTCGGTGGGGAGCGCTCAACGCATCTGGCAAGGCCAGCGAACTGAACGAAGCAAAAATGCCGCCGTCCACTCCCGGGGCCGCAAGTCCCGTGCGGGTGATCAATTCCGGCGTGTAGGTTTGGGTCTCCGGATCCCAGGTCGCGAGATAGAGCGACTGGTTATTGGCGGTGCTCACTCCGTTTCCTTTGAGCTTGGCCGTGAAAGCAACGTTGCCGGAGCTATTGATCAGAGGGTTCCCAAAGGAGCTGAAGACGCAGCCGGGAGCGCCGGGTGCCGGCTTTCCTTGCTGCGCCGCAATGGCGGAAAGATCGTTGCCCGCGGCGATGACAGAACGGAATGCCAGGGGCGTGTTTGCAAGCATGGCTGTAGCCGCAATCTTATCGCTCATCCCCGCCACAATCCCGAATTTCCGCGCAACCGAGGGCACACCCACCGTCAGCAGCGTTGAGTTTTCCAGCGGTTCCTGGCCGAGGACAATTCTTTGCGTTTTGTCCATCAGTGTTACTTGAAAACAAGGCTGGATCGAGTCTCCCTCACCCAGAAACCGATTCTGCGCCGGAGAACCGGAAACGGAGTTCAGGAGCAGGTAGGACTTCACTGGAGAACTGGAAAAGGGAAGCGTCGCGCCTTTTTGAACCAGGATCTCGGGTGTGCCATCCGGAAGCGTTACTTTCCAAACCGCCGTGTTGTTCACAGACGTGATGCCACCAGGCCCGGGGGCCAGCGTGCTCCCGACGAAGGTCGAAGAGAAGAGCATCGTGCTCCCCATCACGTTGATCGACTGGAACGATTTGAAGACGGCAGCGCCATCAACCCCCGCGCCGGATACATTGCCGGCTCGCGCCCCCGTGACCATTTTTAACACGCCACCGCTGTCGCTGAAAATGGCCGCGGAGTTCGCGGAGGTGATGCCCACGCCCGCAACCTTGCCGATGAAGGCCACCGAACCGTCTCCGCAGAGGACCGGGTCGAGGAAAGTACTGAAGGTAAGCCCGCTGATCGGCTGGCCCGTTTCATCGGGAACCGATTCCCCGCTGTACGCCACGATGGACGAGGTTCCAGCCAGAAGATCCTCGAGCACGATGGCGCGGCCTGTCTTTTTGGGAGCGCTCCAAGCCGCTACGAAGACCAGACGCTCGGCATTGTCGATGGCCGGCTTTCCAAATGAGGTAAATTTCGCACCAGCCGGGATGCCGCTGCCGGGAACTCCGGCTTGCGGGTACAGCCCGCCCTTCGCGACGATCTCTGCCGGCAGCGCCGGTGGGAGGATCGTGACCTGCACCACGCCGGACCTGACGCCTCCGCGCCCGTCGTTGACCGTAAAGGTGAAGCGATCCTCGCCGACGTGTTTGGGACCTGGGGTGTAAGTGGCTTGAGTTCCAACGAACTCAACCGAGGAACCGCCGGTGGGGCTCGTGAGCAGAGAACAAGCGAGCGCATCGCCATCCGCATCAGACGCGGGGAGCGTGAAAGTAACCGGAGTTTCAAAGCTCGTGGAGACGGCGATACTCCCAGCGACCGGAGCGGCATTGCTCAGTGTGACATTGGCGTTTGTGGTCCCGCCCACCCCGTCGGCGAGTGAGAGCGTGTAAACGCGGGTTCCGACAAAGCCATCGTTTACGTAATACGCTCCCGCACCGTCGAAGGTGATGGCGGCCAGATTGACGCCACCTCCCGAAAAGCCAGTAACGCCGACAGGATCGGAGTCGGGATCCGAAGCGGAGGCCGCCGTGCTATAGACTTGGGTTTTGACGCCCGCTAGCGGCGCATGAATGGTCACTGAATTACCAGTAGGGACAGCATTGGTAAGAGTGAGCGTGGCGCTCGCGGTCCCGCCGAAGCCATCGGAAACTTGCACCGTATAGGTCCGCTGGCCCATGAAGCCATCATTCAAGTAACGGAGGGAGGCGCCGCTCGGACCCACGAAGATCTCCCCGTGTCCGCCGGAAACACTCGTGATCGTCACCGAATCACCATCCAGATCGCTAGTGTTGGCTGCGGCCGTGTACACCGCGGTATCGATCCCGATGGGCGGCGCGTGACTTGTGACGTTATTCGCCACGGGCGGATTGTCGAGCGTAGTGAAGGTGGCATCGGGAGCGGTGGTCGTTCCGGCGACGCTCTGGGCGACCACCGTGTAGTGGTATAGCGTGTGGCTAGTAAGGCCCGTGAGGGAGGCTGTCACCAAAGCGTCACTGGTCGCAGAGCCGATATCCTGGCTTGATGTGGACTGGCCGTAGGTATTATCGAGCCCATACTTAAAGTAAACCTGGGTGGAAAATCCGTTCGGATTGACGCTGGCGCTGAGATTGGCGTCTCCTAGCTGGGGAATCGCTGAAACTGTGGAAACGCTGGGCGGAGGGAGAGGAACACCTTTCGCAATGTGGTGGCTGTTGGAATCGGCGACGTAGAGGTTTCCAAATGAGTCGACTGCTGCCGAATAGGGATTGGAAAAGCTTGCTGCGGCGCCGATGCCATCGTTGCCGCCCATCACACGCGGAGTTCCACCGATGGTGGTCACTACTCCCGCGCTGGTGATTTTGCGAATCGTATCATTTCCCCAATCGCCCACATACACGTTCCCGTTTCCGTCAACGGAGACGCCAGACGGACTGCTAAACTGTGCGGCGACACCGGTCCCATCCGCGCTGCCAAACAGCAAGCTCCCCGCCAGCGTAGTGACCGCTCCCGTGCTGGTGATCTTGCGAATCATATTGTTTCCCGTATCAGCCACATACACGTTCCCGTTCCCGTCCACGGCGACCCGCCTCGGAAAGAAAAACCGTGCAGCGGCGCCGGTCCCATTCCCGCTACCCGACTGCCCGGCGCTCCCTGCCAGAGTGGTGACTGCTCCCGTGCTTGTGATCTTGCGAATGGTATGGTTATTATAATCTGCCACGTACACGTTCCCGTTCCCATCCACGGCGATGCCGGACGGATTGTTAAACCGCGCGGCGGCACCGGTCCCATCCGCAGTGCCGGCCAGCCCGGCGCTGCCCGCCAGTGTGGTCACTACTCCCGTGCTGGTGATCTTGCGAATCGTATGGTTATTATAGTCTGCCACGTACACGTTCCCGTTCCCATCCACGGCAACGTCAAACGGACCGTTAAACCGCGCGGCGGTGCCGGTCCCATCCGCAGTACCGGCCTGCCTGGCGCTCCCTGCCAACGTGGTGACCGCTCCCGTGTTCGTGATCTTGCGAATTGTATAGTTACTAAAATCTGCCACGTACACGTTCCCGTTCCCGTCCACCGCGACTCCGGTCGGATGATAAAACTGCGCAGCGCCGCCAGTCCCATCCGCGCTGCCGTACCCGGCGCTACCCGCCAGAGTAGTCACTACTCTCGTGCTAGTGATCTTGCGAATCGTAAAGTTACTCGTATCCGCAACGTACACGATCCCGTTTCCGTCCACGGAGACTCCGCTCGGGTTAAAAAACTCCGCAGAAGGGCCGAAACCATCCACATCGCCAGCAATCCCGCCGCCGCCCGCCAGCGAGGTCACAGTTCCCGTGCTGGTAATCTTGCGAATCGTATTGTTTCCCGAATCAGCCACGTACACATTCCCGCTCCCGTCGATCGCGACTCCCTTTGGATTGCTAAACCGTGCAGCGAAGCCCGTCCCATCCACGTAGCCAACCTGCCCCGCGCCACCGGCCAGCGTGGTCACGGTTCCTGTGCTGGTGATCTTTCGAATCGTACTGTTATTCGTATCGCACACGTAAACGTTCCCGTTCCCGTCCACGGCAACGCCAACCGGATTGTTAAACCGCGCGGCCGCGCCGGTCCCATCCACATTGCCAGTCTGCCCCGCGCTACCAGCCAGCGTGGTCACCGTTCCCGTACTGGTAATCTTGCGAATCGTGCAGTTACTCGTATCCGCAACGTACACGTTCCCGCTGCCGTCCACGGCGACGCCATACGGAAAATGAAAGTGTGCGGCGGCGCCGGTCCCGTCCATGCCGCTAAACTGCCCGGCGCTCCCCGCCAGGGTGGTCACCACTCCCGTGTTCGTGATCTTGCGAATCGTACCGTTACTTGTGTCCGCAACGTATACGTTTCCACTCCCATCCACGGCGACGCCATTTGGAGTGTTAAACCGCGCGGCCGCGCCGATCCCATCCACGCTGCCAGTCTGCCCGGCACTCCCCGCCAGAGTAGTCACCACTCCCGTACTGGTGATCTTTCGAATCGTACTGTTACTCGAATCCGCAACGTACACGTTTCCGCTCCCATCCACGGCGACGCCATTCGGATTATAAAACCGCGCGGCGGCGCCGGTCCCATCCACACTACCGAAGCCGCCCAGCCGCCCGGCCAAGCTCGTCCACTGGTACACTTGTGCTCGGGCTTGTGTGGCGCCTAAGGCCAGCGCAACCATCGTTAAGAAGGCCAGCACCCATTGGGTGCACCTCAGTGAATAACGGGGAGAAGACTCAGTTGCGGCGGAGCAGGTTGCTGTTTGGGAAAGGTGCATTTGGAGTGGGTGATGAAAGTAGGATCGACCTCCGTGGTACGTCCGTCGCACAGCGACCTAGCGCAGAGTGTGACAAACGTCCCTTCGCCCCTCTCGGTAAGAGGGACGAAGGGTATGGGGTGTTGGGGTGTGTGGGTGATTCGACGAGAAGCGCTGGAGCGTCGTTCCTGACTCAGGATCAAGTTAGCTCTTCGCAGTTCATGACTGGCAGATGATTACCCAAATTGGGTGGCCGCTGCCATACGCGGAACCGCGTATTCTACGAATCGAGAGCCCCCCCTGACACCATCCCGTTAAGTTACTTTACTAAATCACCCGGGAGAAAAGTTCGCGGTGCCGCACGCTATAAACTAATAGATAGGTCTGCGGGCGCGGCTGGAGCACTACGGCTGCAAGCCAAGCGACCTGGCCGGGTTACCCAGAGCCTCCCAAGCCAATGCCATGGCCGCGGTGCGCGTTTCCACCCGCAATTTCGCGAACATATGCTCACGGTGTTTATCGACGGTGCGTTCACTGATGCCCAGGATGACGCCGATCTCCGAGTTGCGTTTGCCTTGAAGCATCCAGTGCAGGATTTCCGCCTGTCGCTTGGTGAGTCCCAATTCCTGGAGTTTGGAAGTAGATTGGGCGGCGAGGTTTTCGTGCAATTGCAAGAGCCGCAGCCGACCTGTCACGGGCTCCGCATCCAGCAAGGGCAATCGCAGGCTGGTCGCGTGCGCCGGCATTTCGGCCACGTATTTAATATATAACGTTTTGCTTGTTGCCGGCTGGGTTAGATATTCTCCAGCGGTTGGAGAATCCGCCAGCCAAGTGCGCAAAGGATCCGGCAACTTATCAGACTCAGCCCCGCCGAAGTAGTCGCGGATCAGTTGCCGGGTGCGATCCGTAGCGAAACGCAATAAACCATCGTCATCGACGATCACGACCGCCTCCCGGCTGGCCGCGAGATCCCGCAATGCGAGCGCGTCTTCCACTTCCATCTGCGCTTTGATTCTTCGAATCGAACGCCCCACGTGTCGTCCGAAATGACCAAAGACTGCCACATCTTCCGCCCGGAAATCCCTCCGGCTCCGGTTGAACGTGAGGCTCACGACTCCCCGGTGGCTCAAGTGCAGGGCCAGGCCGAGCTGATGGCGTGTGCCCATGTGGCGATAGTAGTCGTGATATAGCCCGGTCTGCCGAAACTGCCGGAGCGTCGTCATATCCGACCAGCGGGCGGCGTGATGGCCGCCGCGACGTGCCTTGGCCACGACTCCTTGCAGCGGGTGCTCGTGAAAACGGCTGGCCAGCCGATCGAGCGTCGCTTCGCGCGGATGCGGCACAGACGACGCAGCGATGTGCATCCGGTGCTTTCCCCCGATCCAGCCTGAGACGTGCATGTCTGCGTCGAGCAGCGCCGCCATGGCCCGTACGAGCGCGGGCCCGAGGTCGGCAGGTGAGGAGCAATCGTGCAATTCGAGCACGGCTGCGGAAAACCTCTTCAGGTGGGGTTGAGACATCAAGAAACTTAATCGGATTGAATCAGGCGACAATCGTGGATCACGTGAATACGCGGTTCCGCGTATGGGCAAGCAATGGACCTCTAAACTAAAGCACCCGGGCCCCGAAATGAACCGGCAGAGGTTCGTGAGCTTGCTTCCACGCCAAGTGACGAAGACGCCAAATTTCCTGGCCTCACAATCATGGTGGGCCGCTGCGCACTTTCGACCGCACGAAAAAGCGGCAACGTGGGAATCGAACCCACTGGCGGGCTATCATCCGCCGGAGAGCACCAGCTCCGATTGCCATTGAGGGAAAGGGAAACATTCTCGCTCAATTCGTTCCCTTGGTCAAGAGAAGGCGGAAAAATTTTCCGACGTCTCCGCGCTACGAGCGTTTCGAGTTGCCCCAGAAATAAATCGTTTGCAAACCCTCCGGGCAGGGGTACGTTGAAAGTGTTCTGGGGGGAACAGCAGCCCTTCGGTAGCCATTCGGCTCCGAGGGGCTGCAATTTTTTTAGGGGGGATGTATGGGCAAAGGCATTCCGTCTGCCCGTCGAGCGATTCAGTCAGAGCCAAATTCCCAAAGGCAGGATGTCCGTACCACGTCGTCTAAGAGCCTGCCGCTTCGCCATTTAGCTCGGGATAGAGCTCGCAAATCTCCTCCCGCGTTGGGTGGCGCAGGGCTTCCAGCCGGAGGCGTCGTTTTTCGCCGGCGATTTCTGCCTCAAATTCCGAGGGTGCCTTCCTTCCCATTAAAACCTGGCCCAGAGGCGACGTGTAAGGCACGGGGACGAGCGCCACGTCGGTAGGAAGGTGGTTATCCTTCGCGCCTGCCAGCAGGTAATCCTCCGTGAATCCCCTTTGGTTCACTCGCGCCACCACGCCCACTTCGATCTGCGTCGGAGGCGTGGTATTTCCTTTCACCCAATCCAAAGGATCTACCACGACGTAGCCCTGATTCTGTAATTGTTTCAATTCCCGCCCCACGCGCTGCTGGAGCCGGCCTGCGAGGCGAAATTTTTCCTTACTCGCCTTGTATTCGGCGTTTTCGCTGAGGTCACCCCACTCCTTTGCGACTTTTGCTTCGCGCTGAGCGGCAAATTTCTCACTGGTGTGCTTGTCGTGGGTCTCCGCCAGGTGCTGCAGACTTGGCTGGCTGACAATGATGGCTTTCCCAGGCATCGTCGCGAATTCGTTTTAGCTTTCCGCCCGGGCTTCTCGCGCCACCAGAGCAGTCGTATCGAGCAAGGCCTGATTTCGAAGATTCATATCCCCCACCCTCAGACCCGAGTTCTCGCATCCATTCGTGGGCTTCGTGCCGGGCTCCATTTCGGCAAAATGATGAAAGCACCGCAGACGATCCCCGAGAGTCGATTGGTGACGAGCGCCACGCTCGGTCCACCATTTTGAGCCGCCCGCGGCATGCAGAATCCGCTGTGGTTCCTTTGTGCTCTCATTCAGGACATCGAGCGCTCCATTCGGCGTCTGGGACACAATGCGGACGGCGCTGTCTTTTCCACATTCGTGCCAGACACGATAAGGCAGGACGTGGAGGCGCTCTTTCTTGTGGAGCATGGCAAGCAGCGCGTTGAAATGCCCCTGATCGCCATAGCCGGGCAGTCGCAGAGGGAAACCATTTTGTGGCGAATAGTCGGCGAAATTGGAGGCGAAAGCCCAAAGCCCCGCGAGATCCCAATGCTTTTCCACATCGAGGCACACCGCACCAGAGTTAACGTGAAGCGGGGTTTGCCCAGGCAAATCCAAACCGTACACGGCGTGGTCATCGCCAAAGGTAAGCGGCGAGCCATCCTGCCCCGCGACGATGAAGCCACTCTCCGCGAGCTCCCAGACATCGTCCATCGCGGAAGTCACAATGATATCCACATCCAAAAGGAACACGCTTTTGGCTCGGCCAACGCAGTGGGCAAAGACCTGCTGCTTGGCTTCCCAAAGTCCCCGGGGAAAGTAAGGAAAATCGGAGATGCGGAAAATACTGATCGGCAGAGGATGCTTCAGCAGCCAGTTGATTTCCTTTTGCCCGAAGCCGTACTGATACACGAAAAGCGGGGTCTGATTTCCGTGATAGGCGTAGAGGCTGTTGGCAAGCGCTTTAAGTCCCACAAAATAAGGGGTGTCACAGGTGGCCGCAAACGCTCGGGAAAACATCCGGAACCATTTGGCCTGCCAATGACACGCGGTCAAGTGGCGAAGCTGCGAACTTTGGCCCATTTCTGGCTCTGAGCGCGCCTGAGCCCTCAGAGGGAAAAAACTTTCGAATCTTTCAAAGCCCCTGACCGTCTCAAAGATTGTAAGTGCCCGTCCTTGGCCTAAACCCTCAAAGTACACCGACTCCAGAGAATTTCCGCCTCATCTTTCACGACCCTTCCCAAGTCCCTCCCTTTGAGCCGCTTCGGACCAGAAATTTTCGCTGAATAAAATATTATTGAACAAACCCTAAGAGAAGCCGTCGAAAAAGAGTAACAGTTAATAACATTGACAACTCACCACGAGTGATAAAAACCTCCGCAAACAATCGACTCACCTCCCGCGAAGTCCCGAATTTCCACTGATAAACCTGCAATCCTGTTGCTAGCAAAGCGTATTCTTTACAGCCTGAATTCAGCCGAGCGCCGTACCCCCTTTAAGCACCGAATTTGCTCATCCAATAACTGAGGCACACCCAAAATGAACTATAAATCTGGCGAAGATTCCGACTCTGGAATCAAAATCTATCTGCGTGAGATCGGGCAGATCCCGCTGCTCACGCCAGAGGAGGAAGTAGATCTCGCCGCCAAAATCAAAAAGGGCGACAAAGAAGCGCGGGCGAAAATGATTCGCTCGAACCTGCGCCTCGTGGTCAAAATTGCCCACGATTACGGTAACCTCGGACTCCCGCTCCTCGACCTGATTTCCGAGGGCAACATTGGCTTGATGAAAGCGGTCGAGCGTTTTGACCCCGCCAAGGGGGGCAAACTCAGCACCTACGCCGCCTGGTGGATCAAGCAGTCGATCAAGCGCGCTCTGGCCAACCAGAGCAAGACGATCCGTCTGCCCGTTCACTTGGTCGATAAGATTTCCAAGATGCGCCGCGTCGCTCTGCAAATGAGCGAAGAACTGGGCCGCGAACCGACCGACGATGAGTTGGCGGAAGAAGTGGGTCTTTCTTCGGCAAAAGTTTCCCAGCTCAAGACGGTCTCCATTCGGCCGGCCTCGCTGGACGCGCCCATCAGCGACGACGACACCACGGAATTTGGTGAAATCGTCGGTGACATGGAAGCGCTCACGCCGTTCGAACAACTGCGCGACAGCAATCTGCGCTCCGAAGTGAGCGACCTGCTCGCCGTCCTCGATGAGCGCGAGAAAAAGATCATCTTTTCCCGATTCGGACTCGATGGCGGCAAAGCCAAGACGCTCGAAGAAGTCGGCAAGAAGTTCGGAGTGACGCGCGAACGCATCCGCCAGTTGCAAAACATTGCGCTGATGAAGCTTCGCCGCGCTCTCCAGAAGAAGGAAAAGCCGATTGAGCATCTGCTTCCGGCCAGCGTCCTGGGCTTCGACGACATCGAAGCGGAGGCAGAAGCGGAATTCAATTAGTCAGCTCGTCCAAAGGGACAAATCCCTTGAAGAAAAGGCGCACCTTACCGGTGCGCCTTTTTTTATCGAGACTTGCAATGCTGTAACGTAAAGGGATATCGTTTCATAGGAAGGGTGCCGCGAGTACCCTCCTGCTGGATATTTTTTCCTTCCTTCCCGCCTTGCCATACTCACTCGCCACGACCCTCTCGAGAAAGTTTCGTTTGGCAACGCGTCCGGATTTCGTTGGGCGGCGAATCGGGAACCGTCGTAAAACCTCGGACAGGGCCGCGGATTTTGAAGCTCGGTCTGAGAGACAGGGTCCGGCGCGATCATGAGCGAGACGCAGGAAAGAGACGTCGTACACGAACGCTGCCCCAAGTGCGATACGTTGCTGGATGTCGCTGACTGCACGCCGCTGACTGAGGCGACCTGCCCCGGCTGCGGCTCGCTCATCAAAGTCCTCAAGGCATTCCATCATTTCGTGCTGCTGAGTCAATTGGGGCAAGGCGGAAGCGGAACCGTTTTTCGAGCTTTCGACGAAACGCTGGAGCGCGATGTCGCCTTGAAACTGCTGCGCAATGCGCACACCCGCGAAGCACAGTACCTCGAAGGGCGGGAGCGCGAGGCCACGATTACCGCGTCCATCAATCACCCACATATTGTCAAGGTCTTTTCGACAGGCGCGAAAAACGGCTATTACTATATAGCGATGGAAATCGTCACCGGCGGCTCGCTGGCGGAGCGGCTCCAGCGACAGGGAAGGCTTTCCGAGGCTTCGACGATCGCCGTGGCGGTGCAAATCACCGAAGGGCTTCAGGCAGCCTACGAACGGAGTCTGCTGCATCGTGACGTGAAGCCTGGCAATATTCTCTTCGTCGATGCCCATACCGCCAAGGTGGCGGACTTTGGGTTGGCCATGCCGCTGGAGGAAGCCGCGGAAAGCACTGAGGCAATCTGGGGAACTCCGGGATACATCGCGCCTGAAAAACTTCTGAAGCAGGGCGAAGACGTCCGCAGCGATATTTATAGCCTCGGCTCGACACTCTTTCACTGTCTCACGGGTGTGCCGCCCATGGACAAAACGAAAGTGTGGATGGTCATCAAAAGCCGCAAGCCGCGGCCCGCTCCCGGGGTGGAAGATTTCGCGCCGGAAACCTCGGCCGCCACGGCTGCGCTCATTCGCCGCTGCCTGGAAGTGAGGCCAGGTGATCGCTATCAAAGCTATCAGGACCTGCTCAATGACTTGCTGAGGATTCAGGAACACCTCGGTGGCAAGGCCAGCGCTTTTCCCCTGCCGCAACGGAAAAAGCCCGCAGGCAAACCTTGGCGTCTCGTGACCCTCAGCATTGCGCTGCTTGTCTTCATGATTGCCTTGAGCGGCATCCTGGCTCTCCACCAGAAAGGCGCAAGGCCGAGGAATCAAGTAACGCAACAGCAATCCAAAAACGCGGCGCCGGCCACCTCGGAACACGCCACTCCAGGCCCTCAGACAGCACAGGTGGGAATGTTATCTGCAAGCGTCGGCGTGGCAGCGACGACTACTTACAATCTTACCGCCCTGGGCACGTTGGATTGGGCCCACTGGAACGGTAATTTCATCCATAAAGTAACCGGCGGCAATCGCATTTCAGACGTCACACGCGTCGGCGGCGGCGGCAGATATGGAGTGTTTGCGAACAGCGCGCGAAATGTCAGCTGGACGGATGGATCTCCCGTCTCCGAAAACGCCTGTGATATGAATTTCATGTGGTGCAAGGAAAAGGATGGCGCCGGCTGGAGCTTTACGGTTGTGGCGGATAGGATGCCGCATTCGCTAACTGTGCTCTACGGCGGCGCCAGCAACCCGCTGCGATCTTTGGTCACAATCAATGCGCATCTTTCGGACAATTCCGCTCCTGATTTTACGCACACCCAGGAAACCACACTGCGTAACTTATTGTCGGCGACTTTTGTTTTCCGGGCGAGCCGAAGCGGTGAAAAGCTCGTCATCACGCTCACCACAAGTCGCAACAAGGACGTTGTAGAAAGCGTTGACCTGGACGCAGCGTGGCTGCAGTGACACCGCGGTAAGAGCGGCGTTTTGCGACACGACACGAACGGAAAAGGATTGGACACACAGTGTGTAGCGCGGTGCAAGGGGACCGCGTAGCGTAATCATCGTTCTTCAAAGCTGAGGTTCAGATCCCGCCCTGACTTGAATCTCCGCTCCACACCCACAACCCCTCCCAAACAGGAGATCCATCGCCCCAATCGCTGAGAAGAACCGGCGCAACGGGCACTTGTTCAATCTTATGACAACCCCTGGAAAACACATCCTGAAGCGTTCGCTTCCGGTCCTTGTTGCTTCCATCGTGACCGCGGCTACCTGCCATGCTGTCACCATTCCTACGTACACCAAAGTCACCATTGCGTCGGACCCCGGCGGCGAACCTCTGGAAAAGGCGATGGTGGATATCAATGGCGATGGGTTGAAAGATCTCGTCGTTGGTATGGGCAATGCCTACGGACCTGGCGGTGTCTATTGGTGGCAATGCCCGGCTGCCGGTCCAAATAGCGGCGCCTGGACCAAGCACACCATTGTGAGCTCCGGCAATTGCTACGAGCACTCGCAATTCTTCGACCTCGATGGAGACGGCCATCTCGACCTGATTTGCAGCTACAACTCCAACGTCGTTTGGTTCAAGCACCCGGGCGGAGACGGAACCGGCACGTGGACCGGCCCCAACCAAATCGCCGCAGGCATTGGCCATGAAGTGCGCCTCATGGACATGGATCAGGACGGCAAAATGGACGTCGTCACTTCCCGCACGCGCAATATTAACTTCCAAAACAGCGCCACCTCGTGGACGACGGTGAGCTGGGGCGGCACGGCCTCGGGAAGTGCGCTGGACGGCATAGCGTTACTTGATATCGGCACCGGAAAAGGGTCGATCAACATCGTCGGTGCGACTACCACCGGCCTCTACTGGTTCCGTAACCCGAAGGAAGTCGGCGGCAATCCACGTACCGATGCCTGGGCAGCATTCAAGATCGGTGATCACGACACGGGCGGCCCATGCCTGGCCACCATGGATGTAAACGGCGACGGCATCATGGACCTCGTGCAGTGCCCCAACGAAGCGGCACAAGGAACCGCCGGCCTCGTCTGGTGGCAGGCCCCTGCGGATCGCACCCAGCCGTGGACGAAGCATACCATCGACACAAACTGGCAGGCCGTTCACTGGATTGAACCCGCGGACATGAATAACGATGGCCATCCGGACTTCGTCATCTCCGAGCAGGAGCAAGCGCACGACCCGAGCGGCGGTCCGTATAACTATAATAACGATAAAGTCGGCGTTTTCTACGATGACGGCACCGGAAACCTGACCTACGGCAGCGTGGAAACCACCGGCGGCCAAAACGTAGTGGTAGGCGACGTTGAAGGCGACGGTGACCTCGACTTCTTCCTGGCCAACCACGGCGTCTTCGGTGCTCCGCATCCGGTGGAATTGTTCCTCAATAACATGACCGGGACCCGCATCTATCAGGCGGAAGACCTTATTGTTACCGATAAATCCACGGACACGCATCGCGTGCTCTACGATGGCCGCTTTATCGAAGGCCAAGGCACGCAGCTCGACGCTAGCGCTGTGGGTGACTACGTCACTTATAAGGTGAAGGGAGTTGCCGCCGGAAACTACGATTTCCGTGTGGGCGTAAAGAAGTTCAACAACAAAGGCACTTGGCAGAACTCCATCGCCGCCTTTGGCAGCACGAGTTTCACGAATCACGGTTCGCCCGTGGACGAGTACTCTTCCAGCGAGAATTACACGGAAGTCGATCTCGGCGCACTGACCATCGGCACGACCGGTGACAAGTCGTTCAAGTTCACGGTGACTGGAAAGAATGCTTCCAGCTCCGGCTACACCATCGCGTTTGACTACATAAAACTCATTCCTCAGTAAGTGGAATCGCAGGGGCCCCGCCGGTGCTAGTGGCCGGCGGGGCTATTTGCGAAACCACCCAGCAGCGCCGCCCAACGCTTCTCCAATTCGCGTGGCGGCGTTTTTGCTTTTCCTACGAGCCGCTATTTATTCCCCTCCAGAAGATTCCGCATATGCGCCCCCTCGCTCTCTCCGTTACCGCATTGCTCGCGGTCCATTTCCTGCCCCTCCTGCCGCACAATGCGGCTGCCGCGAACGCTGGTCCTCCTCCTCGCGAACAGATCATCCGCAACTATGTGCCCATCCTCGCAGCGCAATATGCACGCGTGGCTCAAGCGGCCTTTGACGAGGCACTGCACAGTGCCCGTGACCTCGATGAGGCTATCAAACAATTTGCCGCGGAACCTTCGGAAGAACACCTCGCTGCCGCGCGCCTGGCGGCTGGCAAAGCCCGTGCCGCCTGCATTCAAGGCGAAGCGTTTCGCTTTTACGGCGGTCCCATAGACCGCGCACTGCCGCAGGCCGACCTCGGCACCTCTCTCTTCGGCAGCAAACAAGCAAAAGCCGCCGTCGAATCGGTCATTGCCGATTCGGCGAAATATCCGGAGCTTTCTCCTACCCTTCTTTCCTCTCTTGCGGAGAAGTCGCCTGAAACCGCCATGGCATGCTATACGGCCATCGACTGGCTGCTGCGCGGAGATCACACTGGCGAACAGTCCGTTCTCAGCGATTTCACATCGGAAACGGAAGGAGCCGCCTCAAAAAGCGCGCGACGCTGTCAATATCTAACCGCAGCATCCGGGCTTCTCGTGCAACAGCTCACCGCTGTCACCGACGAATGGAAGGAGGATCAACCGGCTAACTATCGGAGCCGCTTCCTGGCGCTTTCGACCGAGGAGAAATTGAAGGACATACTTACAAGCCTGGGCGTGCTTTCTCTGCACACCGCCGAGTTCATGGAACGCAATTCCGCCATCATGACTTCACTAGACAGCGACGGCCTCGCCCGGCTTGTGCAAGGAATCACCGACGTCTTCGAGGGACGCTATGTCTCTAACTATGGAGATGGGACCAGCGGACCCGGCGTGTACGCGATCACCTTGCAGGTGTCCGGCAGCCATCCGCTGCATCCGAGTGTCGGTCCCGGCAAAGTGAAGGCCGCCTTTGAACAATTGAAGGCAGACGCCAATGGTCTGTCGGAAATAACCAACAGAGCGAACCCGCAAACATTTGTTTCGCTACGCCAGACATTTAAAACGTTCGCCACCGAAATCGCGACGACAGGACAAACCGGGCTGAACATCGATTTTGGCAAGGATTCGCCTCTCACCGCTATCGCCCGGAAACCAGACAGCGCACTGGACCATGCGGTCATTCGCAACTACGCGGATATCGTGCTGGCGACCTACGAAGATTCCCTGAATGGCGCGAAGGATCTCCGCCACGCATTGGTTACTTTTGTCGAGAAACCATCCGAGAAAACATTGGAAGCAGCCAAAAAAGCATGGTTGAGCGCGCGTATCCCCTACTCGCAAAGTGAAGTTTTCCGATTCTACGGCGGGCCGATCGATGGGGAAGGCGGTCCCGAGGGATTGATCAACTCCTGGCCTATCGATGAAGCCTATATCGACTGCGTTAAAGACCAGCCAAAGTCGGGCATCATCAATGATCTCGCTCAATTCCCCTCAATCTCGCCCAAACTGCTCGAGGATCTCAACGAAAAGGATGGCGAAACCAATATCAGCACGGGCTATCACGCCATCGAGTTTTTGCTGTGGGGACAGGATTTTAATGTGAATGGGCCCGGGCAACGACCTTACACTGACTACCTCGAAGGAGGCAAAGGCACAGCGCCCAATGCCAAACGCCGGTGCGAATATCTTCGCACCACAGCCGATTTACTTGTTCAAAATCTGGAATGGGTCGTCGGTCAGTGGGCTCCTGGAAAGAAAGAGAACTATCGAGCCCGCTTTGTGGCTCTGCCGCCCAAAGAAGCTTTGCAAAAAATCCTCACTGGAATGGCCATGCTCGGAGGCGTCGAGCTTTCCGGCGAACGCATGATGGTGGCGTACGACACGCAGGAACAAAAAGAGGAGCAAAGTTGTTTCTCCGACAACACCCACAACGACATCATTTACAACGCCCAAGGCATTGCCAATCTCTTCTACGGAGAATACAAGCGCACCAATGGAAAACTAGTAAGCGGGCCGGGCATTCGCCGGCTGGCCGAAGAGAATTGGGACGCCGAACCGGTTCCCTTCGCCGCCGCCATGGAAAAGGTGCTGACCGATACACGGCAAATCCCACCACCTTTTGATCAAGCAATTCTCGGCGACGATAGCGCGCCGGGCCGGCAAAAAATCAATGAATCCATCAGCTCTTTGATGGCGCTGGCCGACAATATTGCCGCCTTTGGCGGGAAGCTGGGCTTCCAAATCAATCTGGCTTCCCTGAAAGATGCGGACGATTGATCATGCTTAGGCTGCTCGTCATCGCTGGATTTTTGCTCACGGTTTCGTCCTTGGCGCGCGCCGAAGGTGAACCTTCGTCCTCGACGCAGGCCGAGCCCGGTGAGGAGCAATCCGGCGGTGATACCACGGTGATGGACACGACGCGCGACGCCTTTGCCTACCCGCTGCGCAATCTCACCGAAGACAAGCGCGGTTACTTTATGGTGGGCAATTCGTTCTTTAACCAGAACTGGGTGACGGCGCCCGCCTCGGCGGCTGCACGCGACGGCCTCGGCCCCCTTTATCAGGCTCGCTCCTGCTCCGCCTGCCATTTTAAGGATGGACGCGGCACACCGCCGCCCTCCGGTGAAAAAATGCTCTCCATGCTGGTGCGTCTGAGCATTCCTGGCCGCGACGAGCATGGCGGTCCGCTCCCCGAGCCCACCTACGGTCTGCAACTTTCCGAGCGTGCCATTTCTGGCGTCACGCCCGCCGGCACCGTGGAACTAACCTATGAGGAAGTGCCCGGCACGTATGCCGACGGGGAACCGTATAGCTTGCGCAAACCTGGCTATCATTTGGCCAAACCCGGCTACGGTCCTTTTCACCCCGAAGTGCAGCTTTCGCCGCGTGTCGCACCTGCCGTTTACGGCATCGGCCTGCTCGAGGTCGTGCCCGAGCAAACCCTGCGTGAAATCGCGGAAAGCCAGGCCCAGGAACACGACGGCATCGCTGGCCGTCTCAATCACGTCTGGGACATTGAAAAGAATGCTATATCCGTGGGCCGCTTTGGGTGGAAAGCAAACGAACCTACCATTCGTCAGCAATCCGCTCACGCGTTTGCCGGCGACATCGGCATCACTTCTTCTCTCGTCCCGCACGAGGCGCTCAGTGATGCCATGGCTGATTTGCGCAAACTCCCCAATGGGGGCAATCCTGAAATCAGCGACAAAATCTTTGGCCGCGTCGTCCTTTATGCGCGCACCCTCGCCGTCCCAGGCCGCCGCGATTGGACCGATCCCGAAGTGCTCCGTGGCAAACAACTGTTTACCCAAGCCAAATGCAGCGCTTGCCACGTACCGAAACTGCAAACTGGCGATTCGCCCGATCTACCGGAGCTGGCGAACCAAACCATCCGGCCCTACACCGATTTGCTCCTGCACGACATGGGCGAAGGCCTTGCGGACAATCGCCCCGACTACGAAGCCACCGGTCGCGACTGGCGCACCGCTCCGCTCTGGGGCACGGGTCTCATTCAGACCGTTAACAATCACAACCATTTCCTCCACGACGGCCGCGCAAGAGGCTACGAAGAGGCTATCCTCTGGCACGGCGGTGAAGCCGAGAAACCCCGTGAAGCATTCCGCACGATGAACCACGCGGATCGTGCGGCGTTGGTACGGTTTCTGGCATCGCTATAAAAGACGGACCTTCCTGGGAGCGCTGGCATCCTTGCCGGCGAGCTGGTGGGTGACCGCGGCACGAGCATCCTGCCCGCTGTTTCCTCCCATGGGCGAGACGCCTATGCTACGGTTAGGGAACTCGCCGGCAAGGATGCCAGCGCTTCCAGGTACCACGCATCGCTTGCTCCCCATTTCGGGTAATAGCGCAATGAAATCGTTTTAGAAATGATCTCCACTGAAATCCCCCACATGAACTCCTCTTTTACAAACTCCATCATCACTGCATCGCGCTCCCGGCGCCTTCGTCGAAGCCATTCCTTCCTTGCAGCCCTCACCTGCTCATGCCTTTGCGTGAGCGCAAACTTCGGCGCCACCCTGACCCTGTCCTCCACCAATCGCCAAACGATCACCGGCTGGGGAACTTTCCCCAGCTACGCGCACAGCAACTGGGGCGCGGTGAATCAAAGCGTAGCCAATCGTTATATCGCCCGCGACCGCATCTTCGAACTCGCCTTCAATTACATCCGCCTCGAGCTCGCCTCCAATACCTACAACACTTCGCAGCCCAACAACCTCGACCCGGGCGCGATGCAGCAGCTCGTCTCGCAAATCCAGATGGCCAAAGGCATGGGAGTGAACAACTGGATCATGACTGTGTGGTCGCCGCCGGCTGCCTTCAAAAATCCGCAATTCACCAGCGGCCAGCAAAACGGGGTCGTCTCCTACTTCAACACTGCTTTCACCACCCAATTCTGCCAATACTACGCCAATGTTCTCAGTTACTTGAATCAAAATGGCTGCGGCACGCCCGTCATGATCAGCCTGCAAAATGAGCCCGACTACATCGTCGCTTACGATGGATGCAGCTACAATAGCTACGCCGATTACTTGAATATCCTCAGCCCGATGCGCACAGCATTGAACAATGCGGGGCTCACCAGCGTGCACATTGGCGGCACCGAGGCAGCGCAGCCGGGTGACCCATCTTTCTTCGGCTCCGGTGGCGGCAATTACTGGAGCAATATCGTAAACTATCCAGTGGATGACGCCATCGTGCACACTTACGGCGGCGCGGGCTGGGATCACTATCAATTCTCCATCGCACCGAAAACACACTGGGTCACGGAGTGGAGCGATATCAGCGGCGCTAATCAAATCACCGCTTCCGTCAATTCCGCCACCCACATTGCGCGAGATATTCTCAATGACGGCGTGCAGAAATGGTTTTGGTGGAATGCCTACAATCCGAATTCCACCACACCCGGAAGCGCCGACCTTGTCTATGGAACGAGTGCGGTGTCGCCACAGACGACCCTCGCCTTTCACGTCTTGAAGCGGCTCTTTCGTGAAGTAACACCCGATGGCAGCTTCAGTGTGCGTTCGTTTTCCACGGACGACACCGATTTCAACGTCGGCTTTGGATCGGATTACTCGAAGCCGGTAAACGTGATCGGTTTCGTCCAAAACACGGGCAAGACGGTGGTTTTACTGGCGAACACGGCATCGACTGCCAAAACCGTGACGCTTTCCGGGCTCGGCGTGAGCTCGCTGGAGCAGTTCCAGACTAGCTCCACGACTTCATCCAGCAGCGAAATGAACGACCTGGGCCGTATCACTGTGACCAGCGGAAACAGCGCGTCTTTTAGCATCGCACCGAATACAGTGCAGATCCTAACCAGTGCACCC
>OUNM010348352.1_pt1 | contig 19450 bp, 20 predicted proteins | sample 1769961 | NCBI WGS metagenome assembly OUNM01 (sample SAMEA3914820, study PRJEB12502) | metagenome | biome: forest; material: soil | place: USA | collected 2012-03-12 | depth 0.3 m
ACCCGCGGGTCGGCCATACGGCCTTCATTCGTCCGAGGCTTTCGAACATCGCCTGCCAGGACTCGTTCCACCCGCGAATCGTCATGGGGTGGCAGTCTATAGCAGTGCGTGCAGCATGTCAGTACGGGGTGATCGGGCCCGGGATGAGCGCCGTGCTGCCCGGGGCCCGCACGTAGATGCGCACGAAGCTGCCGCCCTGCAGGGTGGCCGTGTTGGGGATGTACAAGGTCAGGTTGTGCAGGCCGGGGCCGCCGTGGGCCGAGCCGCTCTCCCCGTTGATGAACTTTCCGCTCTCCACGACGCCGATGCCGACCGTCATCTTGCCGGTGTCGATGACGCCGCCGAGCTCGGTGGGGATGTCCTCGTTGCCGGTGAGGGTATCGGCGCGGAGCCCATAGCTCGGGTCGCCCTTGGCGTTCACGGAGAGCACGAAGAGCGACTCGAACGGGCCGTCGATGGTGACCGTGAAGGCCAGATCGCGCGCGCCGTCGGGCTTCATGAAGCCGTCGCGCATGCCGACCTTGTCGACGTTCAGGTTCTCGGGCGAGACGGCGAACGCGACCACACGCGTCGAGGCGACCGGCGCGCCGCTGGTCTTCGCGACGGTGGTATCGGCTTGCGCGGCGGGCTTGCTCGAGCACGCCGCAACGGACGAGACCAGAGCCGCGACGGCGGCGAACGACGCGAGAACCACGGGGGAGCGGCGGGATGTCATCTCGCCTGCTTCTACCTCCTGAGCGCCGATGCGGGAAGTCGCCATTGCAAGGGCCCCGTCGTGCGACCATGCCGGTCGTGACCGTCACGTCGTCCCCGCGTATTCCCCGTGCTCTCGGCGCTGCGCCGCGCTCGTTCTTCGCGGCGGCGGAGGGTACGCCGGCGTTCGGCGCGTACGAGGGGCCGCTGCCCGCCGTTCGCTTCGCGAACCTCGGTCTCCGCGATCGCATCGCGCGTCGAAAGCGATGGGTCTACGTCGCGATGGTGACCGAAGACGTCTGGCTCTCCGTGGCGATCGTCCGTACCGGGTACGCCGCGACCGCGTTCGCGTTCGTCTATGACCTCGCGGGGCAGCGGATGATGCTCGATCGGACGGCGCTCGGGCCTTCGCCGCTCGCGCGCGTGGCCGACGATTTCCATGCGCCGGGCGATCTCGCGCGCTTCGCCATGGGAAAGACGTCGCTCGCGCTGAGCCGCCGTGGATCGGCGCTCGACCTGCGGGTGCGAATGCGCGACCTCGAGATCGACGCCGCCATCGAGGAGAGCTCCGGTCCGCCGGCCATCACCGCGATCGCTGATCTCGGCGGCGGGCTCGTCAACGCCACGGAGAAGCGCGCGCTCCTTGCGGTCCGAGGTCGCGCACGCTCCGGTGGGCGCGAGCTGGTCCTCGACGGAGGCACGGGCGGCTACGACTACACGCACGGTCTCCTGCCGCGCCACACGACGTGGCGCTGGGCGTTCGCGCTCGGAAAGGCAACCACCGGCGAGCCGTTCGGATTCAACCTCGTCCAGGGCTTCGTCGGCGAGGCGGAGTGCGCGGCGTTCTTCGACGGACGGGTCGTTCCGATCGCGGAGCCGCGCTTCGAGCTCGATCTCGCGCAGCCGCTGAGGCCGTGGCGTCTCACCGGCGAGGGCATCGACCTCGCGTTCGCGCCCGGCGGCATGCACGCGGAGACGACCAACCTCGGGCTCGTCCGTTCGCGGTTCGTGCAGCCGGTCGGGACCTTTGCCGGCACGGTCCGCGTCGGCACGCGCGACGTCCGTGTCGAAGGGCTGCCGGGCGTCGTCGAGGATCAGGACGTCCTCTGGTAATCGCGTAGAGTGGGGTCCGACATGGCGGAGACGGGCGACACGGGCGACCAGATCACCGAGCTGCCGCGCGTCCTCTCGCTTCGAGACGCGACGATGCTCGTCGTCTCGTCGGTCATCGGCGTCGGCATCTTCCTGACGCCGGGCGGCGTCGCGAAGCTCCTGCCGCAGCCGGGGTGGTTCTGCGCGGCGTGGGTGGTGGGCGGGATCCTCGCGCTGGCCGGCGCGCTCGCGAATGCCGAGCTCGGCGCGATGTTCCCGCGCGCGGGCGGAAATTACGTGTATCTGCGCGCCGCGTATCACCCCATGGCGGGCTTCCTCGTCGGGTGGCTGTCGTTCTTCGCGATCTTCGCGGGCACCGTCGCGACGCTGGCGCTCGGGTTCACGATCTCGCTCTCGAGCTTCGTCACGCTCGGCCCCACGTCCAAGATCATCGTCGCCATCGCCGTCATCTGGATCGCGACCGTCGTCAACGCGTACGCCACGAAGGCGGGCGCTCGCCTCAACACGATCACCGGCTACCTCAAGGTCGCGGCGCTCGTCGTCATCGTCTTCATCGGTCCGATCATCGGTCACGGACGCGCGTCGCCGACGCCGTTCTTCAGCACGGGCACGGCGACCGTCACCGGGTTCGGCGTCGCGCTGTCACCGGTGCTGTTCTCGTATCTCGGCTGGAACGCGAGCGTGTACGTCGCGGGCGAGATCGAGAAGCCGGGGAAGAACCTGCCGCGCTCGCTCTTCCTCGGTCTCGGGATCTGCACCGCGTTCTATCTGCTCGTGAACGGCACGTACGTGTACGCGCTCGGAATGCAGGGCCTCTCGTCGATCGGCCCGCACGACGCGCCCGTCGGATTCCAGGCCGGCAAGGTCCTCTTCGGCGCGAACGGCAGCGATCTCGTCGCGGGGATCATGCTCGTGTCGATCTTCGGATGCCTGAACGCGAACGTCCTCATCGGGCCGCGCATCGCGTACGCGATGGCGACGGACGGGCTCTTCTTCCGTGGCGCAGCGCGGCTCAGCAGCAGGTCGCAGACGCCGTGGATCGCCGTCATCGTGCAGGCGGTCATGGCGACCATCCTGGTCCTCGTGTTCGACGAGTTCCCGAAGGCGCTCGACTACACGACCTTCGCGATCGTGCTCGCCACCATCGCCGACACCTCGGCGCTCTACGTGCTGCGGTTCCGCGATCCCGATCGCGCGCGTCCCTACCGCGCGGCGGGCTATCCGTGGGTACCTGCACTCTACATCCTTGCCAACCTCGCCATCGCGTTCGCGATGGTGCGCGCGGAGCCGGTGGAGTGCCTCACGAGCGTGGGGGTGCTGCTGGCAGGCGCTCCGGTGTACCTGCTGTTCGTCGCCGCTCGTAAACGAGCAGCGTGAGCAGGGCAGGGAAGAAGACGACCACGCCGACCGAGGCCCAGTCGAGCGGCCCGGGCTCGCGCATCGACGCGATCAGATCGGAGCCGTGGCTGTAGAGCTGCTGCACGGAGAGGAGCGCCGCCGGGAGGAGCGCCCACCGCGGCCGCGTCACGAGCAGCGCAGCGAGCGCGAGGTTGAGGCCGACGAAGAGCTCGTGCCGGTGGACGTTCCCTGCGCCGGTCGCCGCGAGCCGCGCGTGGTTCACGGCCGTGATCGCGAGGAGGCCGGCGAAGATCGCGAAGACGAGCCGAAATTGTCGCAACCCGCGTGGAATCTGCATGGAAAGCGCGGTTTTGTCCGCCTTAAAACGCCGTCATGTCGATGGAATCGTTGGTGTCGGACGCCCCCACGATCCAGAATGTAGGAGATGCGAATCCTCGGCTCGGTGTCCTGGCTCGCCGTCGGCCTCGTCAGCATGGGCTGCGCGACGAGCGCGGCGTCGGCCGATGCTCGCACGGTCGTCGCGGTCGACGCTCCGCCGTCGACGTCGTCGAGCGAGGTGGTGCAGGTCACCGAGGTCGTGCAGCCGGTCGCCCCCGAGGCCGCGCCGCCGGCGCGCCGGCGTCTCTCCGAGGTGGTGACGCTCGGACAGGGAACGACCGAGCCCGTGTACGTGCCCGAAGCGCAGCAGGGACAGGGACAGCCCGGCTCGAACGGCGTGGTCGTGAACAACAACATCACGGTCGTGAACGGTCAGCCGGGCTACGGGTACGGCGGTTACTACGGCACGTACGGCGGCTACGGCGGATATGGCGGCTACGGACGCGGCTCGAGCGCGCTGAACAGCGGGCGCGGTGGCGACGGCGTGTCCGGTCGCGGAGCCTCGAACGGGCCGTGGGCTCCGACCGGCTGGGAAGGCGCGGGGCGCACGGCCGCTCCCGGTCACACGCCCGGCGTCGGTGGCAACTGGGCGCCCGCTCCGAGCTACGGCCCGCGCTCACAGCGCTAGACTCGTCACCGCTCCATGCGCGCGGGCGTCGATTTCTTTCGCGTCGATCGATCGGGCACGACCACCAAGCTGCTCGTCACGGGGGTCGTGCTGGTGGCCATCGGCGCCTCCGCGATCGGCGCACATCTGATCCATCGCCTCCCCGCGAGCGTCAGCCATGTCATCAGCCTCCTCGGCGGAATCACCGCGGTCGGCGGGCTCGTCACGGCGTTCGGCGCGCTCGCCATGATGCTCTTCGAGAACGTCTACATGAGCCTCCGCGAAGACGGCCTGCTCATCCACGACAACGGAAAGGAGACCACCGTGCCGTGGGAGGAGCTCGAGGAGGTCGTCGTGCCCGAAGACTCGAAGGGCATCGTGGAGCTCCGTCGCCGCGAGAAGGAGCCGCTGCGCTGGTTCGCCGGCGCGGGCGCGAAGGACGTCGGCGCGCGCGTCGAGGAGGCCCGGCGAAAAGCGATTCACGGGCTCATGATTCGCGCGCGTTCATAATCCGCGAGGGCTCGCTCCACCCACGAGCATGAGCCTTTCGAGACGACGCCTCCGCGCAGGCGTCACCTTCGCATTCTTTTGTGCATCTCTCGGCGCGTGTGCCGCCTCATGCGTCGCGTTCCCGCGGCCCGCGCACGCCGGCGAGATCCAGCTCGCGTCCGGCCCCGGCGTGTACGGCTCGTCGTGGCGAGGCGACGCGAGCTTCGGCCAGGCGCTCCGCGTCGGCTATCGCTTCGGCGATCTCGTGGCCATCGATACGATCGGCCGCCTCGGCTACGGCTCGGTCGACGACCGCGTCATCACGTATCTGTCGCTCGGCGGCACGCTCTACGGGCGGATCTGGAAGCTCCGTCCGTACGTCCGCCTCGCGTTCGTTCATCAGCACGAGGAGCCCACGCCCGGCGTCCGCGATGATCCGTTCGGCACGGTCTTCGGCGTCGGTGACGGGATCCGGCATCGCGGCGGCTTCGGCTCGAGCCTGGGGCTCGATTACCCCGTCGTGACCAAGAACAAGACACAGATGACGCTCGGGATCGACACGTCCGGCGTGTGGTTCCCGGATCCGCGCGGACCGACGCTCTACGCCGGCGGCTCGCTCTGGCTCGGCGTCAACTTCGGGATCTGATCATGTGCAAAGTACAACTATGTGTCGCCGCGCTGGTTGCCCTGCTGAGCGCCTGCAAGGCGGAGACGTCGATCTCGGATTACCCCTGCCCGAAGGAGGGCACGAAGCTCACATACGCCAGCTTCGGCGAGCCGTATCTCGCGCAGAACTGCCAGATCTGCCACGGCCAGGCGGCGGACGAGCGGAAGGGCGCGCCGCCCGGCTTCGACTTCGGCACGATCGAGCAGGTCCGCCAGCACGAGGATCGCATCTTCGCGCGCGCCGCAGCCGACAACGTCACGATGCCGCCGGGCCCCGACGATCCTCCGTCCGCGCAGCGCTATCAGCTCGCGGAATGGCTCGCGTGCGGCGCGCCGTAGCCCGTTTGGGCGATGGTCCGCGCGCGTCGCGAGAAGTAGACCGCTCCCATGCGAACGAGAGTCGGTGTGGGGGTGTTGGTTTCAACCATCGGTTTCGTAGGCGCGTGCTCGAGCACGCCAGCGGAGGACTCATCGCCGTCGGCAAAGGCGGACTTCGCGCTCACGCTGTCGGCAAGCACGGTGTCGGATCTTCCTCCGTGCACCCCCGCGCTCGCGGGCACGAGCGCGTACGTCGCGATGCCGCCCGCGATCTACTCGTGCGTCAAGTCGAAGTGGGTCGAGAACAAGTGCACCGACGCGTTGGCCGGAGCGGTCGCGTATGCGAGTGCCTCGAACCTGCTTCTCGCGTGTGTGAGCGGCCACTGGACGCCGATCGCGCTGCCGCCCGGAGACGCCGGCAGCGGCCTGTGCACCGCGAGCGCGCTGCAGTGCAACGGCGAGCAGCCGCAGCAGTGCGGGAGCAATGGCGACTGGCTCGACATCGGTCCGTCGTGCGCGACGTTGAACCAGGCTTGCACGGCGGGAGCGTGCGTCGGCGTGTGCACCCCGGCGAGCACCGACTGCGTCGGATCGAACGTGCGCACGTGCCAGGCCAACGGGGAGTGGTCGACGGCCGCGTGCACGACGCCGGTGGCGAACGCGGTCGCGACCTGCACCGCGGGCGCGTGCTCCGGATTCGCATGCGTTGCCGGGTTTACACAATGCGGCGCATCGAGCTGCTTCAATCTGCAGAACGATCCGAGCAACTGCGGCTCGTGCGGTCATTCTTGCGGAGCTGCGTCGTGCGTGAGCGGAGCGTGCGCGTCGACGACGCTCGCGACGAGCGGAAGCATCGGCGGGATCGCCGTCGACGCAGCGAATGTCTACTACACGGTGAGCACGCAGAACGGCTCGGGCACCGATGGTCTCGTGCGCTCGGTTCCGATCGGCGGAGGAGCGCCCGTGACGCTCGCTTCGGGCCTCGCGTTTCCGGTGTCGATCGCGGTCGACGCGACCACCGTGTACTGGGCGAATCAAACCGCGAACGGTGGGTTCACCGGGTCCGTGCAGTCCGAACCGATCGGAGGAGGAACGATCACGACGCTTGCGTCGGGGCTGAACTACCCGGCCGGCGTGTCCGTCGAGCACACCGTGTTCTTCAATCTGAAGGGGCTCGTGCCGATCGAAGAGGTCCTCTTCACGAACGGTGATGCGTCGTTCAACCGAATGATCGAGGGCCTGTCGCCGACCGGCGGCGCTGCCATCACGCTCTACACGACGCCCAAAGGCCATCCCAACTACACGGCAGCGGACACGTTCAACGTGTACTTCACGGATTACAACCTCGGGACGGTCAACAAGACGGGCAGCTTCGGCGGCGACTCCACCGTGCTCGCCTCGGGGCAAAATGGTCCTAGCGTGATCGCGGTCGATGCCGCGAACGTCTACTGGATCGACGACAACCGGCCGCTCTACCCGCTCAATCCGCCGGGCGCGGGCGCCGTCATGAAGGTCGCCGTCGGCGGTGGGCCGGCGATCACGCTCGCGACCGTCACGTCTGGAGAGCTCGGCCCGACCGGAATGGCGATCGACGGCACGAACGTCTACTACGCGACGTATCACGGGCCCGCGACCGGCCCGTTCGCCGGGACGCTCTGGGAGGTCCCGCTCACCGGCGGCACGCCGATCCCGATCGCTCACGGTGGGATGACCGGAGCCGTCGCGGCCTTTGGCGCGAACGTCTACTGGGTCGCGGGTGGCGCGCTCCTGAAGTCGATCAAGTAGACGCGCTCAGCGATCGAACTGGTACCGCGCGGGATCGTTGCCGTGGACGCGCACCACGATGCGCGAGTCGGTGATGGTGGCGAGGGCGTGCGCCGCGGCCGGTCGGCCCGGCGCGTCCTCGTCGAGGTTCTCGATGAGGCTCTGGATGGTCACGTACGGAATGCCCGCGATCACGTCGAGGTGATTCCGGTGCACGTGGCCGTTGAACACGACGCGCACCTTGCCGCTCTTCTCGAGGATGCTTCGGAGCTCCGCGCGCTCCTTCACGAGCGCGAGGTGCGAGAGCCCCTTGAACCAGAACGAGTCGTCGAGATCCTGCTCGCTGGCGCTGTGGTGCATGAGCACGATGACGGGGAGCGTGGTCGCCGCGAGATCATGTTCGAGCCATTCGAGCTGCGCGTGCGGGATGCGGACGTCGACGTCCTTGCGCTCGATGGTGTGGAGGATCGCGATGTGGAATCCGCCGCGGTCGATCGAGTAGAAGAGGGGCGCGGCGGATTCGCCGCGGTGCCAGATGCGTGAGAGGTCCTCGCGCGTGAGATGGATTGTGTCGTGGTTGCCGGCCACGTTCACGAGCTCGGCCTTGGCGGTGCGCAGGATGTCCTGGCACTCGGTGTAGCGCGCCAGGTCCGCCTCGCGGCTCTCGTCCTCGATGTCGTCGCCGAGGTTCACGAGCAGGTCGGGGTGCAGTCGCTCGTTCATCGCGCGGACGACGTCGCGCGTGAGGTCGGCGGCGTGATGCGTGAGCTTGCGGAGCTTGCCGTCGTGATACGCGGCAGGACCGAAGTGCAGGTCGGTGACGAACCCGATCGTGAGGCTCACCGCTTCATCCTACGCCGGACTCCTCGCGATGCGTCCTCTGGCGATGCTGATGATGGCGCCGTCGGTGTCGACGGCTCGGACCTCGTCGAGCGCGAAGAGTGCGAGGACATTCGGCTCGACCCCGAAATCGCCGCTCCTCCGGCTCCAGTGACCCGTTTCGTCGCGCCGCAGGATGCGTCCTTGCGCCGACGCTGCCCACGGCGTGCCGTCGCGCTCGCGCGACACGGCGGTCAGCGTGCCGGTGGTCTGCACGGGCTCGAGGGTAGCGTCGAGCGAGCTCGTCACGCGGTACACGTAGCCGCGGCTGCCCACCACGAACGCGTCGTGCCCAGCCGCGGTCACCGCGAGCAGGTCGGCATGACCGAGGCTGCGATGCGTGAGGGTGCCTTGGAAGCTGCGGACCAGCGCGCCCCTCGGTCCGCAAGCAATCTGACCGCGATCGCCGGAGAGGGTCGCGACCGCCGACAGAGCGGACGGCGCGGCGACGAGACGGAGCCCCGCCGGCGTGGCCCACCCCAGCACGCCCTGGCCGCCGATCACCGATCCCACGAACGTGATCGTCCGGTTCGCCGTGACCTCGACGCCCCGCAGCCGGACGTCGTGGCGCGGCGCAGGCGGATGCCATTGCTCGATGTTGCCGCCGGGCAGGATGCGTGCAGCGAGCGCGATCTTGCCACCGATGATCGCGCTCCCGTCGCCGAGCAGCGCCGCACATGCGACGTCCTGCGGGTCGAGCCACGGCGGCGTCGCGTACGGCGACCACACGTCATTCTCGCAGATCATGACGCCCCCGACGCCGAACGCGATGATGCGCTTGCCGTCGGGCGAGAACGACGCGACGTGTAAGGGCGCCGCCGGGCACGGCTTCACGCGTCGCACGAAATGCGGGACGGGTGCGGCCTCGAGCGGCATCGTCTCGATCTTCGGCTTCGCGACCTCGCGATCGCGGATGTCGCGCGCGTCGCGAGCGGGCATGTCGCCGGTCATCACCACCACGCGCCCGATCGGCTTGTTCAGCGCGGTGTCGAGCTCGTCGACCACGCGGTCCATCGTCGGATGTCGCTTCGCGGGGTTGCGCGCGAGCGCCGTCATGATCACGTCGCCCACGTCGGGCGAGAGCCTCGGCAGATGCGCGCCGATGGGCTCGATGGGGTCGAGCAACAAGGGATTGTGCAGGCGCGGGTTGGCGCCGGTGAGGAGCGTATACGCCGTGAGGCCCCACGAGAACTGGTCCGCACGACCATCGGGCTCCGCGCCGTCGAGCTGCTCTGGAGCCATGAACTGGGGCGTGCCGACGACGAAGCCGAGCGCAGTCTGGAACGTGGCCGCGAGCTGCGGGGTCGTCTTGGTCCGCTTCGCGAGCCCGAAGTCGACGACCTTCACGATGTCCTCGTCGGGCACCGCCATGATGTTCGCCGGCTTCACGTCGCGATGGACCATGCCGCGCTTGTGGGCAGCGGCGAGGCCGCGCGCTGCCGACAGCATCCAGCGCATCTTGCGGACGGGGTCGTAGACGTCGCCGCCGCAGAGTTGCGAAAGCGGCTTGCCGTCGATGTACTCCATTGCGATGAACGGGATGTCGTCGAGGGTCCCGAGGTCGTAAACCTGCACCGTGTTCGCGTGCGTGAGCTGCGCGGCGAGGCGTGCCTCGCGGAAGAAGCGCGAGACCGCCTCCGCTTGCTCGCCCTTGTCGGCGCGAATGATCTTCAGCGCGACCGGGCGTTCGAGGACGTTGTCGATCGCGCGGAGCACCTGCCCCATGCCGCCGATTCCGAGCGTGCCCACGATGGTGTAGCGGCCGAACTTGTCTCCGGGGGCGAGGGCCACCTCGGAGAAATACCAGATGGCGCGACCACCGCGCGTGTTGAGGTGCGAGCCCAGGGCCGGTAGAAGTGTGGGCACATGCGCCCCATCCTCATCGGTGCCGGCCGCGGCAGCCGCCTCGAGCACCAAACGGTCGAGATGCCCAAGACGCTCGTTCACGTCATGGGAAGGCCGATGCTCGAGTGGATCCTCGAGTCGCTCGGCGCCGCTGGCTTCCAGAAGAAGGACGTCATCTACATCTGCGGCTACAAGGCCGACGTCCTCCGCGCTCGTTACCCCGAGTTCACCTACGTCGAGAACACCGACTGGGAGAACAACAACATCCTCGCGTCGCTGCTCTATGCGCGCGAGCACCTCGGGAACGGGTTCGTCTCGTCGTACACGGACATCCTCTACCGCGGCTCGGTGGTGAAGGACCTCGTGGCCGCGACCGGTGACAAGGTGCTCGCCTGCGACACCGACTGGCGGCGTCGCTACGTGCGGCGCACCAATCATCCCGAGAGCGACGCGGAGAAGATGCGCACCGAGGGCAACGTCGTCGTCGACATCTCGCGAACCATTCCTTCGCCGGAGGCCTCCGGCGAGTTCATCGGCGTCGCCAAGTTCTCGCCCGCGGGAGGCCGCGAGCTCATCGAGGCGTATGAGGACGCGAAGGCGCAGTGCGAGACGCTCGGCGATCGTCCGTTCCCGAAGGCGTACCTGATCCACCTGTTCCAGCGCATGATCCAGAAGGGCGCCACCTTCCACAGCGTCGACACCCACGGCGGCTACATGGAGCTCGATACCCTCCAGGATCTCGAATACGCGAAGTCCTGGTGGGAGGGCGGCTCGTGAGGCACGAGGTACCGTCGCTCTTTCCGACGACGGTGGTGGGCTCGCTGCCGCGCCCGCTCTGGCTGAAGCGTCTGTTCGACGAGATCCACGAGGGCACGGTCTCGGAAGAAGAGCGCCAGCGCTTGCTCGACATGGCGGTGCCGTCGGCGATCGCGCTCCAAGAGGCGGCCGGCGTCGACGTCATCACCGACGGCGAATGGCGCCGCTTCTCGTACGTCGCCGTCATCACCGACGTCGCCACCGGCTTCAAGCGCGAGCTCTCCGGCAAGGGCCGCGACGGCAAGTACTGGCACACCGTCACGAGCGAGGTGAAGCCCGGCGATCCTGGCGTGCTCGCCGCGCATGCGCGGTTCGCGATCGATCGTGCAACGCGTCCGCTGAAGGTGGCGCTCCCCAGCCCGTACATGCTGAGCGTGCGCATGTGGGAAGAGGGCGTCTCGCACGAGGTCTATCCGACGCGCGAGTCGTTCGCGGACGCCATCGTGCCGATCCTGCGCGCCCAGGTCCTGGCGCTCGCCGAGGCCGGCGTGCAGACCGTCCAGATCGACGACCCGCACCTCTGCCTGTTCGTCGACAAGGAAGTGCGTGCAAAGTACAAGGATGCCGACGCCGAGGCGATGCACTGCGTCGGGCTCATCAATCGCGTCTTCGAGGGCGTGAAGGGCACGCGCAAGGCGGTGCACCTGTGCCGCCGCAACAAGGGCCGCCGCGGCTGGGTCGGTGAGGGCTCGTACGACGCCATCATGCCGGCGCTGAAGGCGCTCGACGTCGATCAGCTCATGATGGAGTTCACGATCCCCGCCGCCGGCGACATGCGTTGCCTGCGCGAGCTGCCGGAGTCGGTGAACATCGGCCTCGGGTGCGTCGACTGTCGAGGCGAGGTCATCGACGCGCCGGAGACGATCGTGCAGCGCGTCGAGACCGCGATGGAGCACGTCGACAAGAAGCGCATCACGCTCGCGCCCGACTGCGGATTCGCGCCGGGCAACGCCGCCGACATCCCGGTCGACGAGGCGTACGCGAAGCTCCAGAACATGGTGACCGCGGCTCGCGCGCTGCGCGCGAAGCACGGTTGATCGTGAGCGAGCGCACGGAGATCGAGAACGAGGTCGAGCTCGATCGCGTCACCAAGCGCTTCGAGGACGAGAGCGGGCGCGCCGCCGTCGATCCCACCACAGGAAAGCCGCTGCCGTCTGCGCTGAGCGAGGTGTCGATCGCGGTCCGCAAGGGCGAGCTGCTGGTCGTGGTCGGACCTTCGGGCTGCGGCAAGTCCACGACGCTGCGCATCGTCGCCGGTCTCGAGGATGCGGACGGCGGCGACGTGCGCATCGGCGGCAAGTCGATGAAGGGCGTGCCTCCTCAGGACCGCGACGTGGCGATGGTCTTCCAGGGCTACGCGCTCTATCCGCAGATGACGGTCCGCGAGAACATCGAGTTCCCGCTCAAGATGCGGAAGACGGCGCCCGCCGAGCGAAAGAAGCGCTCCGACGAGGCCGCCGATCTCCTTCATCTCGGTCCGCTGATGGGTCGACTGCCTTCGGAGCTCTCCGGCGGCGAGAGACAGCGCGTCGCGATGGGCCGCGCCATCGTGCGCCGACCGCGGGTCTTTCTCTTCGACGAGCCGCTGTCGAACCTCGACGCTGCGCTCCGGCAGGATCTGCGCATCGAGATCGGCGCGCTCGTGCGCGAGCTGGGCGTGACCGCCATCTACGTCACCCACGATCAGGTCGAGGCCATGACGCTCGCCGACCGTATCTGCGTGATGAAGAAGGGGAGGGTCCTGCAGATCGCCGCGCCACGTGAGATCTACGAGCGGCCCGCGACCAGCTTCGTCGCGACGTTCCTCGGCACGCCGCGCATGAACCTCGTCGACGGAAAAATCGACGGCGACGCCATCGCGTGCGGTCCGTTCCGCGTGGCTGCGCCGGAGGCGGTTCGCGCGGCGCACACGAAGAGCGACATCACACGGGTGGTGGTGGGCATCCGCCCCGAGGACGTTCATCTCGCGAAGGAAGGCGACGATGGCGCGGCGCGCTTCGAGGTCGCCGTCTCCGAGCCGCTCGGCGCCGAGACGCATCTCGTGCTCAGGAGCAGCAACGCGGGGGCCGGCGACGTCGAGCTGCGCGTCCGCGCGCCCGGCTTCGATCCGCGTCCCACGGGCGCCGCCGTCTTCGTGACGATCGATGCATCACGCATGCATGTCTTCGAGGCCGCTCCCAGCGAGAAGCGCATCGCATGAGCGGCGGACGCGTCACACGCGTCACGCGCCGCGCCTTCGGGCTCGGCGGCTCGCTCGCTGCGCTCGGCGCGCTCGGTGGAACGGCGGGCTGCAAGCGCGCGCTCCGTGACGACCGCGGCCGCGTTCGCCTCCGGCTGTGGTTCTCGCTCGGAGGACGCAATCGCGAGGTGCTCCTCGAGATCGTGAAGCGCTTTCACGCGGTGCAGGACGAGATCCACGTCGAGCCCGTCTACCAGGGCGACTACTTCGAGTCGCTCGCGAAGCTGCGCACGGCCATCGCCGCGAAGGCGGCGCCGGCGCTGAGCCACGTCGTCGCCGAGGTGGTGCCGTATCTCGCGCGCGCCGGCACACTCGAGTCGCTCGACGGCTACCCGGGCATGCGCGAGCTGCCGCTGGTCGGGCCGCTCGCGCAGTCGGGCGCGTTCCGCGGCGGCGCCGAGCGACCGCTGCAGGGGATTCCGCTCAACCGCTCGACGCCGCTCATGTACTGCAACGGCGACGTCTTCGCGAAGGAGGGCCTGCGCCCGCCGACGACGTGGAAGGAGATGGTGGACGTCGCCAAGGCGCTCACGCGTCCGGGTCGATGGGGCCACGAAGTGCCCATTTCTTGGTGGTTCTGGGTGGCGCTCGTCGGTCAAGCGGGAGGCACCGTGTTCGACGAGAGCGGCCGCGCCACGCTCGGCGACAAGGCCGGCATCCGCGCGCTCTCGCTCTGGCAGGACCTCGTGCATCGCGAGAAGGTGATGCGTCCGCCGCCGGGCCGCGACTACGACGCGTGGAACGTCGTGAACCAGGACTTCCTCGGCGGTCGTGCGGCGTTCATCTGGACCAGCACCGCGTACATTCGTTACCTCGAGGACAACGCGCGGTTCCCGGTGGTCGCGGCGCCGCTCCCGCGAGACGTGCGCGCGTCGGTGCCCACCGGCGGCACGTTCTTCGTCGTCGTGAAGCAAGCGCCCGACGAGGAGAAGGCAGCCGCCGCGCGCTTCCTGCGCTTCTTCTGCGACGCCGAGCAGGCCGCCTACCTCTCGACGCGCACCGGCTATCTCCCGATCACGACGCCGGCCGTCGAACGGATGCGCGCCGACGGCTTCTTCGCGAAGCACCCCAACGACGCGGTCGCGCAGGCGCAGCTCGCGAACGTCGATCCGTGGCCGTGGGAGCCGCTGCTCTTCCGGATCGAGCGCGACATCGTCGACCCGCGTCTCGAGGAGGCGGTGCTCCTCGATCGCGACGCCGCGACCGTTCTCGCCGAAGCGCGCACGCTGGCGGCGCGCCCCGGCTGACATGAAGCCGCGCGCTCGCATCCATCCGTGGCTGATGCTCGGGCCTTCGCTCGCGGCGTGGACGATCTTCGTGTTCCTGCCGCTCGGTCTCGCCGCCTACGAGAGCCTCTTCGCGTGGGACATGCTCACCGACCCGGTCTACGTCGGCGGCGCCAACTACGCGGCGATCGCCGAGGGCGGCGAGCTGTGGCGCATCCTCGGGCGCACGCTCGGCTTCAGCGTGCTCGTGGTGAGCGGCTCGATGGCGCTCGGTCTCGGCCTGGCGCTGCTCCTCGATCGGCCGGGGCGCTTCTTCGCGTTCGTCCGCGGCTCGATCTTCAGCGCCTACGTCGTGAGCTGGGTCGCCGTCGCGCTCCTGTGGGTGCTGCTCCTCGATCCCGATCGCGGCGTCGCCGCCTCGCTGCTCCGAATCATGCATCTTCCACGCATCGGGTTCCTCACCGACCCGCACGCGGCGCTCGTCACGCTCGCCGGCGTCACGGTGTGGAAGATCACCGGCTACGCGATGGTGGTGTTCCTGGCCGGCCTTCGCGCCGTGCCGCAGTCGCTTCACGAGGCCGCGGCGCTCGACGGCGCGAGCGCGATGTCGAGATTCCGCTACGTGACCTGGCCGCTCCTCAAGCCCACGGCGGCGTTCGTGGCCACCACGAGCCTCATCGTGAGCTTCCAGGCGTTCGACGTCGTGCGCATCATGACCGGCGGTGGTCCCGCGCGCGCGACGACGCTCTTCGTCTACGCCATCTACGAGCAGGTCTTCATGAACCTGAGCGTCGGCCGCGCCAGCGCCGTCGCGGTCGTGTACTTCCTCGTGCTCTGCATGCTCGCCGCGCTGCAGCTGCGCGCGTGGCGCAGCCAGACCGTGGGGAGGCGCGCCTGATGGTAGGCCGCTCGAAACGCCCCGGCTTCTGGCCGATGCTGCTCGGCTCGATCGCGGCGGCGATCTGGGTCCTTCCGTATGCGTGGATGGTCACGACGTCGCTCAAGCCGCTCGACGAGATCGCGAACGATCCGACCGCGCCGCTGCCTCAGCATCCGCAGCTCGGCGCGTATCGCGAGGTCTTCGAGCTCGTGCCGGTCGGGCGCTATCTCCTCGTGTCGATCGCGGTGGCCGTGACCATCGGCGTGCTGCAGCTCGCGCTCGCGCTGCCCGCGGGTTACGCCCTCGCCAAGCTGCGTTTCGTCGGCAAGAAGACCGCGTTCGGGCTGGTCGTCGCGTGCCTGCTCGTGCCGGCGCAGGTCACGTTCGTGTCGGTCTTCTTGATGTTCTCGAAGGTGTCCCTCACGAACACGTTCAGCGCGCTCGTGCTGCCGTTCGCGGCGAGCGCGCTAGGTACCTTCCTCGTGAGACAAGCGCTGCTCTCGGTGCCCGACGAGATCATCGAAGCCGCGCGCCTCGACGGCGCGTCCGAGCTCACCATCATCTACCGCATCCTGGCGCCGCTCCTCCGGCCGACGCTGGTCTCGGTCTTTCTCGTGAGCTTCGTCTTCCATTACTCGGATTATTTCTGGCCGCTGGTGATGACGACCGATGACACCGTGCGGACGCTCCCGCTGGGCATCGCGCTCTTGAAGGAGCCGGGCAGCGGCGTCCGCTGGCACGTCGTGATGGCGGGCAACGTGATCCTGTCGATGCCGGTCCTCGCGCTCTTCGCGATGGCGCAGAAGCACCTCGTGCGCGGCGTGGCCGGTCGCGCGTAGACCTCGAACGTGATCCGTCGCGGCGGGGCCGGGACGATGCGTGCATGGCCGGGGGGGCGTGGGTGAGTGTTGCTCGCTCGGTTCACCCTCATGCACGTGTCGTCGTCGGCCCCGCCGGACGGCAGGAGTCGTGGAGAGCGCTCGAATTCACTCCACGACGTAGATCGTCTCGGGCGCCCGGGCCGGCGCTGCCGCTCGTGCCGCTCGCGCCGGGGAGCACCGCGCCGGTGCCGGTGGTCGTGCCGCCGCCGGCGCCCGGACCCGCATCCGCTGACGGTTCCGCGGTGCACGCCGCAACGGCGCTCACCACGAAGCAGGTCATCGCAACGGTCCAGTGCAGCGCCGTCGTTCTCATCGTGGACGAGGCTGCTGCACGGCCCGAGCCAATCGAGGCTCCAACTTGGTAACGATGTAGTCGCGATCGAGCATCGAGGAAACATAGTTGTTTCTATGACAACGACGCTTTGCCAGCCTGTCGGTACTGGATCGAACGCGCGCCGGACCTGGGCACGTTGCGGACCGCTTTGACCGGATAGTTGGTAACGAAGTAGCCTTGGAGGATGGCGCGGACGAAGACCCAGGCCCACGTCGCGTCGAAGCGCGCGCCCGCGAGCGCGCCGCCGCCGAGCGCGCCGGCTCTCGCGGCGGCGCCGCCGAAGCCGCGTCACGCGGCGGATCCCGTGTTCGACCAGCTCGCGGTCGCGATCCTCGACGGCTCGCTGCCGCCCGGGTCGTCGCTGCCTCCCGAGCGTGAGCTGTCGGAGCGCTTCGGCGTCTCGCGCCTCATCGTGCGGCAGGCGGTCCATCGCCTCGCCGACATCGGGCTCGTTCGCGTGAGGCAGGGTGGGCCGACGCAGGTCGTCCATCCCAACGAGGCCCGCGATCTACGGGTGATCGAGCTGGTCTACATGGTCGGGCAGGGGGCGGCGCGCGACGTCCGCGAGCTCATCGAGAGGCAGTTCCTGCACGGCTATTCGCTGCTGTTCCTCGCCGCCAAGCGCGCGAGCAAGGAGCGGCTGCGCGCCATCGCCGAGATGGCCGACGATTATGCCGCACGCGGAGCGCCTGGCGGCGAGATGAGCGCCTTCGAGAGGCGCTTTTTTACGGCTCTCGCAGAGGCCACGGACAACCGCTTCTACGTGCTCGAGACGAGCTGGTGGTTCAAGCTCACCGAGGGACGTCCGGAGCGCCCGCCGGTCTTCACGGATGAGCAGCGCCAGGAGTTCTACCGAGAGATCGCGCGCCGCCTCGTCGACGATCGTGACGCCGCACGCTTCTATCTCGACTCACTGTCCCCGCTCCTCGATATGCTCGGCACGTTCGTGCTCATGGGCGGGCAGAAGACCGAAGCAGCGCGATAACGAATCGCGAGAAGCGATCGAACCGCGCTCGTCTTTGGTTGACAGCATCGACCCCGAACAGGCAACGATCGGCAATCGCGTTCTGCGCGAAGGAGAGAGAGAGACATGGCGGCTAAGAAGAAGAAGGCAGCGGCGAAGAAGAGCGGCGGCGCGGCGAAGAAGCCCGCAGCAGCAGCGAAGAAGCCGGCTGCGAAGAAGAGCGGCGGCGCGGCGAAGAAGCCGGCTGCGAAGAAGAGCGCGGCGAAGAAGCCGGCGGCGGCGAAGAAGCCGGCGGCGGCGGCGAAGAAGCCGGCGGCGAAGCCGGCCCCCGCGCCGAAGGCGGCGCCGGCGCCGAAGACTGTCGCGAAGAAGCTCGGCGCGAAGGCGCGCGAGATCGTCGACGCGGGCGTCGACCTCGTCAACAAGGCGCGCGGCGGCAAGAGCCGCGGCGGCGACGACGGCGAGGAGTGAGCTCGGTCTGGGGGGGCCCACCAGGGCCCCCTCGGAGCTTTGCTGGGTTCCTGCGCCCCGAGCGCGCAATGGCAGCGGAATGTTGCCGTCAGCTTGGAATGCTTGATGCGGCGCGTGATCGGCCTCGACACGGAGGGGATCGCAGGTCAAAGCACGCAGACAAGTGTTCAGGCGGGTCGCGCGGGTCGAGACCCGCCGGCCGAGGGAGCTTGGGAGTTGCTGCCGTTCTCCAAAAAGAAAAACCAGAGCGACGAAGTGGAGCTCGATGAGGACGACTTCGAGGTCGTCGAGGTCTCGAGCACTCCCAAGACCGTGCAGCGCGCCGTAGCTCGCCCACGGACCATCGTTCCCGTTTCGCGCCGCATCCTCGCCGAAGAGGTCGAAGAGGACGTCGCGGGTCAGTGCCTCGCCTCCATCGCCGCCGAAACGTCGCAGACGTGGCGCATCGAGGTCGACTCTTCGTCTTCGATCATTGCCGTGGCGGCGAGCCCGCTGACGCGCCCGATCGACGAGCCGACCACGCCGTCGTCGATCTCGCGTCTGCCTGCGGTGAGCGCGCCGCCGCTCTCGCGAGCGGGCGCTGCGCACGTGCCTGGCGTGCGAGAGTCGACGCCGCCGCCGGCGTTCGTGCGTCGGTCGAGCCCGAAGCTCCCCGCCATTCCCGCGGCCGCGCCGTCGTCGTACGTGGCCGTGGCGTCTGCCGTCAGCGGCGAAGAGAGCGCCTCGGAAAAGAGCAGCGTCGCGCCCGTCGCCATGCCGGTTTCTCAGATGGCTCACGGGGCTCAGCGCGCAGAGCCGACGATCATCGTCGTCCGAGAGCGTCCGCGCGTGGCGTGGATCTTCGCGGCCGCCGCGATCGGCGCGCTCGCTTCGTTCGGCGCCACGCGTCTGATGTCGACGTCGTCCGCGCCGCTCGCCTCGACGGCGCCGCCGTCCACCGAGGTCGCGCCGGCCGCTGCGGGCGCTGCTGTCGCTCCCATCGCTCCCATCGCCGCGGGGCCGAGCACGGCGGTCGTTGCACCTCAAGCACCTCAAGCACCGACGGCACCGACGGCACCGACGGCACCGGCCGCACCGCCGGCACCCGCGCTACAGTCGCCACCCGCGCTGGCTACCCACGCCGCGGCGACGTCCACGCCGCCGCCCGCGATCGTTCACTTCGGAGACGACGAGGGCGTCGCGATCAAGGCTCCCGCTGCCTCTCTGCCGGCGCGTCGTCCGGCTTCGTCCGCGGCCGGAGCTCCGGCCGCGCCCGCGGCGACGACACGCTCGAGCGCGCCGCGCGTGCCCTCGATGGGTCCGGCGCTCCCGGACGGCAGCTTCGGTCTCGGACGCAGCGACACGTCGACGACGTCGAGCGCCAGCGCGCCTCCGCCTGCGCTCACGGCATCCGCCGTCGCGTCCGCCGACGCTCGCAAGCGTGCGCTCACGCCCGAGCAGCAGCTCGCCGCCGCGCAGCTCAAAGCGTCGATGAAATAGCGGCGTCGAGGCGCTTTCGCTCCGGCAGCATCAGCACCGCGTACAGCAG
>OUNM011160765.1_pt1 | contig 19432 bp, 19 predicted proteins | sample 1769961 | NCBI WGS metagenome assembly OUNM01 (sample SAMEA3914820, study PRJEB12502) | metagenome | biome: forest; material: soil | place: USA | collected 2012-03-12 | depth 0.3 m
GGAAAAGGCCATCGATGAGGCCGTGACCAAGGCGCTGGCACATAGCGGCGTGCCTTCAGCGCAAATCGCCGTAGCGCGCGGCGGCCAGATCGTTCTCGCCAAGGCATGGGGCAAAGCGGCAGACGGCATGCCCGCACGGCCCGACCAGCCCTACCAGATCGCATCGAACTCCAAGCAGTTCCTGGGCGCGCTGATTCTTAAGCTGCGCGATCAGGGCAAGCTCTCGCTGGACGACAAGGTTTCGAAGTATCTGACTGGGGTTTCCGGCGGGGATGAGATCACGATCCGCCAGCTGCTGTCCCACAGGTCCGGCCTGCGCGACTTTTGGCCGCAGGACTACCTCTTCTCGGACATGCGCACGCCGGTGAAGCCGGAACAGATCGTTGCGCGCTGGGCCACCGCCCCGCTGGACTACAAGCCCGGCACGCGCTGGCAATATTCCAACACCGGCTATGTCGTCGCCGGCCTGATCGCCGAAAAGGCAGGCGGCGCACCGCTGTGGACGCAGTTCGAGCGTGAGCTGTTCCAGCCGCTCGGCCTGCATCCGCTGAAGCTGGACGACACCAACAAGCCCGGCTTCCCACAAGGCTATCACCGATACGCGATGGGCCCGGTGGTGACTGCCACGCCGCCCGCGCCGGGCTGGCTCTGGGCGGCAGGCGAAATCTCCATGACCGCATCCGACCTTGCACGCTGGGATATCGCCCGCCTGCACCGCACGCTGCTGCCCGCCGCTGATTGGGACGAGCAGGAAGCACCCACGATCCTCGCCGACGGCAGCAATTCCTCCTACGGTCTGGGCGTGTTCACCAAAACCGCCGACGGTCGGCGCATCATCAACCACGGTGGCGAATCGGTGGGCTTTCTGTCGCAGAGCACGATCTATCCGGACAGCGATGTCGCCATCGTAGTGCTGACCAATGCGGACTTCGGTGCGGTGACCGGATCGGTCACCACTGCGATCGCCGATATCGTGATGCCGCGCGATCTCCCGCTCGACAGCGGCGAAGCGCCCCGCACCGACGACGCCCGCGCCCAGTTGGAGACGCTGATCGCCGGCAAATTCGATCCCGCCGCTTTCACCGTCCACGCGCGCGACTATTTCTCGGCGTCTGTCCGCAAGGACTATCGTGAGAGTCTGGCCGCGCTCGGCCCGCTCACCGCGTTCGAGCCTGCGGGCAAGCCGAAGCTGCGCGGCGGTTTCGTGAACCGCACGTTCACCGCCACCTTCGGCAACCGCAAGCTGGCCGTATCCACTTACGCCAATCCCGGCGCGAAGGGTGCGTGGGAACAGTTCATCGTCATGCCTTCGGAAGACTGACGGCGCCGGGCCGACGATTGTCGGCAAGGACGGGTGGCGGTGTCTCTTCGGGTCGGCTAGCCAAGGCGGCATGGTCGATTCGTCGCGTATCTACACCGCCGCCCTCGTCGTCATCGGTGACGAGATTCTCTCGGGCCGAACCCACGACAAGAACATTGCCCAGGTCGCCGCCTGGCTGCAGGTGCAGGGCATCCGCCTGAAGGAAGTGCGCGTGGTGGCGGACGATACGCCCGCCATCGTCGAAGCGGTGAACCTGCTGCGCGCGCGCAACGACTATCTGTTCACCACCGGCGGCATCGGCCCGACGCACGACGACATCACCGTGGACGCCATTGCCGAAGCGCTGGGCGTCCCGGTGATCGTCCATCCCGAAGCGCGGGCGATCCTGGAGACTTATTACCAGACGCGCGGCGGCCTTACCGATGCCCGCCTGCGCATGGCCCGCACGCCCGAAGGTGCCAGCCTGATCCCCAACCGCTACACCGGCGCGCCGGGCATCCGCTACGACAACGTCTTCATCATGGCCGGCGTGCCCAGCATCACCGCCGGCATGCTGGATGCCCTCACCGGCACGCTGGACGGCGGCGCGCCGCTGCTGTCCGAAACGGTCGGCTGCTGGGTGGGCGAAAGCGAAGTTGCGGACCTGCTGCGCGAGACGGAGAAGGCCTTCGAAGGTTGCCAGATCGGCTCCTACCCGTTCTGGGGTGAAGGCCGGACCGGCGCCAACTTCGTGATCCGTTCGGTCGATGCCGAGCAACTGGCGGCCTGCACGCGCACCCTTGTCGAAGGGCTGGCGGCGCTGGGTAAGGCGGCCGTGCCGGGTGGGATTTAGCCTCATCTCCCTCGCCCCGATCTTCCTTGCCGGCGCTGCGCCGCAAGAGGCCGAGTTCGAACGCCTGCTGGCCAGCAACGACAGCGCAACCGCAGCGCTGGGCGAATGGTGCGCCACGCACCGCAGCGCCGACGCGCCGATCGTTACCGCCAGGCCGGTGAAGGGCGAAGACGCCGCCCTCCCCTCCGACGCGCGCGCATTGCTGGAAACCGCAGGCGAGGAGCCGCTCGGCTATCGCCATGTCCGCCTTACGTGCGACGGCGTAACGCTGTCCGAAGCGCACAACTGGTTCGTGCCTTCACGCCTGACCGACGCGATGAACGCGACGCTGGCCTCTACCGACACTCCCTTCGGCAAAGTCGTCGCCCCGCTGCACTTCACGCGCGAGCGGCTCGAATCGCGGCACGGGCGGCTTGAAGGCTGCCCGCCCGGTACGTTCCTGACGCACCGGGCACTGCTGCGTTTGCCCGACGGGAGGCCGATCAGCCTCGTCGTCGAATGCTACCAGCGAGAGGCGCTGGAGAAGTAGTTCAGGCTGCGACCGCCTCGGTCCCCGCGATCGAGGTGCGGTGCATCATGCGGCCGGTCGACTTATCGTAAGGGATCGCCCGGTGCATCGCGCCGGTGTTGTCCCAGATCACGAAGTCACCCTTGGTCCACTTGTGCCGCAGCGAGTAGGCAGGCTGCGCCGCCCATTCCTGCAAGCGGATCAGCATGGCGCGGCCGGCGGGCACTTCCATGCCGACGATGTGGTCGGCCGTCGTGCCGATCACCAGCGACTTGCGACCCGATTCGTGCGTCCACACCAGCGGGTGCTCCTTGATGAGCCCGATACCCAGCACGCGCTCGCGGTGCTTTTCGGGGATCGCGTCGGCAATCGGCGAGAGGCTGGCGCGCACCGAATGGACGGCCTTCATGCCCTCCAGATCACGCTTCTCTTCCTCCGACAGGCCTTCGTAAGCAGCATACGTGCTGGCAAATTCGGTCTCGCCGCCCTTGTCCGGAGCGATGCGGCAGGACAGCAGCGTCGCGAAGGGCGGCGGCATGTCCACGGTGATCCCGTCCATGTGCCAGAAGAACGTGCCGAGCACGTATTCCGGCTGCGGGTTGATCTTCTCGTCCAGCGTTACCTGATAGACGTCGGCATCGTTGCTCTGCACATTGTTGCGCGCGGTCAGCCGCACCTTTTCGCCCATCAGGCCGGTGATCGTCAGCTGTTCTTCATCGGTCAGGTTCGCCTCAGGAAAGACCACGACGGTGCGTTCCTCGACCTTGGCGCGGATTGCCCTGGCCGCTTCGGGCGTGAAGATGTCGGCACGGTCGTCCCAGACCACGCGCGAGCCGATGTGTTCCTTGATGTCTTCAAAGCGGATAGCCATCTGGCCGCCTCTCCCGTTTGGTTATGCTGAACACATGTACAGCGCGACGCGCAATTTGGCAATCGCGCACGGGATGAGTCGCTTCGCGGTGGGCCTCCCGTTGATCAGACGGGGCGCAGCAAAAACCGCAAGGTGACAGTCAGGTTGACACGGTTGACACTGTTCTAACCCGAAATCTCACCCCTCCCGCTGGAAGGAGGAAATGAGGCTGTCGAGCCTCAACAGGCGTGCAATTCCCACGATTTCAAAGAGCCTTGTTCCGCCCCAAAACAGCGTCTCAAAATGGCAGGGCAAAGCGATGTAGGAAATCTGTTTGGCAAGGGACGCTGATGCCTCCCAAGCCGTTAGTGATGTTTACCGTTCGGCCATCGGCAGAGTTGGGCAATCGGAATGCGGCGGATCAAGCATCGCAACCGCCCGGCGCAGTTTGTTTTGGACCAGACGCTCGTAATGGTGACCTTACCAGTTAATTCGCCATCGCAACGTAGCGAACAGACAAAGAAAAAGGGCCGGAGGTTTCCCTCCGGCCCTTCTATCCGTTTCGCGGATCCTGAAAAATCAGGCGCCGGCGATATCGGTCGTGTCGATCTTGAGGCCGGGGCCCATCGACGACGACAGCGAGATCTTGCGAACGTACTTGCCCTTCGAGCCCGAGGGCTTGGCCTTGACGATCGCATCGACGAACGCGCTGAAGTTGGTCAGCAGGTCGGCGTCCGAGAACGACATCTTGCCGATACCGGCGTGGATGATGCCCTGCTTCTCAACGCGGAACTCGATCTGGCCGCCCTTGGCGTCCTTCACGGCCTGCGTGACGTTCGGGGTCACGGTGCCGAGCTTCGGGTTCGGCATCAGGCCCTTCGGACCCAGCAGCTTACCGAGACGGCCGACGACGCCCATCATGTCCGGGGTGGCAATGACGCGGTCGTAGTCGAGGTTGCCGGCCTGCATGTCGTCCATGAGGTCTTCCGCACCAACCTTGTCGGCGCCGGCGGCGAGAGCTTCCGCAGCCTTATCGCCCTTGGCGAACACGGCGACGCGAACGGTCTTGCCGGTACCGGCCGGGAGCGAAACCATGCCACGGACCATCTGGTCGGCGTGACGCGGGTCAACGCCCAGGTTCATCGCGACTTCGATGGTCTCGTCGAACTTGGTGGTCTTCAGGTCGCGCAGGGTCTGCAGCGCGTCAGCGACGGGGTAGTGCTTCAGGTTGTCGCCGAGCTTTTCAGTCAGCGACTTCTGCTTCTTGGTCACCTTGGCCATGGAATCAGCCCTCCACCACTTGCAGGCCCATCGCGCGGGCCGAACCTTCGATGATCTTGGTGGCGGCATCAATGTCGTTGGCATTGAGGTCGGCCATCTTGACCTGGGCGATCTCGGCAAGCTGCGAACGCTTGACGGTACCGGCGCTGATCTTGCCCGGCTCCTTCGAGCCCGACTTCAGGTTCACGGCCTTCTTGATGAGGAAGGTCGCCGGGGGAGTCTTGGTGACGAACGTGAAGCTGCGATCCGCATACACCGTGATGATGGTGGGGATCGGCATGCCCTTTTCGAGCTCCTGCGTGGCGGCATTGAACGCCTTGCAGAATTCCATGATGTTCACGCCGCGCTGACCCAGCGCAGGGCCGATCGGCGGGGACGGCGTGGCGCTGCCGGCCTTAACCTGCAGCTTGATGTAACCTTCGATCTTCTTGGCCATGTGGCCACTCCTTCACACTTTCGCACCTGCCGGGCAGATGCTCATGTTTAGCGGTTTTACGGACGCCGAGGCATCCTCCCGCAGGGAATCGGGCAGCACGAAGCCGCTCCGAAGGGCGCGCCCCTAAACGAAATCGGGCGAAAAGAAAAGGGCGGATTGGAATTCCGTAAGCCGAAACGCTTTAGGCCGCACGCGGGGCTCGCTGAGTGTCGGCGTAGCGCTGCCATGCAGAGCGAACGGCGCGGCGGGCGGGAGTTTCAAGATAGCGGAATGAAAGGTCTGACACCAACAGAACCAGCGCGCCGAAGCCGAAAGTTACTGTGAACCAGGTGCCGATGCTGCCGGATATCGGGCCGTAATGCCCCTCCAGCACGCGCAGGATCGGCCAGTCAACGAGGTAGATCGCATAGGATCGGTCGCCCAGCCAGCGCATCGGTGCGGAACCCATGAACTTCAGCCGCAGCGCCAACAGCAACAGCGCCGGCCATGCCAGCAGGCTCAGCGGCAGCAGCGAACTCATCCGCCCCATATCGAGCGCAATGCCGATCGCCATCAGGCAGACAAGAAGCGCTGTTGGCGCATGGCGCAGCCGCGCTCGCGCATGCCAGAGCACTTGCCCAAGAAAAAAGCCCAAAAGTCCACGCGGAAGGCCGTCACCGACCCAAGGACCACCTGCCCTTCCCTGTACCACGAAATGCAGCAGCGCGCCCAAGATCGCCAGCACCGTGACTTTCTGCAACATGCGCTTGCCGCCAACGGCGCCCATCGCGAAAAGTACGTAGCACACGCACTCCACCGAGATGGACCAACTCGGCCCGTTGAAGCTGTGGCCAACCGTTCCGACGAAGCCCTGAAGCATGAACAGGTTCGCCATGAAGGTAAGCGGCGTGTTGTTCGGATCGCCCAGGAACAGCACACCGCAAACCAGCAGCATCAGAAGGTGCAGGGGATAGAGCCGCGCCACCCGCGCCATTGCAAAGCCGCCCAGCGCACCGCGCTTCAGGGCATAGCCCTGCCCGGGACCACGCTCTACCAGGTAGACGTGCGCGAAGATGTAGCCGGAGATCAGGAAGAACAGGTCTACCAGCGTCCAGCCCCAGTGCTGGAACCAGCGCAGCAGGCCCGGTAATGACTCAATGACATCCGGGGTGAACAACGACTGCGGGTGATAAAGCAGCGCCACACCGCAAGCGGCGAGACCGCGCAGTCCGTCGAGACGCGTCAAACGTCCGCCCGGCCCTGTCGCCTCTCCCTTCAAAGTCGCGAAAATCCCCATCGCCGACAAGTGTTACCCAGACACGGTTAAAATGCCGATAATTGCATCTTCACGCGCCTTGCCGTGCCCGCCATACCGCCGCACCATGGAAAATGCAGAACTCGACCGTCTGATCTGGACCGCCCTGACCGGCGAACAGGCCCGCTTCGCTCTGGGCGCGAACATCGGCAGCGGAGGCGCGCGCCGCTTCCATCCGGAGATCGGCCCACTGGCCGCCATTCGCGACTTTTCGGAGGAAAGCCTGGCAGACTTTGCCGCACTCGCTGACGAATACGGACCACTGGCGCTGATGCAGCCGGACGAGCCGGTGGAAGTGCCTGGCATCGACCTCGTGAAATCGGCCCTCGGCGTGCAGATGATCTTCGCTGGGGGCACCGCCGCCCTGGACGCCATTGCCGAGGCTGCATGCGATTCGCGCATCGTCGCACTGGGGGCGCAGGACCACGCGGAGATGCTGGAACTCGCCACGCTGACCGAGCCTGGCCCGTTCGGCACGCGCACCGGCGAGCTGGGCGACTTCTGGGGGATCAAGGAAAATGGCCGGCTGCTCGCCATGGCCGGACAGCGCACGCGGACCGGAAACTTCATCGAGGTTAGCGCCGTCTGCGCCCATCCCGATGCGCGAGGACGCGGCCTTGCCGGCTTGCTGTCCCGCCGGGTGGCTGCGGCCATTCTCGACGGCGGACGCACGCCGATCCTGCATTCTTATGCCGATAACGAGGCTGCGCTCTCGCTCTACCACAAGCTGGGCTTCGTGGAACGTTCGCGAGTGAGCCTGACGGTCTACGCGCCCCGGAAATGACGGCGATCGCGTAACCGACACGAAAAAGGGGCGCCTTCCAATCCGGAAGGCGCCCCTTTTTGCATCCGACGCCCCGCAAAGGGCTGGCCAGATTACTTGCTGAGTTCGACGTGCTCGAAATCGAGGTCGACCGGCGTTGCGCGGCCGAAGATCGAGACCGAGACCTTGACGCGGTTCTTGTCGAAGTCGAGTTCCTCGACCACGCCGTTGAAGCTGGCGAACGGGCCGTCCAGCACCTTGACCGAATCGCCGATCTCGTAATCGACGCTGACCTGCTTGCGCGGGGCGGCAGCAGCGGCTTCGGCAGCGCCGAAGTAGCGCGATGCTTCGTTCTCGCTGATCGCCTGCGGCTTGCCGTTGTTGCCCAGGAAGCCAGTGACCTTCGGGGTGTTCTTGACGAGGTGGTAGACGTCGTCGTTCAGGGTCAGCTTGGCCAGCACGTAACCGGGCATGGTCTTGCGCTCGACCTGGACCTTCTTGCCGCGCTTGACCTCGGTGATGGTCTCATGCGGGACCTGCACGTCCTCAACGAGCTGCGAAAGCCCGATGCGTTCGGCTTCGGCGAGGATAGCTTCCTTCACCTTGTTCTCGAAGCCGGAATAGGCGTGGATGATGTACCAGCGGGCCATGGTTCTCTCTTCGTTGTCTGGTTTCAGCCGATCAGCGACAGGAGCGAGCTGACGATCCAGCCGAACAGTGCGTCGATGCCCAGGAAGAACACTGCCAGCAGCAGCGTCATCAGGCCGACGAAGATCGCGGTCGTCACCGTCTCCTGGCGCGAGGGCCAGTGAATCTTGGAGGCTTCGGTGCGCACCTGGCGGAAGAATTCGCCGGGAGTGGTCTTGGCCATGTCAGTCGTACTCGCGTCTCTGCCTGGTGCCCGAAGGCGTTCCGGGCGGGAAAAAGTCTCGTGGCTTCCGCCTAGGGCTCATCGCCGCCCCGGCCGGGGCCGGGAGGGGCAGATAAGATCCGTATGTCGGAAGGAAAGCGCGACTTAGCGCCCGTCGCCCTGATTTGCAAGGTCTGCCGGATCGGCAAGACGCGCAAGGAACGAGTTGGAGCTGGAATAAAGCACGCGCGCGCCATCGGGCAGCGCCACCGGCTTGATCGTGCCGATGTACCACAAGTAATCGGCATGCCGCGCGGGCGGGAACGTGCGCAGATCGATGTGCTGCTGCGGAGAGTAGATAATCCGCTGCGAAGGATCGGCGAAGCGATAGGAAAGATCGCGCATCGACAGCATGTGCACGTCGGGCAGCGCGAAGTTCGAATTCTCCATCGCGCTGCGGCGAACCACCGCGTAGGAGCCGAAATGCTCGAACGGGCCGAAGCGCCACTGGCTGCGCGGGATCGCCACGGCGGTGGCGACACGGGCGCCTTCGGGCACCTTGTCCAGCGCGGCGATCAGTTCGCGCGCGGTCTGCGCGTCCTGATACCAGACCACCGTGGTGATCAGTGTACGCACCACGAACAGCGCGGTCGCCCCCCGCACCGCCCAGCGCGGCAGGTTCCAGTCGATCGAAAGGCAGGCGACCATCAGCGCCATCGTGCTGAGGCGATAGTCGGCATAGTCGCCGCCAAAAATCTGGCGCGGCACGATCAGCGTCAGCACGAACAGAATCAGTGCCGCCCAGCCGAAGCGACCGTCGATCTTGCGCAGCGCCAGCGCGCCGCCCAGCACGCCCAGCACGATCCACAGGCTGGCGATATCGAACGTGTAGTCGAAGCTGCGCATCGACTTGTAGAGGATGCTCCACTTGTAATCGAGCACCCAGCGTCCGTAGGAAACCTTGGAGTTGCTGCCCATGCCCATCAGCATCGGCAGCATCGGGAAGATCAGCGGCCAGGGCTTCAGGAACGGGCGCCAATCGCGCCAGCTTTTCCGGTGGCTCCATTCGTAGCCGAAGATCAGCACGCCCATCACGCCCCAACCGGACACGTGGCTGAGCCAGACCACGAAGCTGGCCGGCACCATCGCCGCCCAGCGCCATGGCTTGCCTTCCAGCTTCACCCAGGCCGCGAAGACGAACAGCGCCAGCGCGACCGAAAGCGACCAGTTGACGAAGCCCATCAGCAGCGAGGGCGACCAGATCATCGCCAGCGAGAGAATCGGCCCCACGCCCATCTTGCGGCCGAGCGAACGACACAGCGCATGGACGGACAGCACCGAAAGGAACGGGATCAGCGCAACGATGATGCGCCCGGCCTGCTCCAGCCCGAAAATCGGCGTCAGCGGCACCATCAGCAGTTCGACGCCGAGGTTGCCGGTCCATTCCCAGTTGAAGCGGAAATAGCGCGTCAGATACGGGTCCTGCCCATGATCGAGCGCGACCTTGTATCCCGCCAGGTGCGAGGGATAATCGGTCATCTGCGGGGCCCAGGCCACCAGCACGGGCAATGCCGCAAGCACCGCCATGGCGAGCGCGAACATAAGCCCGCGATCCATCGTCGGCAGGCGGAAACGACTGCCAAAGCGATTGGCCGCCGTCTTGAACAGGTCCTGGGTCTGCGGTTGCGCGGTACCGTGCATCTGCGGCGTAATCTTTCCCGACTTCAAGCCAGTCTGGTGCCCAACGGGACGGGAGAATCACATTCTCCACGGGTGCCCGAATCGCCAGACGCGGCCCCTCCTTGAGCGCGCCTAACCGCAATCGCGGTGTTGGCAAAGCGAATCACGGTATCGCGGCTTGCGGCTTATCGCAAATGCGAAGACGGCACGCGGCCCGTTCGGAGGGGGTATGAACGGGGCCTGCAGCCGTCACGCGAATCACTTCACCTGAACGCGCAAAGGCCCCGGACATGTCCGGGGCCTTTGTATTCCAGCGCGTTCCAGCGAAGGAAAATGCTGGCAGGAGTGGAGGGACTCGAACCCACGGCCCTCGGTTTTGGAGACCGATGCTCTACCAACTGAGCTACACTCCTGCGGGCGGGCTGGCCTCTAGACACTGTTCCGCAGGATGACAAGGGGATTACGGTAGATACTTGAGAACTTAATCCACAGCCTCATATCCAGCTTGCATTTCAGCGAGGGTAAGGGGCACCCTGAACCCCTGCCCTTTCAACCAGACCAGTCACGTGCACGCCCCCAGTTCCACACGCATGATCGAGCCGGAGCTTTTGATGCTCGCCTACCGCAGCGGGATTTTCCCGATGGCGGACAGTCGCGACGATCCCGAGATCTTCTGGATAGAACCACGCCTGCGGGCGATCCTTCCGATTGGCGGCTTCCACCTTTCGCACTCGCTGGCGCGCACGCTGCGGCGCGGCCGTTTCACGGTTACCTGCAACACCGCCTTTTCAGAGGTGATGGAGGCCTGCGCCGCGCCGCGCCAGGTCCGTCCGGGAAGCGACGACGAATCGGGCAGCTGGATCAGCCACCGCATCCAGGCCAGTTACGAGAACCTGCACTTCATGGGCCAGGCCCACTCGATCGAGGTTTGGCGCGATGAGGATGGCGCGCGCAAGCTGGTCGGCGGTCTTTATGGCGTGGGATTCGACCGGGTGTTCTGCGGCGAAAGCATGTTCTCGCGAGAGACCGATGCATCGAAAGTCGCGCTGGCGTGGCTGGTGGCGGCGCTGCGACTTGGCGGCGCGACCTTGCTGGACTGCCAGTTCATGACGTCGCACCTCGCCTCTCTGGGCGCGGTGGAAATGCCGCAGAAGCGCTATCTGGCGCTGCTACAACAAGCTCAGTCGGCAGTATTGGCCGCGGGCGAGGGCGAAGCGGCACCGGTTGCAGCCGGCGATGCGCTGACAGCAGGCGCCGGTGCGGCCGATTCGGTGGGTGCCGAAGATGCCGCAGTGCTGGGCTTGCCCGATGCCTTCGCAGCGCTGCTGGAGCTTGTTGCCGATTCGGGTAATGCCTCTTCACCCGGGAAGCTCATCGCGCAGTTCTTGACCCAGACGTCGTAGACCGGGTGCTGCACCGTGTTGAGCGCGGGCGAATTCTTGAACAGCCAGCCCGAGAAGACCTTGTGCCAGGCCAGCTTCTCGTTCGCGTTGGCGCGTTCCTCCACGAAGACCTGCACAAAGGCGCCCTCTTCCTGAGGACGTTCCCACGGCAGCGACTTCTCGCACGTGGCGACTTTGACGACCAGGTTGCCAAGGCGCTTGGCCTCACCCGGCTTCATCACCAGGTCCTGCGTCAGATTGTTACGCTTGTTGAGGACGCCCAGCGTGACCACGCGGTCCTTGTTGGGCGTGCCCAATTGCTGGCCCTGCGCCGCTTGCGCGGGGCCGGCCTGCATGCCGGTGATGGCATCGGGGATCGAAGTATCCTGCACTTCGGGCGCAGGCTGCCCCTTGCCACAGGCGGCGAGCGCCAGCGGCAAGGCGAAGATGGGCGCGTAGGCGAAGACCCGCTTCACTGGCGCGCCCCTCAGGCCTCGGGAGACCATGCCTCGTAGTCGCCGGTGGCGGGGGCGCGAACGCCGCCCCGCTCCAGCGCGCCCTGCGGGCGATAGGCCGAACCGGTGCCGGTGGCATTGGGGGTGTAGTCCACTTCCCAGATGCGCGGCGGCGGCAGATGGCTTTCGGGAACGCCGTCATAGCTGTGGTGCAGCCAACCGTGCCATTCGGCAGGGACGTTGCTGGCATCGTTGGCGGCCGCATAGATCACCCAGCGACGTTCGTACCCCTCGGTCGTCCGCACTTTGGCGGACTTCGAGCGATAGTACTTGTTGCCCTGCGCGTCGGTGCCGACGTGCTCGCCATTGCGCGAGCTCCAGAGCGAGGTGCCAATGGTGGCGCCGTCCCACCAGGTGAAGATCTTGGACAGGATTCCCATGGGCTGCGCGTTAGCGCCCTTCCACGCCGATGCCAAGCATGTTCCCGCGCGAAAACGACAGTTCAGGGGGTATCGTGGTTGAGCCTCGCTCCGTTTCCGAACCATCTCCCAACGCCGCGCGCTGGACAAGCAGGGTACGCGGAGTCACCCTCCGATGCGGGAGAGAAGCCTGAAGGCGCTGGTTTGGCACCGCCCAGACGTTTGGGCCGCAGGAGGGTTTCCATGCTCAAGCAGGCTTTCGCGCGACTTGCATTTGCCGCGCTGATCCCACTCGCTTTTTCAACCGCACCGCTTTCGAATGCAGAGGCAGCGGGCCGGCTCGCCAAGCTTCCTGCGCTGGGAGTGGACGCGAATCACGTGACGGTATCCGGCTTGTCCTCGGGCGGGTTCATGGCGGCGCAGTTCTCGGTGATTCATTCATCCACCGTCACCGGCGTCGGGATCGTCGCGGGTGGGCCATACGGCTGTGGGCTGATGGGATTGACCGTCGTTTCCGCCTGTATGACCGGCACACCGTCCGGCGCCGGGGCAAGGTTGGCCGCGCAGATGAACGAGATGAGCGGACTGATAGACCCCCTCGCCCATGTGAAGGACCAGCGGGTCTACCTGTTCCGCGGCGCAGGGGACACGGTGGTCGGCCAGGGCGCGCTCGATGCGCTGCGCGACTTCTATATGGCGGTCGGCGTGCCGACCGCGAACCTCCAATACCTTCGAAACTTCCCGGCGGAACACGCCTTCCTCTCGCTCACCGCCAAATCCGACTGCGCGCGGCTCGGCAGTCCTTACGTCAACCATTGCGGGGCGGACGGCACTGTCAGCGGCCTGCCCCGTTATGACCAGCCCGGCGCGATCCTGACCAAAGTGATCGGCGGAGACATCACGCCCGCCGCAACCACGCTTTCCAGCGCGCCGCAGCCCTTCTCGCAATCGCCCTATCTCTCGGCGATGAGTTCCATGGCCACGACCGGCTACGTCTATGTTCCCAAGCCATGCAGCAAGGCCGGTGCGAACTGCCGGATCCATGTGGTCTTCCACGGTTGCGGACAAGCGGCGGCCTATGTGAACGACGCAGTTTACGGCCAGCTTGGCTACAATGCCTGGGCGGACAGCAACCGGATCGTGGTGCTCTATCCGCAAGTGGAGAAGAGCCCGCTTTCGGGCAATCCGATGGGCTGCTGGGACTGGTGGGGCTATACCGGCCCCTTCGCCACCCGGTACGGCCCGCAAACGCAATCGGTGCAGGCAATGATCGACCGACTTGCCGAAACCGGCAGCTAGGCGGTCTTACCAGGTCCCCCCTTTTACCAGCTGACCTTGTCGCCGGGCTCGATGCCGAGTTCGGCGGAACGGCCGCCGTTCAGCTCCAGCACGCCGATGGCCGGGCCCTTGGAGGGCAGCGGAGTCTCGTCATACGGAACGGCATTGGCGGCGATGTTGAGCACGCGGTGGTCTGGGCCGATGAACAGGATATCCAACGGGATCACCGTGTTCTTCATCCAGAACGCCGCCTTGCGCGGGGCCTTTTCGGGGAACACCATCCCCTCATCCGCGCCCATCGCGGTGCGGAACATCAGACCCTTGGCTTGCTCCGCTTCGCTTGCGGCCACTTCGACATGGAAGACATGCGCCTTGCCGCCCGCCGAAGCCACTGTCAGCGGAACCACTGGAAGTCCCGATTCGGGATGAACCGCGCCAGTTGCCGTCGCCGTGCTAACCGCCGCCTCCGCCCCGCTTTTCGAACAAGCGGCAGGCAACATAAGCAAGGGCAGCAGCAGGACGGCAAGTGTGCGGTTTAGGTGCATCTTTCAGATATCTCCGACTTCGGATTCGGCTTCCTGCACCCAGTCTTCAGCCGCCTCCGGGCTTTCGGCTTCGACGATCGCACGCGCCATGTCCAACCGATGCCCGGCCCGCAGCATAGCGGCGATGTGCTTTTCATGCGTCGGCCTGTCGGCCGGCTGGGCCGCGAACGGGCCGAACCGCCGCCGCCTTGCCAGCACCAGCGCCGCCCGCCGCTCCGCCCCTTCGTCCGGCCGTGCGGCGTGGCGCAAGTCTTCGTCCACCCCCGCATGGCCCAGCGCCTCCCCCACGCGCCGCGCACCATAACCGCGCCGCAGCAGGCTGCCCGCCTTCATCCGCGCCCATGCCTCGTCATTCACATAGCCCAGCTCGCAATAACGCGCGACAAGGGCGTCCAGATCGGGCTCGCCCTCTTCCGCCCAGCCTCTTTCGCGCAATTTGCGTTGCAGATAATCGCGCAGCTTCCCTTGCGTCGTCGCGAAACGCGCGACATAGGCGAGCGCCAATTCTTCCAGACGGGTCTGGCTGAGCGGTTGTGGATTGCGACGCTTGTCCGACATCTTGCCCTATTCGTGCCACACTCGGCTCCGAATGGGGAGAGCGTGCGGAACCATGCAGGTGGAACAGCCCAAGGAAAAGCTATGTCCGGTTCAGGTTGGCCCGGATAGAAGCGCCGGGTTCCGATGAGAATTAACGGTATAACAACAACGGGTTATAACGAGATGAACGACACCATCAACATGGTGCCGCAAGCGAGTGAAGCACTTGTCGCAACCCCCAACGGGGATGCGCTTGCCCGCCGTTTTGCCGATTTCGATACTTTCTGCGACGCGCTGGACTATGCGGCGACGGGCCAACGCGGCTTCAATTTCCACGATCCGCGTGGCGTGCTGAAACGCGTTTATCCCTTTTCGGAACTGCGCGCGGATTCGATCAAGGTCGCCCATGCGCTGATCGCACGCGGCGTGAAGCCGAATGATCGCATCGCCCTGATCGCCGAAACCGGCACCGATTTCGCAGCCCTGTTCTGCGGCGTCGTCTATGCTGGCGCCTGGCCGGTGCCGCTGCCCCTGCCCACCAGCTTCGGCGGCAAGGACAACTATATCGAGCAGCTGGCCGTCCAGCTTTCCAGTTCCGACCCGATCCTGCTGGTCGGCCCGGACGAGATTGCGGAGATGACCGCCGCCGCCGCTGACAAGCAGGGCTGCAGCCACGCCACTTGGGCCGATTTCGCTGCGAAAGACGCGCCGGAAGTTGCCCTGCCCAAGGCCAGCCCGGACGATATCTGCTATCTGCAGTATTCCAGCGGCTCCACCCGTTTCCCGCATGGCGTTGCCGTCACCCATCGTTCGCTGATGTCGAACCTGGCCGCGCATAGCCACGGCATGGAACTGATCGACAGCGACCGCTGCATTTCGTGGCTGCCCTGGTATCACGACATGGGCCTGGTCGGCTGCTTCCTCTCGCTGATCGCCAACCAAGTCTCGGGCGACTATCTGAAGACCGAGGATTTCGCCCGTCGTCCGCTGGCTTGGCTGGACCTGATCACGCGCAACCAGGGTACCTCGATCTCGTATTCGCCCACGTTCGGCTACGACATCTGCGCCCGCCGCATTTCCAGCCAGAGCCATGTCGACGATCGTTTCGACCTGTCGCGCTGGCGGCTTGCCGGCAACGGCGCCGACATGATCCGCCCGGACGTGATGCAGAGCTTCGTCAACGCATTCGCGCAGGCCGGCTTCAAGGCAACCGCTTTCCTGCCCAGCTACGGCCTTGCCGAAGCGACGCTGGCGGTCACCATCATGCCCCCGGGCGAAGGCATCCGCGTCGAACTGGTGGAGGAAGAACGCCTCTCCGGTTCCCCGCGCGACCTCAGCCGCCCGGCCCGCTACCGCGCCATCGTCAACTGCGGCAAGCCCGTGCTCGACATGGAAGTGGTGATCCGGGGCGAGAATGGCGACAGCCTTACCGACCACAAGATCGGCAAGGTCTGGTGCCGCGGCACCAGCGTCATGCACTCCTACTTCCGCGACCCCGAAGCGACCGAGGCCTGCCTGGTCGACGGATGGCTGGACACGGGCGACATGGGCTACATGGCCGATGGCTACCTGTTCATCGTCGGCCGTGCGAAGGACATGATCATCATCAACGGCAAGAACCACTGGCCCCAGGATATCGAATGGGCCGTGGAGCAGCTGCCGGGCTTCAACCATGGCGACATCGCTGCCTTCTCGGTTGAGATGGACAATGGTGAGGAAACGCCGGCGGTGTTGGTCCACTGCCGCGTCTCCGATCCGGTGAAGCGCATCGAACTGCGCGACCTGATCCGCGACAAGGTGCGCTCGATCACCGGCATGAACTGCGTGGTCGAACTGGTTCCGCCCAAGAGCCTGCCGCGCACCAGCTCTGGCAAGCTCAGCCGCGCCAAGGCGAAGAAGCTGTACCTTTCGGGCGAGATCGAGCCGTTCAAGCTCGCCGCCTGATCTGGGGCTTTTGATTTTAGGGACGGGCCGGGAAGCATTGCGCTTTCCGGCCCGTTTCGATTCCGGCGGTATGGAGCCAGGAACGCACACCCGATGTCCGGACATCTGTGCTTCCACCAATCGTCCCGATACAAACACCCCGTCGCCCCCGCGAAGGCGGGGGCCCCGCTTTCCTTGCGACTAACACAAAGCGGCAAGTTTCAGCGCGATGTCTCCGCGCGCTTTAAAAGGGAACAAGCGGGATCCCCGCCTTCGCGGGGATGACGGGGCGTTTTTCTGAACTTGAGTTGGACGGTTGCGGCTGTGCGGTATCAACCCGCCGCACCCGCCCCCCAATCCGGATAACGCGGCAAGGTCACCAGCAGCACACCGCTCACCACGCAGCCGAACACCCCGGCCCAAAGGAACGGCCCGTACCCCCCGAACTTGTCGTAGACGACACCGGCCAGCCACGGCCCCAGTCCGGAAGCGAAGGCCACCATCGCCGCCATCACGCCGTAAATCGCGCCGAAGTGCCGCATTCCCGCATAACCTGCTGTCAGGAAGGCGCAGATCTGCGTCTTGGTCCCCGCCGCATAGCCGTTCACCAGCAAGCCGAAGATCACGGCGGCGGTCGAATCGATCCACCAGATCAGCACGATAAAGGTCACGGCGGTGACGGCCATGGTGACGCCGCCGATCCAGTTCGGCTTGTAACGATCCATCAGCGCGCCGGTGACGAGCTTACCAATAATACCCGCAACGCCGGTCAGCGCGGTAAGCCATGCGGCATTGGCACGGGTGACGCCGGCTTCGGTCAGGATCGGGAAAAGGTGGATGCCTAGGCCGACGGTCAGCACCATGACGATGAAGGTCGATACCGCCAATTGCCAGATCGCCCTGCTGCGCAAAGCCTGTCGCAGAGTGAGGCCCGGCAGATGCAACGTGCTACGCGCGGCGGCCGTCTGGCCCGCTTTCAGCGCATCGCGTCGGGCACGATCGTGCACGTCGTAGAGAAACAGCGCGCAGAGTAGCAGTGTCAGCCCGCCCCAGCCCATGCCGAACCACACGAAAGCGCCGCGCCAGCCGGTGTGCTCGATCAGGTAATTGCCCAGCGGCGGCACAACCGCCTGCGCCACGGCGGTGCCCGCCACGGTCATGCCCAGCGCAAGGCCCCTGCCCTTATCGAACATGCCAGCGACGGCGGTGGTCCAGACAGTCGACTTGATCGAGGTCAGGAGGATGCCGAACACCACCCACAGCACGATCCACTGCGTTTTCGATCCATTGGCGAGGGCAAACGAACTCATCGACGCCATGACCAGCACGATCCCCGGCAGCGCCAGCCGGCGCGAACCCATGCGATCGATCAGCGCGCCATAGAACGGAGACAGGATTGCCGTGACGAACGTGGCGATGCCCGGTCCCGCAGAAAGCAGCGAGCGGCTCCAGCCGAATTCCTTGCCCAGCGGCTCGAAAAACAGCCCAGTTCCCGCAAGCAGAACCGAGAAGAACGAGAAGCCCACGGCAGAGGCCAGCACCAACCGCCAACCCCGCCGCCATTCCTCCCGCTGGCCGGTCGGTTCCGGCGCGGTTCTACCCGGTGCGTGCATCTGTTCTCTCCCTTGGAAGAGAACCTAAGCCATGTGCGAAAATCGCCAATCGCGGGTGCGATACCCGCGAAATCAAATGGTCCGATGCAGTTCCAGATAATCGCGCGGTATGCTCAGGGCTTCCTTGGCCACTTGCGTCTCGCGCAGGAACAGCACCAGCGCCACCAGCAGCAGCACGATAGAAGCCAGGAAGATGATCGCGGCGATGCCGTGCATGGCGAAGCCGGCTAGTCCCTGAAGGAACAGCACCGCCACCGTCGTACCGATGCACAGCGCTGAAAGCACCATGAAGCGGATGGCATTAGTGATGATGTTGATGCGCTTGTCGACCAGCCGAATTTCCAGAACGACCATGTCGTGATCGGGGCCCTGGGTCTCGTTATGGCGTTCCTGAAGCGCGCGAGCACGGTCCACCACTCTGCCCAGGCGGGTCGAGAGGATGTTCAGGATATTGCCGATGGCAACCAGCACAAACACTGGCGTCAGCGCCAGTTGGATGGTCTGGACGATCGTTGAATCGGTGATGGTGAACACGGATCAGGCTTCGCAGGCCCGTGCCAGCAGGCATACTCCATTTTCCGCAAAAGCGACTTCGGCCAGGGAGGTGGCCAGGCCGCAGCCACCGGGCGCGATCAGATCGTTTCCCACCTTCACCGATTCCTCGCGCGGGATCACCAGCAAGGCGCCGGGATAGCGGGCGGCAATATCCGGCGTGGGCTCGCCCGCCACCTGATCCAGCAGGAACAGCGGGCCATCCACCAGCACCTGCGTTTCGTCCGAAGGCACACGCTTGTGCCAGCGCGCCAAATCGTAGACCTCACCCTTCGAGACGGCGATGCCATCGTCGAGATGAAGCTCGCGCGGGCGGCCGTAGTCGTAGAGGCGATAGGTGATGTCGCTGTTCTGCTGCACTTCGATCAGGCTGACACCTTCGCCGATGGCGTGAACGGTATTGGCCGGGATGTAGAAAAAGTCACTCGGCTGCACTTCGTGCCAGGTCATCAGGCTTTCGATGCTGCCGTCCAGCGAGGCGGCGCGCATGTCCTCATGCGAGATGGGCGCATCGAAACCGATGCCCAGCGTGGCGCCGGGCTCTGCCGCGACGATCAGCCAGCACTCTTCCTTGCCCTGTTTGCCAAGGCCCTTGGCGATCGTCTGCGCGTCGGTGGGGTGAACCTGCACCGAAAGCTTTTCGCTGGTAAAAATGTACTTCACCAACAGTTGCGGCAGCGCGGCGGGCGGTTCGAACCAGACTTCGCCAATGCGTTCACCTTCCGGGGCGACGAAAGGCGCGGGCAGGACGTCCTTGCCCCAAGGCTTCTCGACTTCGCGGATCGCGAGTGCGGCAGTCATGACAGGTCCTCTACTACTGATTTACGGCGCCGTTGAGCTTTCCGACCTTCTGCACGCCTTCAACCGTAGTGACCAGCACCTCGTTCCCGTCGACCACAACTATGACGTTGGA
>OUNM010121056.1_pt1 | contig 19422 bp, 22 predicted proteins | sample 1769961 | NCBI WGS metagenome assembly OUNM01 (sample SAMEA3914820, study PRJEB12502) | metagenome | biome: forest; material: soil | place: USA | collected 2012-03-12 | depth 0.3 m
CCCGTCGCGATCCCCGCCCCGGCGAGCAGCGCCACCTGCGCGAGCGCCAGCCCCGTGAGGACCTGCTTCGTCTCCTTGTCGTGCTTGAGCGCGATGCTCTTGATGCCGGCCTTGGCGTCGTCCTTGATGTCCATGTGCGCGTAGATCATATCGTACAGCACCGTCCACGCGACATTGGACGCGTACAGCAGCGCGGCGCCGGCCTGCGCGGCCCCGTTGCTCAGCAAGTCAACGCCCAGCGCGGGGAAGCCCATGATGGCGCCCCACGAAAACGTCAGCCCCAGCACGAACTGCGGGTAGTAGGTCACGCGCTTGGCCAGCGGGTAGGCCGCGACCAGCAGCAGGCTCGGAGTCGCGTAGAAGAAGCACGACGTGGGAAACTGCAGCAGCACGGCCAACCCCACAAGCAGCTGCGCTCCCGTGAAGACGACGCCTTGAAAGGGCGTCACGGCGCCGCGGGCGATGGGCCGCAGCCGGGTGCGCGCCACGTGCGGGTCCAGGTTGCGGTCCCAGAGGTCGTTGATGGTGCAGCCCGCACCGCGCATGACGACGGCGCCGGCTAGGAAGAGGAGGGAGGTGCCGAGCACCGTCAGGGGCGGGGTCATGGGGAAGGCGAGCGGCGCGGCGAGGAGGGTGGAGAATATGCAGGGGAAGTAGAGGTAGTAGGAGCCCGTGGGCTTGTCGAGGCGGATCAGCTCGGCGTAGGGGACCCATGAGTGCGGGAGGACGGAGAGGAGCCCGGTCTGGGGAGGGGTGTACGGGGCTGGGGCCGGGGCTGCCGTGGGAAGGGCGGGAGCGGCAGTGGTTGTTGATGTCGCTGTGGAGAGGAGTTTGGTGGTCGTGTGGTAGGCGATAAGGCAGCGTGGGGATGGGCTGGTGTAAGTCTCAAGGGCCAGCCGTCGAGGTGCCGAGAGACCTTGCAATGCCGGAGTTCGCAGCCATGGTTGGCGTGGTTTGGGACTGGCCGTCTGAGAAACGGCTCGCCGGAGCGGCAGCCTGGCGAGCATCCGGCAACTTGACATGATCGTCGCCGCAACTTTTGAGTCCCGGGTTCCTTTGCTCTGAAATTGAAATGTCAACTCCCACACTCGACTCAAAAATCTCAGTTCAAGAGATTGAGGGAAAACCTCACTTCAACAAGCAAATTTTTGTGGAAAACTCCCACCCGTGAGCCTCGCCAGCTATACCCGATGTTTTCAAAAACTTACTACAAGACACGGCTCATAATAACGGATGCATGCCACTCAAACAATCGCTAGCCCGCCCCGAGGTGACTCGATTTGCAACCAAACAGCAATGAATTTGATGTTTTGCATTCTGCTGAGTGAACTGGGGCAGGCCATGCGCTAAGCCTAGGAAAGGAATTAGCGGGTCATGTCGTTTGAGCCGGGCACGCCGCACATGCACCGTCAAATGTTCAACAACACAACTCGTTGACTTTGATGAGTTGACGAGGACGGCATCCAGCCTTTCCGCCAACGCGCCGTCGGGCAAGGCGGGCACCTCGGCCTGCTTTGCCTTTTCCGCTTCGGCTGCTTGTTGCCGCCTCTGCATCCGCTTGCTCGACAAGCTTCGGCTCTCTCATCGCCCGCGCTCTTGAGCCATGCCAGGTTGTGGGGCGCCGAGTAAATCGACTGCATGCTGCTTCAAGACTCATGACTGAGCCTAAGCCAGATTTTTGGGACGAATTCTCTTCCTTGACTTCTTTGTTCTTGTGGCATCCTGGACAGTGTGAATTGCAGAGCGATCCTCGTATTTCAGCCACACCTGTAAATTGGAGCGCCACATCCAGAGCTTCAGCCACGCCGCCTTTATTGGTCGGGTCTGCCCCGCCGCCTCTTTCAATCGCCAATTCCCGTCGCCGAATTCATCCAGTCGCGCTTCACGCTCAACCTCCAAAGCCATCGCGTTTTCCGCGACTTTCGCTGCGAGGCATCGCCACTTTGAGCAACGCCACCCAGAATCGCGGCCATGCTCCAGCCCCAACTCCAGGAGCGCCGTGCAGCCCGCACTTTTCATCCAACCTTCTCAGTCTAACAACTTGCGCCGTTGCATTTCAAACCATCGGCGCTTTCGAGCGCCCCAGTCGCCGCAATGCCGACCGCACAGCACCCGCAAGCCAAGTTCGATCCCATCCCGCCAGACCTCGACCTCCACGCCCTCGTCGACAGGACCCCCAACTTCCATTGGGTCCTACGTATCTCGGCAGCCCAGATTCGCAACATCGGCCCCCAAGAGTTCGAGAAACTGGTCTTCCTTCACGTCATTCACAACGGGAAGCCGCTGGTGATTGAGAAATGGAACGACCGGTTGCCCAAGTCGCTGTTCGGCGCAGAGTGGCTGGAAGGGACCCACGGGAAAAAACGTGAGACTCATCCCTTCCCTGCTCCCCACCTATTGGACTCGTCTGCTAACGGCCCAACCAGAGGAGAGTGTTTGGGACATAAACGGACAAACCGCCATGCCCATGACGATGGGTCACTATCTGCGCTCCATGCATACGTTGACCAACCAGTGGTCGCCGCGAAACTTTCGGGATGAACGCCGCCAGCGCTTATATCTCAAGGATATGGATTGCCCCCCAGAATGGCAGGAATACCTGGAGAAGATCATTCCGCCAAACCTCTACTACATGAATGGCAATGTCGACGAACGTTCAGGGAAGCGTCGCGGCGATGACGCCGACTTCTTCCAGGAAGCCCGGTCGGCTGCTTCTGCGGGAGATTTGATGAGCAGTCTCCCCGAAGAGATGCGTGCGCAAAACCTCATGTGCTACATCGGCCACGAGGGCACCTACACCCCAGCCCATCGGGAAATGTGCGCCAGCCTGGGCCAGAACATCATGGTGGATGCGTCTGGCGACGAGAACGGGGAGAAGCCGGGAAGTTCCGTGTGGTTCATGACCGAGACCAAGGACCGCGAAGTGGTAAGGGAGTACTTCCTGTCCATGCTGGGTCACGACATCGAAATCGAAAAGCACTTTGCCCAGGTCAACGCCTGGAAAAAGGCCACCTTTCCCGTCTACGTGGTGGAGCAGAAGGTTGGCGACTTCATTCTCGTTCCCCCGCTGGCTCCCCATCAGGTTTGGAACCGCGGCACCAGGACCGTCAAGGTCGCTTGGAACCGGACGACGGTTGAGACCCTGCAATTGGCGCTGCACGAAGCGCTACCCAAGGCCCGCCTCGTGTGCCGGGACGAGCAGTACAAGAACAAGGCCATCATCTATTTCACCCTGGAAAAGTACTACAACGAGATGGTGGACATGGAGAAAACGGCCGACATTGGACTGCTCGGGTTCGGCCAAGATCTGATCAAAAACTCGACTAGGATGAAGCAGATGGCCGCTGACTTCAAGGCGCTGTTCCGCCTGTACACCGAAGTCCTGGTTGACGAAATGTTCGCCACCAAAGAGAAGGACGTCGACTACATCGAGTTCGATTCCAACATCACCTGCTCCTACTGCCGAGCAAACATCTTCAACCGGTTTCTGACCTGCAAGCACTGCATACGCCAGCTGGTCAACGGAGATGAGGATACCTACGACATCTGCATGGAGTGTTACGGCATGGGCCGCTCCTGTTTCTGTGTCTCCAACCTGAGCTGGTGCGAGCAGTGGCGGTGGTCCGATCTCGTCGATCGTTACGAGGCCTGGCGTGCTTTGATCATCAAGAACGACGGCTTCATCTCGTTTGACAGCTCTCCACTTCCTCTGGAGCTTTCAAGGAAGAAGTTTGGCAAGAAGTCTGTTGCTCAGGTTTGCCAGGAGCAGCTCCGGATGCGCCCATGGAACGACATCACCCAGATCAAGGCGCGGTCCGAGCCCGAAGAGTCGGACATTGAAGTTGACGACAACGGCCGGCCGATCAAGAAGAAGAAGAAGAAGCGGAAGAAGCAGGGCGATGTTTACCGCTGCCACGTCTGCCAGCACAAAGATTACACCTACAAGCTCGCCTTTTGCACCAACCAGGGGTGCGCTGACGCCTACTGCTACGGCGTGCTTTACCGCGCTTTCGACTTGATGCCCCAGGACATTATGCAAAACGAGACATGGCAGTGTCCCAAGTGTCTCAAGATCTGCAACTGCGGCGCATGCCGCCGGGCCGGGAACGGCGATCCCTACATTCCCAAGACCACTTTGCTCGGCCATGACACACGCCGGATTGCCGACGACCGCAGCGTCGAGACCTTGGTCGACTTTCGCGCCCACAACCTGGCATGGCTCAAGAGCGTGGGCGATGAGAGCCGAAGCTTGTCGAGCAAGCGGATGCAGAGGCTGCAACAAGCAGCCGAAGCGGAAAAGGCAAAGCAGGCCGAAATGGCCAACCAGGTGCCCGCCTTGCCCGACGGCGCGTTGGCGGAAAGGCTGGATGCCGCCAGGCAACAGCAACACCAACTGGCCACCGACGGCTATGGCGACCAGAATGGAGGAGCACCTGGTCCTGGGCAACCACTCACGAGTGGGTATGCTATGCCCCCTGGCGCTGTCGACGGGCATCAGCAGAATGGCAGCCACGCAGCTCCCGCTGAAGTGGCTGATATGTCAATCGACCTGACCCAAGACCAGTCGTCATATCCAGACCCATCAGCACTGGGCCACGAGAGAATGCTCGGCATGGGTTACTACGAGCAAGACGACAGTCCTGATAAGATTCTCTTCGACCCTTACCAAATGCCCTCGGCCGAACACATGGTGGTTGACGCCGAGCCCGAAATGTCAGAGTACCTGAAGAAACAACTTCGAATCGCGAAACGGCGGGCTCGACAAGACGACGACGAGGACCCCGACTTCCGGGTCTCCCGCTCCCACCACCGGAAAAAGCCCAAGCTCGGCCCCGAGCCGCAGCGCGATGCCCAGGAGGTTGCTTTGAGCAACATGGACCCGGCCTTGTTCGGAGGCGACGAGACCATGGCCGATGCTCCTGAAGAAGAGGCGCATCCAGCTCGTGCTGAATTGCCGGCGGACACCGCCGAGCAAGCGGCCGAGCCGGAAGGGATTAACGATGCGGAGGATGAACCGCAGGCACCTCGCGCCTACTCCCCTAATGTACCCGCTCTCCGCCACGCGCGACCAAAGATTTCGTACATCGACGTAGATAACGGGGAGGACGAGTTTGACGACGTCTTGGTCCCTCGATCTGAGCGGCCTGCTGAAGGCCTCACGTACTACAATCCGGAGCACGCCAGCAAAGACCCTCTCGATCTCGCTTCGGCGGCCATCTTCGGGATGACGGGCAGTTCTGCCACTCCAGCTACCCAGGATCCCAGCATAAACCCGGCGCCTCCCAAGAAGCGGGGTTGGCCACGGAAGTCAGAGGCCGCTGAAGCGCCGCACAACGCAGCTCCCAATCCGGAACCAGCGCAGAAATCGGAAACCACCGGGAGACGTCGTGGACGAGCTCCCCGGGCACAACCCGACACCGACGACAGCGGTTCTGATCTCGATGCTCAGCTCGCGGAGCAACTCGATGGGTTTGACGAGGACGGCGAGTTCATCGACTCGGCACCGGCAGCTGGTTCGAGGCGACGGGGTCGTCCGCCTCGAAACAGCGAGCCAGAGACTCAGCTCAAAAAGGTCGTACTTGCGGTGGAACTTCCATCGCAGCCTCTGTTGTCCATGGCCGAAAGGATGAAGCTCAAGGGCAAAAAGTTCAAGATAGGGCAGCGCAAGAGCTCAGGGGTTGCCAAGTCTGCCGCTTCGGGGGAGGATGGACAGAGCAGTCAAGCCGAGCCCACGCCCAAAGAACCAACAATTGCCGCTCCAGCCGCGAGAGGCAGAGGCAGGCCCAGAGGCAGGGCTAGGGGCAGACCCAGGGGCAGTGGCAGACCCAGGTTGAGCAGAGCCCGCGACGAAACGGAGAGCATAGACGCCGAATTTGATCCGGAAGCCGAGGAGGAGCCCCTTTCGGATGACGCGCGCAGCCCATTGCCTTTGCGAATTCCGCCGACATGGAACAAGCCGGAGCTGGCGCGGGAGCCAGAGCCAGAGCCAGAAGTTTTGCCGCCATCTCCACCGGCCGTTGCACGAGAACCGACCAGGTCGCCTCCCCCTGAACCCGAGCCCGAAGTCGAGCATTTCCCATCTCCTTCTCCCGCCGCCGAGCCTTACTCGTCACGTTCTCCCACAGCTGAGCCTTCCTCGCCTTCAGAGCCCTCGCCACCACCGTCGCCACCGCGAGTACCCTCCGGTCCGACAATCGTTAGGCTCTTGGACTCGGACGAGGAGGACGAATTTAGCGGGGGGTACAGTGGTTCGGGTTCTCTCAGTGAGGATTCGGCGTCGGACTCTGACTCTGCCGCTGAGGCGGGGGCTCCTCCGGTGTCGAGTGACTCGGACTCGGACTCGGATGATGATGAGGATATACCTGCAACTACCGTGAGACCGAGCATGCCGAGTCGTGGGCGGGGGACTACCGTGAGATCACGGGGGCGGGGAAGGGGCAGGGGAACGGGGAGAGGCCGAGGAAGGGGATAGACCCGGCGTGTGATATGGAAGGCGTAAAGTCGGATTTGTGTGTTAGATACCCGGTAGGGTTTGCTTTGGACGTGGTAGTTGTATCCATCCCGCGGGTTACTTGCAGCGGAGTGGCATGCCTTGGGCTTCAGAAGTTGTTGACGAGTTGGCACCGGTCGCCGTCCCCAGGAAAGTTGCTCACGGTCTGAGTTTAAGGTGTTGGTGGAGCAGATACCCTTCAAATATAATACCATGCCTTATAATGTCTGACTGTCGATCTATCCCACGTAGAGCTATCGCCATCTTTCGTTCATCCTCGTCATATGTTCTCTTTGATGAGTTTCATTTTTAGTTTTTTAGAGATATTTTTTCTAGTCACTTCTTTTCGTGACTTTTACTTCTTCTTCTGTCTTTGGGTTCTTCTTCTATCCCTTTGCTTTCCTTCCAGCTTTCTCTCGCCCTTCTCCCTTCTTCCTTTTATATACAATCTTCCCTCCTCTCCACTTTCTTCCCTACCCTCTTGCTTTCCTACTCCCTCCTAGAGACCCGGAACCCGCCTCAAAGAGCAAGAATGCAAAACCCCAAGACAGAGAGCCGAATATAACATCAGAACCCATCCCGCATACTCCCCTTCTTGGCCTCCTCGGCCCACCCCTTGGTCTTCTCCTGCAGCCGCCCGATGTCCTTGCCCCCCTCGTGCGGCGTGCGGTCGGCCTTAACGCTGGCCTCGCTCTCGGAGGCGAGCTCGGGCTTCCAGTGGGCCTTGCCCTGCTTTTGCTTGGAAAGCGAGTCTTGCTTGTGGTGCTCGATTGTGGGTGCTACCGTGTCCGCGTTGTTGTTGGCTTCGGTTGGGGAGGGGGGTTTGCTTGAGTAGGGCTGTTTTTGGAGCAGGGAAGGGCTGGCGCGGGTGAGGGTTCTGAGGCCCGGGAGGGCGCGGGTCGTGGTGTTGAGGAGGGCGCGGGAAGACATGTTGGTTGGTGCGGAGGATGGTTTGTGGTTGGGATGTGTGGAAGTTGGAGAGAGGCGTGCAACGGTGACGACGGTGGTGTTTGAAGGTGGCTTTTGAGAGGTCAATTGAGTTTGTGGTTTGAAGGATTTTAAGGAAAGGTCGAGTTCTATTTGTTCTACGAGGTCGTTACAGCTCGCAAGCTCTTGTAGATTGCCGGTTTCTTGTTCTTGATTCATTGATGGGAGGCGATGACGTCACCGGCTCCAGATCGCCTCCATGTTGAGTCGTGAGCAGCGCACAACGTGTGTCCCATCATCAACCCACTTCTTTGCTGGGGCAATCCCTTATTTCACAGACTGCTCCAAGCAGGATGGATAAACCAACAGAGAAACCTCTAATCCGAAGATTGAGACGAGCAAGAGGAGAGCGAAGCGGCCGTTACCCCTGGATCCTTCTCACAACGAGGGCCAGGCACACACCCACAGTCCGACTACAGTATTCTGTCCAGTTCAACGACTGAAGACTTATTGACGCGACACTTTTGACATCGCCCTGGTCTAAATCCAAGACTTCTCCTTTAACAGCCCAGTAACCGTCTAGTAGACAAACAAACAGAATATCTCAAAAGTACTCGGGATGATGCTATTAATCCTTTTCTCTTTTTATATCAATATCTCTTAAGAATATCTCAAACTACTCGGGATGATGCCATCAATCCTTTTCTCTAATTTTATGTCAATATGTATCTCTTAAGAATATCTCGAAGTACTCGAAAAGATGCCATCAATCCTTTTCTCTCTTCTATATTCTATATTAATGTTTCTTTTTTTGTCGCGTTCGAGATTTTGGCCAGGACCCCGGTCTCCAGGTCACGAGCTGGCGAGGACGGTATTCAAGGACTGCAGTGTAATACGGACGTACTGAGCCGACTCAAAACAAGAACCCTGGAGTGGTGGCCCGCACCCCAGCCCGAATCCGGACTCGACTCAAATGTTGGTGATGTTCAATGTCAACAAACATGGCGGTCGTCAGGCCACAGGCCCAGCCTCATAAGTGCGGCCACACCAGGCGCAGCCCGGGCCGCCCGCTCGCAGCCGGGCCACCTGTTTCTCCCGAGTCGACAGCCCGTCTCTGGCGGATCCGAGGCCCGAGACAGCAGCCAGCCTCCCACCTCACTGCGGGCTTGGTCGGTGTCTGCCGTGGGCGGGTCTCGTGTCTCGCGGGTCTGGTGAGACTTGTCAGGTGACGGCTGGTGGGTGGTGGAATGACTCGCCAAGATCAGGGGCCGGAATTGAGCTTGGCACAGGGGCCTGCGCTCCTGCGGTCCCGGCGTCGTCCTGTTCGGGTTCGGTTTTCAGGGGTGCATGGAGGAGTTGGGACGATGCATTTCCATCCGGTTCCCGCGCCATCGACGACGAGGGGCTCCGCAACGTCATTCGCGCCAAAGGCAGCAGCGATGATTGCAGACCAGATGACTGTGCTGTGGCCCAGGGCCTCCGAGAATGCGTTGGACCCTCGGCAGAACAGTCAGAGAATGTTCTCGACTCCACCGCATCGGCGGAACCGGAGAGGACAACAACAAACAGGCTCCGCCAGTATCGTCATTCCTCACGCTGACATTATTTACCAACACGGAAACGCGTGATGCGTTAGCGAACAGAATACGGCACGCCCTGTGGCGTGCCGGGCATGATGCAGCAGCGCAAGCTCGCCGCCCCTGCCCGGCGTTCGGCATACCGAGAGGCGGAATCCGGCCTGAGTGTTTCGGTGCAGAGAACGTGGGTTGATGGGATTGTGATGCTCTTTGCATACGAACTTGATCAGCTGGGGCCTGGGAGCCCTTGCAGGCGTGCAGCAAGGCGGACAGTGGGCGCATCGGGCGAACCGAACCACCTCCGAACCAGCTCCGCCGCAGCGCCGCTTGCTTCTTCCCCGCCGTGAAGCTGCGCCGCCCGGATGCAGGCACGTCATCTGGGGAGAAAAAGCAAGGGGCCAGCAGGCATCGAGGTCAGCCACTGAGGTGACTGGGCTGGTGCCTCGTCTGGCTGCGCTGGATTTGGGCTGGCACACCAGACCAGCGAGCAGCCCACCCGGAAAACGGCGGTGTGGCAGCTGACCCGCCAGCATCTGCATTGTTTTCATTGGCGGGTGTCTGTCGGTGTCGGTGCGTCGAGCACAGTGCTTGTGTTATGTGGGATCTGCACAGAAGGGCGGACGGCGACCCGTCCACTCGGCACTCGATGACTTTGCTCCAGCTTGCGCGCCCGCGCTGGCTGGGCTTCGCCGGTTTGAGCCATTCGGGTTTGGGTCTTCGTTTCGGAATCGCGTGCTGTGTATGGGCTCGTTCTGCACAGCAACTTCGCGATAGCAATGTCGCAGATGCCGCAGCACGCAGGGACAGTGCAGCCAGACGCAAGGAAACACAGCCCTGCCCTGCCGCTCGCGGGCGGATTGGACGAGACAATGCATTGTGGTTGCAGCGGGTGCAGTGGTTGCAGTGGCACTGCCTGGCGAGCCCTCCCGATGCCGCAGGCATGCACCTCTGGCCAATGGCAGGCCCCGGCCGGCCAGATGAGTGCTGCCCATCTTCTCGTTTCGTCCAGAGCTGCATTGACCTGGGATTGCACACGTTTTGGGCCCAGACCTCCCCTGTTGCCGAGAGCGACCAGACTCGCGCCAGAGACGCTGCGTGGGTGGCTGGAGCCTGGCACCATGGCAGCCATCCCATCCCGCATCCCGCATCCCGCCTCCCATCGAAACAACCGCGCTTGCTGGGGGCAAGGCGTGCCGAGAGGCCCTTTGGGTTTCAACCCCTCGATGCCCCTCCCTTCTTCTCTGGCCCGATCAACCGGCCCTGCGATTTCCTGACCAGGCTCGCCAGGCTCGAGCCAGGGCCGGGGAGCGGGCCATCGCCGTCCTCAACAATTGGTTCTCACATCTTGCGCTCTGCCAATCCCGTCGAGGACGACTTCGAACTAAAATAGCTCGCCCTCCCCGCCCCGCTTAAGGCACGAAGGCATGCATCGGCCGGCAATGCACACTCCGATGACCACTTGCTCTTGTCTCGTCGCTCTGTCCGTGGGATTGCATTTGCATCGGGGAGACCAAGAAGGGGTTTGCAAGTTGGACCGACGAACAGGAAGTGCAGTCCTGTGCAGGCTGGAGACCAACTGGGAAGGGTGGGCAGCCAATATGCAAGCAGGGCTGACCGCCAGAACCGAGGACAACCATTCCCAAATTACCAAGTCAAGAGTGTCAACGGGACTGGACTGGGCGACTGGCTATTCTGCCCTCTGTCACCCCACCCTGAGGAGGAGGACTTGTCTTCTCCTCCCAAGCCGCAAAGACAGACACTGGGCTCCGAAGACTCGGCGGTCAGCCGGGCCGCCGCCACCTTGTGTCGTTATGCGAACCGAGATCTTGCTGTTTCCCTTCTTATTCCTGATGGCTGGCGTCAGTCTGCACCAACCACCGCCGACGCAACCTTCATGAGCGAGTGTGGCCGCTTATCGATGTCCGATATGAATCGCCGCCCCCGTCATGCATCGGTTGTCGGCGCACCAGGCGGCTGATGGAACAAGCCAATCGCGCCTCGCAACTCGGCGTCATGTTAATTGAGACACTGGGAGGGGACCCGCATCGTGAGTCGGGACCCGTCATCGAAAGCATCCTGAGGCATCCAAACTGCAGACCACCGGATGCACAGTAATATCGCTATGAGCCAGGGTGCCTCGTTAGTCCTTACTACAACCTTCGTCACCGCCAAGCGGTGGCGAGCGCTGTCATCACGATCCCTTCGATGGCTCGGATGGGCAGCGATGATCCGGTCAATGTCGTCGGGATCTGCGGGATTGGCGGGCGAGTGGATTTGGATTTGTTGATGTATTCCGGAACTCAGCGAGCCAGCGTCGTAAAATATCATGTTATTGTATTGCGCAAACTGGAATCAATGGATCGGTGCAGATTATCCGTACACGGCCACCCCAATGGCCTCATCGTGTTTGACGTCGGGAGGCCGGCAGACCAGAAGCCCCCTCCCGGGGCTGGACCTGAATGATCTCCAGGTTTCTCCTGGCACTCGGCTGCACTGGACTATGCATCTAACCGCCGCGGGGCTAATTGGCCGTGGAGCATCGGTTTCAGCATTCCACGGCGCCTGGGTTCACTTCGCCCACGAGACCCCTCAGCTTGGGGCGCCACAAGTCTGAGAGCGCCGAATCCCCTTTGATCTGCTTCGGCAATGTTAAGGTTAGCGCATCCTTGAATCGGGAGGGGCGAAACCAGTGCACAGCCTCTGGAGGTAAACAAAGAGCTTCCCCTCCGGGCTGGACCGGACCGGACCAGGTCGGGGCTTCGGAGGCCGCGCAGAAGACCCAGGCCCAGGCGAAGGGCGAAGAAGCATGGACGGACTCGGGATTCAATCCTGGACTTCCCTGGCGGCGGGAGGGCTCGCGCTTTGGGCGATCATATCGACAGGCAGATGCTCTGGGAGTCTGGCCATCTTATCGGGCCACGTCGGGATGGAGGGCGGGAGCTGGGGTTGCGCTGGGGGATTCGCTGGGCTCGCTGGGGTTGCGCTGCGATGGCTCGCTGTCGGCTCCAAGTCGCAGCGCCTCAACGCTGCTCCCAGCTCGAGCCAGGCGAACCAGGCCGCAAACGGCCCAGGGATGTCCAGCGCACCATGCCGCATCCGGTTTAGCATGGGATTATCCGTCCAATAACAGGGCCGCGAGGATCCACTTCTGAGGTGGTCTTGCCACCCAGCCAGTCAGTGGCCAGGTCCGGGGTCTGCAGCGACTAGTCGTGCCCCCACTTATGTCCAACCCTTCGCCCGCTCCGGCTTGTCACCCTTCGCCCCTTCGCCGTCCTCTTTACCTTTCCCTTCTCCCACCAAATCTCAAAATTCAACCCCCCCACCATTCCCACCACCAACCCTCGACCACCACCGCGACTCTTGAACGACCTCACATAATTCCATCCCCATTCCGACACCGCCATCGACAGCCTTTGCGTTGAGGTTGTCTTTGTTTACTGCTCCGACCGTACCCATTCTCGCTTGAAAACCCGCGCACCACGCCACCCGCTGCACCCCCGACCCTCCGGTCCGCTGTCAAGACGTCTTTGTGCTTCGCCTTGTCGGTCTACCAATAATAATGTCTACCTATTACCACTTCAACGCACACCAGCAGCACCCAACGCCGGCAGCCGCCCCCGGTGTCTCCCACAGCCACCATGGCGGCCGGAATCGCAGAGCGCCGAGGCTATCCGTCGCCCAGAACCCGCAGAAGCAATTCCGGGGCGTCAGGAGCATGAAGGAGCTTACCGAGACAGCAAACCTCGCATCCTTCCGCATGAGGTTCGAGGCCGTGCGCTCCTTCGACCTGGAAGACGACATGGAATTCTGCCCAGCGCTCTTGACCGAGAGCGATGTGAGTTTCCCCCGTGTCCACCCAGACTCGGCGGTAATTGGCCGGGATTCGGACTGACTGTTTTGCGCCCAAAGCTTGTGTCCATCCACAGCTCGTCCTCGGAGCGGTCGTCGCTGGCTAGCAACTCGCCACAAAGCTCCCCAACCCAACAGCCCTCCCACGTTGCATCGGGCTTCTCGCTCCACTCGTCTTCTCCGGCCTTCATCCCGCCGTCTTATCAAAGTCAACAATCGGCCTTGAAGCTCCACCAGCCCGCTGCCACTCGCGCCCGCAACGCCATCCCCATCATCAACCCTGCCACCGGCATCTCCATGTCGAGCCCGCCGCCGTCAGTGTCGCCCGCCAGGATGCAGCCGCAAGCCGTCGGCAGGCGGTGGTAAGGTGGCGACGTCTCGCTTCTGTGGCGCGCAGACGAGACTAAGCTAGCCTGAAGCCGTCGTCGTCGTTGCAATCAGGACTGTATAAATTTACCGTGCGCATCCGCTCACTGCAGCTGTTCATCTTGGCGGGCACCGACATCCAAAAGTAGCGGGCATCGATTCTTCTTACTCCTCCCTCTGGCAGGCATGGGCGACAATACTCCACTGTTTCAAGGTCGACTGGATTCTCGACTTCCTTGGTAACCTTCGCAGCGATACCCTCACCTGTACAAATTCCTTGAGCGACATATGCCTCTTCCTCTTCGAAGCGACGAATCTTGGACATTTCCGGACGGCGCGATGGAAGAATAATCGATACCTCTCGTGTTTACAACAAAAAAAAAAAGTCTTGCGGACTACGGTGTTCCCGGCCTCGGAAGATGGAGGCTGCGGTTCTTTTTTCGACTACAGCGAAATGGGCGTTTTCCACGGCGGTTTTGCATCCTCATCGAATCAGCTTTTTGCATCGGCGTCTTACGACGGAGTTCTGCGGGTTTGCTTTTCTCTCTCTCGATACCATACATCTTGGTGTTTTGGGCGTGCTCTTTTCTCATCATCACGGAAGCGGCGACTTTCCCATCATTACGATAAAAAGTCTTCACGGTTCACGAAAGAAAAAGAATATCGACATATAGAACGACTTGGGGTGGATAGGCGGGGTGTGGTGTTCTTTTTTGTCTTTTGCGGCCTTGGTGTTCTCGATCTTGGGGGCTACATTGGGCAATATCTCGGTGCGGGGCGGGTTGGCAAAGACATTGTGCGGTTTTTGTGGTTGGGGAATCTCAGTGAGCTGGTATTCCGGATCGGTTCGGCGGAAGGGGGGCTGGTTGAGGAGTTGGTTGACATTTCCCTTTTTTCTTCCTCTTGTTGTCTTTCTCGTGTCTATTCTTTTGGCTTCGCTGTATCATGGGTTGACGGTGGGCGGCTGCGGCTTGCTTCCACTCTTATATCCTTCTATTTCCTGTCTGGATTTCTAGGGACTGCATCTCGGATACGGTTTACGGCGGGAGGGGCGACGTTCGCATTTCTTGCTTAGGTTCCCTCGGGTTGTCTGGGGGCTTCATTTATGCGTCACCACCATATCTTTGTTTGGGGCTTGGTGGGCTCGGTTGGTAAAGCATTCGGGAAACGCGGGAGCGGGCGTGCAAAGCGTTGGTTGTTTGTTGGTGTCCAAGTCTGGGGTTCCGGTCGGTTCCAGTTCGTACTGGCAGGTGGCAGGCTGGTGTTTGATCAACTTGTTATCCTCTGTCTGTTCTCCAGGAGCCGTTCTTGTTGTGGGATATGTGTGGTGTGTTGGTGTTGGTCGGTTGTCCCCTTGCTTTACTGACTTTCGGCTTTTCCGGCTCTGGCTCTGGCGGCGCGGCGTTTTTGTATGCCAAGATATGAAGCGAGCGAGCAAGCAAGCGAGCACGATGTGTGGTTCTGGGAATTGAAACATGGCGCCCTGTGCGCCTCTTCTCTCTAACTGTTGTTCCTGAGCGTGCCTTGTGATGAGTTCAAGCGTGCTGTGAGATATCTTGGGTCCCATTGAAGTTACTGTCAGGAGTGCGGATTGGATAGCAGCCGTCGTTGACGGTTTTCTGGAGGAGGGCCTGGTTCCTCTACTTGGTCTCATCAAGCTGGGCAGTAAGAAAGCAGCGGGTGCCCTAATCTGTTTTGGTTCATACACTCCTCACCACTTCTATTCTCAACTGGACTTGATGAGATCTTGTGGGAAGAGATGTTGCCGCAGAAGTGACCTCGTCAATCATCGCCAGTCAGATTGTCAACCGGATCTTGGGTGAAGAAGATCCGCTGCTGAACTGGCCATCAACAACCGCAGCACGGATTCGGCTTCCTCAAGCCTGTATACTGGGACGACAAGGAGCCATACTCCTCCGCGCTTTCGAGAGTCTGGAGGGAGGACGAGTCTCTTCCCCGTCTGATGTTATACGCTTTCTAAGAGTGTTGTCCACGCCTCCAGGTTTCTGCTTTTTAGACTTTAGTTTTAGTCTTCTCCCCTTCCCTTGTCGGTGTAGTTCGATTTCTTTCAGATGATAGCATCTTATTTTCCCCAGTTCCTCACCGGTAACGCCGTTTCTTCTTCTGTCCGTCTTCTCTCTTGGCCACTCTTCTTCGTTCCGTTCAGACTTCTCACCTTCTTCGCATTCCTTCCATCCGGTCATACTTCCGGCCACTTCCTCGCCCGACCCCGGCTTCTGATCTTTCCGTTCTTCACTGCGGTCCCAGGCCCGCGGTTCTGCCTTGCCCTTCTACTTTTCTATTTCTACCGTTCCCTTCCAAACCTTTTCCACTTTCCCTCACTTCCACGCTTCCACTCCTGCAACCTTCCTTTGCAGGCCAACCCTCGAGCATTCAACGCCTCATCAAACAGTGGCTAGTAACCATTTATTATCAGTAAATATTTCCTTTCTTCTTGACAATTCCGTCTTTCTTACTGACTATCCTCACAGCATCATCCAAGATGACCGATCGCGGCCAGAGCTCGCAGATGCCGGCTGAACCGGCCGAGCTCCAGGGCCTCGACAGGTACGAGACCGTTCAGCCGACTTGTTTATCTTTCAGGAAGTGTGCGCTGATTTGTGCCATGCCTTACCCTCCAGCTGGCTGACCGACCGCATCGTCACCATCACGGTCGGTCCCGAGGAAAGGCGCTGGGTCGTCCACGAGAAGCTTCTGGTCAACCACTCCGAGTTCTTCAAGAACCATTTTGCCGACGGCGACGAGGAAATGAAGCTGCCTGACGACGAGCCCAAGCTCTTCGCGCTCTTCATTCGCTGGCTTTACGGCACCGCTTTCCTGCCCTCTGGCGGCGCCCGCAACTTTCGATTCCTGCAGCCCGACGGCACCACCTTGACCGTCCGCGACTAGTATGTGTCTTTTCTTTCACTTCCAAAGGGCAAAATCGACCTAGCTAACCACCTCTCCTCTTAGCCTCGGCGTCTACATCATGGGCGGCAAGTTCGGCATCATCGGTGTGCGCAACGCCGTCATCGACGTACTCTACGCCTACTACGGCGAAGCCTCAGACGACCACAAGTCCCCCGACCTGCACGACGTGCTCTACATCTTCGACCACACGGCGCCTGGCGCCCCGATGCGGCGGTTCCTGGTAGCCCACGCGCTGTTCTATCTTTTCAGCAAGAACCGGCGCAACGCGCCGCTGCCTGAGGACTGGGAGGAGGTGCTCTTGGAGCGCGGCGACGTCGGTTACGACATGGTCCGCATGCTTGGTGAGTGGAACTGGGCCATGGGTCAAAACGCCCCGCGCATGACCATCAAGCCGCGCCTTGAGTTCCACGAGAAGGCCCCCACCCCGCCGCCGGTCGTCAAGGAGGAGGAGGAGGATGCCGGGGAGGAGATCTGAGGTAGCTGGTGGCGGCTGTGAGCCGAAGGGGCAGAGACAATAGCTCCAGCGGGACACAGCAACCGGGATCTCTTTCTTGAAGAGGGAGTGTGGGTGAGTTAGCAGGCGTTTGGAAGGTACATGAATGGGCAACAATAGCAATCGGGCAGCTGGATGGAGTGGCCGGGAGGAACAGCACCGGCTGAGGATCTTGACGGCGGTTGCTTTCATGCGGGCATTCATGGGCGTCACCAGGAGTTCTGCTTGCTCAACGGGCAAGGGTAGCGGATGAGTTTTACAGATAAAAGAGTCTCTGCCTTCTAAGCGTTGCATTATTGTGGACGCATGAGAAGCGGTTGTTCCGCTGGGTTTCTTCATCCCTCTTCCAAGTGCAACAGAAGAAACGTTCAGAACCGAGTGCTCACTCCTTGGCAAATGCCCAGAGCACCTCCTTGCTTTTCTTCCGCCCTCAGCTCTGTGCCATGGTGTCGCGTGCTTTGTATTCAAGATCCCTTGATAAGCCCGTATTATCATGCGTGAGGGCCACATTCATGGGGCCTGCGATGGCGGGCTCCCTCTTTCATCACCTCTCGCCGCAATTCCCCCTTTCCACACCCTGTTTGAGCATCTGTCTAGAAGAGGAATGGCCTGACCCAATATTCGGTGCGCAGAGATAGCACGAGGTGTTGCCCCCACTGATTTGAAGCATATGTCGTTCTGATTTGACACCGATATTCGTTCCCTTTGTCGGTTTGCAAGTGGTCGGGTATGTTGCGACGGAGCTGGACGCGAAACGGTGGAGTTGGAGGCTGGCTGCACTATTTGGCTACTTCGGCAGCCATTATGCGACGACGAGTCTGTTCCGATCTGCCGAACCCAACAGCTTTGGCTGGGGGTGGGAGTAGGTTGGTGGTGTCGACTTTGCTGTCGCCCTGTTCGGCGCGAGATGAACCCTGCCCAGAACCAGGCCATGGTGTCAGTAAATCGGCGGTACTTCTCCCCGACTCACTTGTCAAGGCCTCGCGCCTTGATGAACCGGGTGATCTGCTCCCGCGTGTGCTTATCGTTGTATTGCTCATGACACTCATAGAATGATATCAGCTCTTGGGTGCAGTCGACCATGGCCTCGACATCGATGTTGCTGTCGGCCAGCCACGCGGCAAAGCGCTGAACCTTGGCCAACCTAGGGTCCGTCGCCTTCTTGGGCTCTGCCGCGGGGCCGTCTCCCTGCGAGTTCCCTTGCGAAAACCCCAACTGCTGCTGCTGCTGTGAGCCTTGAGACCCGAAACCCGTCCCTGAACCGGCAGCAATAGCCGCGGCCCTCGCTTGGGCTTGTGCCAGCGCAGTGGCAGCCATGGCAACCCCTCCCGTGCTGGCGGCGGCGGCCGCCGCAGCAGAGCCCGAACCACTCCCCGCGGCACCGCCGGGGGCATTCCCGCTTGGCCTGAGCACTACGGCCAACAGAATAGCCGTCAAGGCCACCACATGCGGCGGATGTAGCAGCGGCAGGTCCGTCATGTAGTGATCGTTGATCACGGTCCAGGCGAGCGACATCTCGTCGTGGGTCAGGGCGAACTCGTCCTGCAGGCTCAGAAGGGTGCGGTAGGGTTGGTGGACGATCAGCTGCGATTGCATCTCGGAGATAAGCGAGAACTCGCACTCGCCGACGCGCGGGGCGTCGTGGCCGTGTAGGTCTGACGGCCACAGCGAGCGGGCCTCCTGCGAGAGCATGCGGATGTGCTGCGGGCACTCCTCCATCTTGCAGGCCAGGTAGAGGGCGGTCGTAATGACGAGGTAGGGGTTGGTCTGGCGGATCGGCGTGCGGGTGTAGAAGCGCTTGAGGTAGACTTGGGCGGTGGCCATGGCTTGCTGGCGGACGCCGAGACGCTTACCGAGGCGGTTGATCTCTGGGAGGAAACAGGTTCAATGTCAGCGGCCGTGGTCTATCTGGTCAATGAGAGGCGAGAGGGGGAGCAGGAGGGCACACGCTGGTTGAAGTAGATATTGAGATGGCGCAGCTGGGGCAGCGGGAACATCTGGACGAGCCCCGGGTCTTCCTCGTCGAGGCGATGGCGCAGGAGGGCGAGCTTGTCCTTGGTGAACTGCCAGTGCTTCCGCTGCGTCGATTCCCAGTAGTTGGCCGCCATCGGATCGAGGGGTTTGCCCGTCTGGGCGGGCGGCTGGCGGCTGCCGAGATGCCTGTCCTGTCCAATTCCAGGTCCGGAGGGATGTCGAGAGGTGTTGATTGAGGTCCGAAGTAACGCCACACCATCCGCGAGGCTGCGCTGGTTCGGGCTCGGGTGGCTGAAATGAAGCCCGAAAGGCTGACGAATGAGAGACGAAGGAAATCGCGGCAGCTGGGCTGGATTGAGGAGCGGGTTGTGGGGCTGCATCCTGTCCCGCATGTACCTCGTACTTGTGCCCCCTCCAGCCACACACTTCGCTTGTCTGATCCCCAAACCTCCCGAAAATGTCCAAAAAAACCATGGGACGAAAGAGGGTCGGAGAGACGGCCCCATGCAGGGTCTCTCCATCGTTCCGATGACGTTTTGAATCAGGGGCGTTTCAAGACGGGCCGGCATGCGGGGCAATACGGCCCTTCCGGCACGCTGGAAGAACACTGCAGAAGACGTCGCGAGAAGTACAGAATACCTTGATCCCAGCTCCCCGCCCAGCGACCGCTCCGCTGTGTTGAGGGTCCGCTTCTTTTCCTGGCCGTTTCTTTCCCTTGTGGGCCCCTGACGTCCCAAGAATTCCCGGCGGCAAGCTGCGAGCTGAAGCAACCTGGCAGCCAACAAGCCGTGATCGCCGCCATCCCGCGCATTCGG